>JACCDP010095221.1_pt1 | contig 34115 bp, 26 predicted proteins | sample 7445841 | NCBI WGS metagenome assembly JACCDP01 (sample SAMN15323441, study PRJNA562643) | freshwater metagenome | isolation source: river surface water | place: USA:Blue River Watershed | collected 2017-08-17 | reverse complement strand
GGGGCAGTACGCTCAGTTTCTGTTTCCTGGTCCAGATTTTGACGGGTGTCGTGCTGTGGATGGCTTACAGCCCGAGCGCCAACTCCGCTTGGGAGAGCGTGTACTACATCCAGCATGAGATGACGGGTGGATGGTTTCTGCGTGGATTGCACCATTTCACTGCGCAGGCCATGCACGTGCTGTTGGTTTTGCACCTGCTGCAGGTGATCATCGACGGAGCGTACAAGGCGCCGCGCGAGGTCAATTACTGGTTCGGTGTCGTGTTGCTCATGCTGACGCTGGGATTGGGCCTCACGGGGTATCTGCTCCCCTGGGATCAAAAAGGTTTCGGCGCGACCAAAGTGGCCACGAGTCTGGTCGGAATTGTGCCGCTGGTGGGCCCCTCCCTTCAGAAACTCGTCGTGGGTGGTTCCGACTACGGCCACCACACGCTGACGCGGTTCTTCGCCCTGCATGCCGGTGTGTTGCCGGGGTTGATGATCGCGGCCATCGCGGCGCACGTGGCCTTGTTCCGCAAGCATGGTATCACCGCCAAACAGCCATACCGCAAGCCCGAGGCAAATTTCTGGCCGGACCAGGTGCTCATGGATGGCGTCGCCTGCATGGCGGTTCTGGCGTCGGTGGTGTACCTGACCGTTCGGCATCATGGGGCCGAGTTGCATGCGCCCGCCGATCCGACGCAACCGTTCAACGCCGCGCGCCCGGAGTGGTATTTCCTCTTCCTGTTTGAGTTCCTGAAACTGGATTTCCTGACGCAATGGTTTGGGCACCAAGGCGAATTGGTCGGGGCGATCGTCATTCCCGGAATCGTCATGGGGATCCTCGCTGGAATGCCGTTCATCGGGGGGTGGCGGTTGGGTCACCGCTTCAATCTGGGTTTTCTTGCAGCCGTTCTCATTGGGGCGGCCCTTCTGACGGTGAAGTCGTTGCGGAGCGATGCCTCCAACCCTGGATTTCAGGCGGCGGTCATTCAGGCGCAAGCGGACGCCGACCGGATGGTGGCCTTGATCAAGGCGAACGGTGGCATCCCTCGGGATGGGGCCGTGGCACTGCTCAAGCAAGATCCGGCGACCGTGGGACCGCGCCTCTTCGCGCAGCATTGTGCCTCATGCCATCGGTATGGTGGGCACGACGGGTTGGGTGTGGTATCCACAGAAGCCCCAAGTGCTCCGGATCTTCGCGGGTTCGGCTCCGCGGTTTGGTTGCGCGGTTTGCTGAATCCGGAGCAGATCACCAATGGCTCCTACTACGGCGGCACGAAATTCCGAGCGGGCAAAATGGCCCGTTACGTCCAGGAGAAACTCCCTGCACTGAATGCCAAGGATCCGGCAGCGATGGCATCCATGATAGATGCGGTTGTGGCCGAGGCCGATTTGCCGGCGAACCGGGCAAGTCTCGCCGCCCGCACAGAATCGGTTGAGGCCGGTCGGGTGCACGTCTCAACCACATTCGGATGCACCGATTGCCACGCCTTTCGGAAAGCAGATGAGGACGCGACCGCGCCGACCCTGACCGGTTGGGGTTCGCATGATTGGATGGTTCGCCTGATTTCGGATCCGACCCATGCTGACTTCTACGGCAAGCGCAACGACCGAATGCCCTCCTACCTCAAGGATGGGCGCCTTTCGGAGCGGGAGATTGGCTTCATCGTGGATTGGATCCGCGGAGATACAGATCCGGGAAATTGGCTTAAACCGTCGTCGGTTTCGAAGTGATCGAAAGAGGACGTTTGGGGGCAGTGTTCGGACGTTTGGCACAGCCCAGCCGCGCTTGAGGCTTCCGTTATGGTCCAGCAACCCGCAGGTTGTGTGCATGCGCTCCCGCGGCTTCACCCTCATCGAACTGCTGGTGGTCATCGCGATCATCGCGATCCTTGCGGCTCTGCTCCTGCCGGCATTGGCACGGGCCAAGTCCAAGGCATCCGGCATGGTCTGCCTCAACAATGCCAAGCAATTGCAGACGGCTCTCCAGTTGTACTCGGACGACCATCGCGACCGGTACGTCAACAATCACGGCGTGGGTGAGACCCGATCCAAGACCAACACCTGGGCCAACAATGTGATGGATTGGACCGGCAGCGACGGGAACACCAACCTCCATTTGCTCTCGAGCGGATTGCTCTCACGCCATCTGGCCAGCACGGCGGTGTTTCATTGCCCTTCGGATCAGTCCCGCGCCGACAATGGATTGCGCATCCGCAGTTACGCTCTCAATGCCTTGGTCGGGGATCCCGGTGAGTTGACCAATCGCTTCAATCCATCCTTCCGGCAGTATTTCAAGGACTCGGATGTGAGCTCTCCGGCGACGATCTTCGCCTTTCTTGACGAGCATCCCGACACCATCAACGACGGCTTTTTCATGAACCGCCTGGAAGAGGCTCCGAAGTGGGGTAATCTGCCGTCTTCGTACCACTCCGGGTCGGCTTATTTCACCTACCTCGACGGGCATGTGGAAGGGCATCGATGGCAAGTCCTTGGGATGGAGGGTACTGTTCGTCCGAATGTCCGGGGTGGGGCGGGTGGGATCTTTGCGGCCAACCCGACCACGGATTGGGACTGGGTCAAGGCACGGAGCGGTGAACTGCGCTGACGTCAGGTGGGTTGATTGGAGACGGAGGGCGGATTTTCCCATGTCACCGTCTGGCGGTGACTGATAGGAAGACCGCAGCATGAATCGCGTTTCGATCGGGTTCCTCGGTGCGGGCAAGATGGCGACAGCCTTGGCCCGCGGAGTCATCAATGCCGGAGTGGTTTCGGCGGGAGACGTCATCGCCAGCGACCCCATCGGAGCCGCCCGCGAGGCCTTTGCCCAAGCGACCGGAGCCCGGGTGACGGAACGGAATTCCGAAGTGGTCGCGGCCTCTGACATGGTGGTCATCGCCGTGAAGCCTGACCAGGTCGTCGGCTTGTTGGGTGAATTGTCCGCCGTTTGGAATACCGGACGTCATTTGGCGGTGAGCATCGCCGCCGGTGTGACCCTGGCCCGCATGGAAGCCGCAGGTCCTGCCGGATTGAGGGTCATCCGAGTCATGCCGAACACACCGGCCTTGGTTGGCGCCAGTGCCTCGGCATTTGCCGTGGGCACCTCGGCGACGCGGACTGACGCACAGACGGTTCAACAATTTCTGGGTTCCGTGGGAATCGCCCTGGAGGTGAAGGAGAAATTGCTCGATGCCGTGACCGGCGTCAGTGGCAGCGGCCCCGCCTACGGGTTTCTCATGATCGAAGCGTTGGCTGATGGCGGTGTGGCGGCGGGTCTGCCGCGCGACATCGCACAACGTTTGGCGGCGCAGACTTTGTTGGGTGCGGCGAAGATGGTGTTGGAGACGGGGCAACATCCCGGAGCGCTCAAAGACGCCGTGTGCAGCCCTGGCGGAACGACCATCGAGGCCATTCACGCTTTGGAGAAGGGCGGGGTGCGTGCGGCTCTGATCGGAGCGGTCCGGGTGGCTGCCGACAAAGCCAAGGCCATGGCCTGATTGCCAACCATGAAACCGACACTCCCGCCACCTCATCCGACGCAGGTCCGAATCCTTTGGGGGACCTTCACTGCATTGGCCATCGCAGTCTTGTTGGCGTTGATTGTCGGCGCAGTCTGGGGAGTGGGGCAGGTGCTGGATGTCTTGTCGCCGGTCCTTTGGCCGCTGGCGTTGGCCGGTGTATTGGCTTACCTGCTGGATCCGGTCGTGGATTTCATCGAGCGACGGGGTATGGCGCGGGCCCGTGCCATCACCTTGGTTTTTGTGTCGGCCCTGGTGCTCGTGGTGGGCTTGTTCGCCAGCGTGGTTCCCCAGCTCTACCGGGAGACCCGGCAGTTTGCCGAACGGGTGCCGGAGTACAGCCAGAGGTTTCAGCACCAGATGGAATCCTGGGCCACCAATCCGCCGGTTGTGGTGCGGAAGATCCTGGAGTTGCGGGCGAAGTCGGATCCGGCAGCCACTCCGGCCGATCTGGTTGGGGCCACTGGGGTCACTGGGCCCGTTCCCATGGATCGGGAAACACGAGCCTCCCTCAAGGCAGCCTCCACGTGGTTCATGAACATCCTGCCAGCCAGTGGGGTTTGGTTTTTGGGACAGTTGAGCAAGGTGAGCGGTTGGTTCGGTCTCTTGGCCGGGCTGTTTCTGGTGCCGGTCTATGCATTTTACTTCCTGCTCGAAAAACGAGGGATCGAGCGGGAATGGACCGATTACCTGCCCGTGCGCAATTCGCAGTTCAAGGACGAGTTGGTGTTCATCCTCAGATCCATCAACGACTACCTGATCGTTTTTTTCCGAAGCCAACTGCTGGTGGCGATGTGCGATGGAGTTCTCTACACCTTCGGTTTTTTGGTCATTGGTTTACCTTACGCCTTCATCATCGGATTGATGGCGACGGTGCTGACCATGATTCCTTTCCTGGGGGCCATCACGACCTGCGTGACCGCGTTGTTGGTCGGATTTGCCAGTTCCGGTGATTGGATCCTTCCGGTCAAGGTGCTCGGGGTTTTCGCCATGGTTCAATCGTTGGAGGGATTGGTGATTTCACCGAAAATCATGGGGGACCGTGTGGGTTTGCATCCCTTGAGCATCATCATAGCGGTGATGGTGGGGACCACGTTGCTGGGCGGGCTATTGGGAGGGATTCTGGCCATCCCCCTGACGGCCGCATTGCGGGTGCTGATGTTCCGTTATGTCTGGAAGCACATGCCCAGGGACGAGGAGACACTGGGTGGCTGAACCGGAAAACCTTTGAACGTTCGGTTGGGGGAATTGCTCTCAAGTGTTGTCGTGAGGCTTCCGGAACTTCGGTTGGCAAACCGGAACTCACAAACCATACTGAGCGCGATGAATCATTGGGTGTTGTTAATCCTGGGTAGCCTTTGTCTGCAGTTGGCAGGGCTGGCCAAGGAATTGCGGCCTTCGACCAGCACCAACACCGCGGCACCGTCGACGGCCGCCCATGCAGCAACGCCGGATACCGGTGTGCTGCCCTCCAAGTTCACGGACCCGAAGACTTTGGCGCCGGAGGAATCCAGCGGCGAGATTGCCCGCTTGGCAGCCCGAATGATCGAGAGGTCGCACTTTCTCCGTCGGGAGTTCGATGACCGCGTCTCGGAACGTTTCTTCGAACGGTATCTGGAATCCTTGGATCCCCAACGGATGTATTTCACTCAGGCCGATTATGAGGAGTTCGCTGCGTATCGGCACCTTTTGGACGATTTGACCCTGCGGCGTGGGGATACACGGCCCGCGTACGAGATCTTCAACCGATATCTCCAGCACATCGATCAGCAATACGCGTTGGTTCAAGGGTTGCTGAAATCCGAAAAATTCAATTTTGAAGCCGATGCCAAGATCCTTCTCAACCGCAAGGATTCCTCCCGTCCGAAAGACCTGACGGAATTGCAATCGGTTTGGCGGGACCGTCTTCGATTCGAGTACCTTTCGGAGAAATTGAACCGCGATTTCGGGACACTCGCCACGAATGTCTGGACTCAGATGACCACCGCACCCGAGTCGGAGGTTGACGCCGGCAATGGCACGAATTCGGTGCCGTCAACGCCTCCGGCCAAGATAGTCACCAAGCCCATCTTGTCGGGAGGCAAGAAGGTCGCGGAACTGTACGTGACCGGATTGGAATCCCGCCTTCACGCCAATTTGTCGACCAACCGGTCCGGGGTCGTGGCGAAGATGGCCGAATCAGGCAAGTTCAAGGGGCCCTCCGATTTGCGCAGCTACTTCGAGAGCAACCTCCAAGGTGACCGTCATGACGAAATCGTGAAGACGCTCAACCGCCGGTACAACCGGGTCATGCGCAATCTCAAGCAATTCGAGTCCAAGGAGGTGTTGCAATGGTATCTGGATGCGCTGGCCCACTCCTACGACCCGCATACCAACTATTTCGGTCCCCGCGAAGAGGAGGCCTTCAGCATGTCCATGACCCTCTCGTTCGTGGGCATCGGGGCCGTGCTCACGAGTGAAGACGGCTACGCCACCATCACCGAGATCAAGCCCGGGAGCCCTGCTGAAAAGAGCAAGATTCTCAAGTCGGGCGACAAGATCGTGGCCGTGGCCCAAGACAAACAGGCTCCGGTCGACGTGATCGATGAAAAGCTCCAGAAAGTCGTGGAGCAAATCCGCGGGCCGAAGGGGTCCAAGGTGACCTTGACCTACATTCCGTCGGGAGCCGATCTGAGCACACGCAAGACGGTGACCATCGTCCGTGACACCATCCCGCTCGAAGACCAGGAGGCCAAGGCCAAGCTGGTCCTCCTGCCGAATGCTTCAGGCAAGACCAACCGCATTGGGGTCATCGATCTTCCGGCTTTCTATAGCGGCGCCATCGGCGGGGGCGGTGCCACCAAGAGCCCGACGGCCGATGTCGCCAAGTTGCTGCGCAAGTTGATGGCTGAGGGGGTCGATGGGGTTGTTCTGGACTTGCGACGCAACGGCGGCGGGTCCTTGGAGGAGTGCGTGAGCCTGACCGGTCTGTTCATCAAGACCGGTCCAGTGGTCCAGGTGGTCAACTCCCTGGGGCAGCAGCGGATCCTCGAGGACGACGACTCTTCGGTGCTGTATGACGGCCCGTTGGTGGTGCTCACGAGTCGTTTCAGCGCCTCAGCCTCCGAGATTTTGGCTGGAGCTTTGCAGGATTACGGACGCGCGGTGGTGGTGGGTGACAGTTCCACCCATGGCAAGGGCACTGTGCAAAACCTTCAGGGACTGGAGCCCTTTTATCGCGGCACCGGCAAGCCAGGCCAGGTCAAGGTGACCATCAGCAAGTTCTTCCGTCCTTCCGGATCGTCGACGCAGCTCAAGGGAGTGGTTCCCGACGTGGTGCTGCCGAGCATCAACAATTTCGCCGACATCGGGGAGTCGGCTCTGAGCAATGCGCTGCCTTGGAACACCATCCCTCCGGTTCGTTTCGACAAGGTCGATCGTGTGACCCGCGCGTTGCCGGAGCTTCAACGGCGTTCCGGTGAACGGGTGGCCAAGGATCGCGATTACGCCTACATCGGTGAGGACATCGAGCGGTTCAAGAAGCAGTTGGCCGACCGGACGGTGTCCCTCAACGAAAAGAAACGTCGGCAGGAAATGGATGCTGATCGGAACCGGGCGGCCGTCCGCAAATCGGAAATCAAGGCCCGCAACGAGATCGAACCGGTGACCTACGAGATCACTCTGAAGAATGCGGTGCAGCCCGGACTGCCTGAACCCAAGACTGCCAAGCCGGTGGTCGCGGCGACGGCCCGCGACGCGCGCGCGCTGAAGGCGGGTGCGGCCAAGGATGCCGCGGCGGCGGAGCGGCGTCGCCTGCGTGAGGCTGGGTTGGAAGAGGGTGACAACGATGAGGATGGCGTTGCAGCCGATGTGAATCTCAAGGAAGCCGAACGCATCCTGATCGATCTGTTGGAGTTGTCCAATACGCGCCGCGCCTCCTCCGGGGTGACTGCGGGCATCCAATCCAATCGGTAAGAGACGACAAACCCTTCAACGTTCATCCAGAATTTATGAGCATCAGAATCGCCTGCGTCGGAGTGGGACGCATGGGAGCCAACATGGCCCGTCGTCTGCAGGAGTCGGGATTCCAGGTGACCGCGGTTCACGACCTGCGCCGGAAGCAGGCTCAGGCGCTGGCGGCGGAGTTGGGTTGCGAGGCTCCTGCCCGACTATCGGCGGTGACGGCTTTGGCAGACGTGATCATCACGGTGGTCACGGACGATGCGTCCATGGAGACTCTGTTTGCCGTGAAGGGTGACAGCCTTCTCAAGGGGGCCAAGGATCGGCTGTTCATCAACTGTGCGACGGTCAGTCCGGCCACCCATGTGTTGGTGGAATCGAGGGCGCACGCGGTGGGAGCGCAGAGCGTGGAGGCCTGCATGGCGTCCAGCATCACTCAGGCCCGTCAAGGAACGCTGTACTTGATGACGGCGGGTCAAAAGGGGGCTTGCGACAAGGCAGAGCCCATCCTGGCCAAATTGTCGGCTTCCCGTCGCTACATCGGGCCGGCTGGAACTGCGGCTCAGGTAAAAGCCCTCGTCAACATGGTGATGAACATCAACACCGCGGGACTGGCCGAGGGGTTGGGCTTGGGCGCGGCGCTGGGTTTGGATCTTTCCCTGTTACGTGAGGTGTTTTCGCAGACGGGAGCCAATTCCCGGGTTTTGGAGACCGACGGCGAAGACATGCAAAAGCGTGACCATGCGTGCTACTTCAGTGCGGCTCATGCTGCCAAGGACTCCGGCATCGCGGTGAGCCTCGCCAAGAAAGCCAAGTTGAAGCTGCCGTTGGCGCAGGCGGCTCTTGGCCAATATTCCCAGATGGTGGCAGCAGGGCTCGGTGAGTTGGACAAATCTGGCATCGCGGAGTTGACCTTCCCGGGGCGCGGTCCGAAGTCCGGCAAGAGCAAGCCGTCGAAGCTGCCTTCCAAGGATTCAACCGAAACAAGGGCCAACAAGGCGAATCAGGTGCCTGCCAAGAGGCGGTAGCGGTAGGCGCTCGGGCGATTGTTGGGGTCGCCCGTGGGTCAGTCCAAGGCGACCGTGCGACCGCGCGGAGCGGCGGAATACACCAGAAAACGATCGAGGAGGAGCTGGACTCCGAAGTTGTTGACGCCGGATCCGAAGAAGACCGGCGTGAGTTTGCCGTTGAGGACTTGTTGGTGATCGAACTCGGAGCCAGCCAGTTCCACCATTTCGATTTGCTCCCGGACGGAGGCGTAGGTCAGTTCATCCAGCTTCTCGCGGACCAAAGGATCGTCGAGGCCTGTCACATTGACGGGGGCTCTGTACATGCCGCCCACCACACGCTCAAAGAGATGGACCTTTTTTTCGGCACGGTCGTAGATGCCGCGGAATTCTGGTCCGTTGCCCAACGGCCAGTTCATGGCGCAGGAACGGATACCGAGGACGGCTTCCAACTCATCCATCAATTGGATGGGGTCGCGGGAAGGGCGGTCGAGCTTGTTGATGAAGGTGAAGATCGGGACGCCGCGGCGGGCGCAGACTTCGAAGAGTTTGCGGGTTTGGGACTCCACGCCTTTGCCGGCGTCGATGACCATGATCACCGCATCCACCGCTGTCAGGACCCGATAGGTGTCTTCTGAGAAATCCTTGTGTCCCGGTGTATCCAGCAGGTTGATGCGATATCCCGAATATTCGAACTGCAGCACCGTGGAGCTGATGGAAATGCCGCGCTTCTTCTCCAGTTCCATCCAGTCCGAGGTGGTGGCCCGCTGGTTTTTTCTGGCTGTGACCGATCCGGCCAATTGGACGGCGCCACCGTAGAGCAGGAGCTTTTCGGTGAGCGTGGTCTTGCCGGCATCCGGGTGGGAGATGATCGCAAAGGTGCGGCGACGTTGGATTTCCTCCTGTAGGGTCACTGGGTTCCGGATGGGTTGGAAGGTTGGTCGGCTCAAGGAAAACGGCACCCCGGAGGGTGCCGTTCACGATTCTGGATCGGTCCTGATCAGGCAGCCTGAGGAGGATTCTCCGGAGCGGCCTCGGCAGGAGGGGCGGCCGTCTCGGGCACTGTCTCACCTTCTGGGGCTTCCTGAGCCAAGGAGGCGGCGACATCCGTTGCGGCCACGGTCTCAGCTCCGCCTTCGGATGGAGCCGCTTCGGGCACCGCGGGTTGCTTGTCACCCTTCTTCGGAGCCTTCGGCGCCGGAGTTGGACGCGGGGCGGGCTTCTTGGCCGTCTCAAGCATGCCGCTGGCGAACTCGATCACGTGACCTTGATGGATCAACCAGTGCAGGTCATTGAGGACCGTCTGCTGTTCCTGAGTCAGCGGAGTCGGGGCCGGAGCGGCTCCACCTTCGACCGGAGCCTCTGTGGGCGCGGGGGTGGGGGCCAGCGTCTCGACCAGACGTTTCCGGTTGGTGCCGACGTTGGTGTTGATGTGCTCGATGATCTTCTTGGTCGTCTCGGAGACCACGCTGTTCTCGATGTCGAGATAGTGCGGACGAGCCACGGCCACGTGCACCACCGTCTTGTCACGCTTGAAGAACTGCAGCCCCATGGAGGCGAAGGTGTTGCTCAGCGCGGTGGCAATGCGGATCGGGAAACGCTTCTCCTTGTCGAGGGAGACGCGCAGCAGTGTTTGCAGCGCTGCGGGAAGCTTGGCGTCGGCCTTCGGTGTGAAGGTGTCCACCTGCTTGATGATCGAAGGTTGGTGAACTTCGGCGAAGTGCGCGCGGACCTCTTCCATGGACTGGAGCACCTTGGGCTCCGGCACGTTGAGGGCCGTGTATTCGAAGCGGAAGCTGACCGACTCGGTCCATTGCTTCACGATCGCCTCATCCTTCACGATCTTCACACGGCTCTTGTACATGTCGAAGTTCATCCGTGAGAACCGATCGGCATGAAGCTTGCGGAGTTTTTCCTGGTACCCGTGGAAGTTCGGAGGTCCGAGGAGTTCGCCGGTCATTCCGCATTGGGCGACCAAGGTCCAGACCCCCTTTGGCGGATCACACGGCATCTTCTGGGTCTGGTAGAAGGTGTCGAAGTGGGCCTTGAGGGCGTGCTCGGAAGCGGCGGCTTCGCTGAGCCACAACGTATCGTCGAGATTGCAGACGACCAGAGGTTGGACGGCAACGTCCTTCTTGGTGGCTTCATCGCGCCGCTTGATGACCTTGAAGCCGACGTTGTAGCGGTCGGGCTTCTGCATCACCAATCCGGCCACCTCGAAAAGGGGATAGGCGCGGCCGCTGAGCTTGATCTGACGTGCCAGCGAACTGACACCACCTTGCTCGGGCGTGAGAGTGAGTTCGACCGGGATCAGGGGTTCCGGACGGAAATCCGGGCGACGGGGGCCGCGGCCAGGACCGTCACGCCGAGGTCCACCCTTGGGATCCCAAGCGATGCCCGGACCGCCGCCAGGACCGCCTTGTGGGCGAGGTCCGCGATCGCCGCCAGGGCCACCCTGAGGCCGGGGACCACGGTCACCACCGGGTCGGGGACCACCAAATCCGCCGGGCCGTGAGCCTCGGTCGCCACCAGGGCGAGGACCGCCAAAGCCGCCATCGCGACGGGGAGGACGATCACCGCGACCAAACCGCCGGTCGCCGCGTGATTCGCCTTCAGTGCCATCGTAGCGTGCGTACTTGTTTGGATCTGTCGGCGAGGTTGCCCAGGCCGGCTGAAACAATTTGTCGAGGTCGAGGTTGATCTCCAGTGGTTCGCTCATATCAAAAAGACCGCATTCCAGCGGGTGTTCCCAAAACGGCCCGACACAATGCGACTCGCACCGTTTGAAAGCAAGCGCCGTTGTCCTGCGTGAAAGTCGGCCCCGTTGTGGGGCTGGCCAATCTATGAAAGCGCGGAAGGATTCCGATGCGTCGAGGTTGGTTTTACCCGACGTCAGCCCGCGTCATCGGGCGGAGCCATGGGATCTGCCACCTCCATGACTGGCTCTTCCGCCACTTGCGCCGCCTCGCTCATCGGAGGTTCAGGGGGTGCCAATTCCACTTCGATCTCTCCGAAGTCCTCGCTCTGGATGACTTGTAGATGACGCAGTCGGGTCAGCTCCAGCATGGCGAGAAAGGTGACGACCACTTCGCTGCGGCTGCGCGCCTCGGCAAAGAGTTCACTGAAGCGAAACCGGCCCTTTTCTTGGATGAGAATCCTCAATGAGGCCATCTTCTCCGATACGGTATACGGATCGGCTTGGATTTCACGAACGTCATCGCGTTCATTGAAACGCTTGAGGATGACGCTGACCGCCTGAATGAGGTCGAAGATGGAAACCGGTTCCCGGCGTTGCGGCTCGACGTCGGGCAAAACCACGGGAGTTGAACGGTGCTCGTACACCTGATCCATCCGGGTCTCGAGCGACTGCAGTTCAGCCGCAGCATCCTTGAACTTCTTGTACTCCACCAATCGGCGGATCAATTCGAAGCGGGGATCTTCTTCATCCTCCTCGCCGACTTGCGCGTCGGGTTTTTGGTCGGCGGGCAGAAGTTCCCGGCTCTTGATGTAGATGAGCGTGGCGGCCATCACCAGGAATTCGCCGGCGATCTCGAGATCCAGCTCCCGCATCTGGTCGATGTAGGCGACAAATTCCGAGGCGATCCGGGTGAGGTTCACCTGATAGATGTCGACCTCCTGCTTCTTGACCAGGTGCAGCAAGAGATCCAGGGGCCCCTCGAACACATCGAATTGCACCCGATACTCGTTCATGAGGCCCAGGGGCAATTGCTTGTAGCGGGACAAGTCGAAGCCGGGGCCGGGTACCTCGATGGGCAGCGAGGGCGTTTCTGGATCAGGGGCACTCATCTCGGAAAGGGCGGGGGGGTGACAACGCGGGGCAATTCAACGAACAACCAACGACACGTGTCTGTTGGCGGCCTTTTCACTCAGCCACGAACGCAGCAGGTCCACGATCCACGCTGACCACTTTCGGCATTCAGGGCACCAGTGTTTGCGGCCGGTGATCACTTTCACGCAACTTCGGAGTCCGGAGAATTCCACCGTTTGCGGGTCGGATTCGAGGGCCGCAGCCAGTTGCGACAGGAGGGCCTGTCGGAAGGCCAACTCTCCGAGGGTGGCCGACTCGATGGCGATGGCACGGAGGTCGCCGCGCCAGACCACCTGAGGCGCGAGAGGTGCGAGGATTTCGACGGTCGATGGCACCGGGGGTTCTATGCTGGATACTTCTGCCGTGAGTCCCAGACTGTTGAAGACCTTGGAAAGCGCCGAGGTGAATTCAGCGACGGTGACATGGCTCTTGCCGAGTTCGTCCTTGAAGTAATGAAGCACCCCTGCAGCCGCTTGCTTCATCCATTCGGGATCCACCTGATGGGCGGCGGTTCCGGCCAACTCGAAGGTGAGGTGCTCGACTGAGCAGGGGATGTAGTGCCCTCCCTCCTGAGCCACCAACAAGAAGTCGTCACGCAGCGCGATCATGATGCGCGCTTTCCTTTGGCAAGTGCTTCGGCTTCGGCGATCAATTCCAATTGGCGTTTGTCGTCGATGGGTAAAGCACCCAAACGCTCGACTTCGCTCACGAAATCGGTGGCCTCCTCAAAATTTCGGTAGATGCTGGCAAATCGGACGTAGGCCACCGGGTCCAATTTGCGGAGTTCTCTCATGACCCGCTCTCCGACCGCCCGTGACGTGGTTTCGCGGTCAAAGCCCTCCACCAAGCCATCCTGAATGCGTTCGACCGCACCGGCGATGTCATCTTCGGAGACAGGTCGTTTCTGGCAGGCCTTCTGGAGGCTGGAGGTGAGTTTTTCCTTGGAGAACACCTCGCGTCGACCGTCCCTTTTCACGACCATCAACGGGTCGTGTTCGATTTGCTCGTAGGTCGTGAAGCGGTGCTCGCACGCCAGACATTCACGGCGACGACGAATCGTGGCCCCCTCTTTGGAGGACCTGGAATCGATGACTTTGTCATCCTGACCGCCGCATTTGGGACAACGCATATTGGAAGGTAACGATCAATCGGCAGTGGCCTAAGGCGAGGTAAACCACTATCCGTTGTGTCGTCAAACCGTTTACGGGGAAACTTGCTCACATTCCGCGTCGTTATCCGATGGTCTGGTTTTCTGCGGTGCTTTCCATTCCCAAGCGTCTTCCTCATGCCTTCCTCATGCCTCCTTGAAGGCGGGGCCTGACAACGGGAGCCTTTCCGGTAGCCTGTCCCCATGAACTATGCGTTGGTGGAAGCGCGCGGGGTTTCCAAGTCGTTTTGGGCGGGTGACCAAAAGGTCCGGGTATTGGACGGGGTCAACCTGACCGTGGCTGCCCAAGAGAGCCTGGCCATCGTTGGTCCCAGTGGATCCGGCAAGAGCACGCTTTTGAATTTGCTGGGAACTCTGGATCAGCCGGATGACGGAAATATCGTCATTGATGGCAGGAATTTGTCGTTGATGGACGGTGATGAGTTGTCTCGCTTCCGCAATCGCAACATCGGCTTTGTCTTTCAATCCCACCACCTGCTGCCTCACCTGACGGTTCTGGAGAATGTTCTGGTTCCAGTGCTCGCTCAGGCTTCTCAAGCGAGTGACGAAGTGGTTCATCGGGCCCGGCAATTGCTGCAGCGAGTGGGGTTGGAAAACCGGGAGAAACACCTGCCCGGTCGGCTTTCGGGCGGTGAACGGCAACGGGTCGCAGTGGTGCGGTCGTTGATCAATCAACCGCGGCTGATCTTGGCCGATGAGCCGACGGGAGCCCTGGACCGGGTTTCCGCCGGTGAAGTGGGGCGGCTGCTTTGCGAACTCAATCGGGAGCAGGGGATCACCCTGATTGTGGTCACTCATTCGGAGGAACTCGCGCTGCGAATGGATCGGGTGATGTCCATGGAGAATGGGGCCTTGATTTGATCTCGTACGGACTGCGCCTTCCACGGCCAATCCACCGTTGATCACTGATCCTGTGTCGCAAAGGACTGGGCAAGGTCCGCTTGGCGTTTTCGACTCCGCCTGCAAATCAATCTCCGAGGCGCCGTCACTTTCTTCCCAACGGAACCAATCCAGTTCAGGGTGCCATCATGATTGAACGACGGGATTGGAAACCCGAGGAAGTTCTGCGCCTGACACTCCGGGTCCTCATCGGTTTCGTCCTGTCGGGCCTGCTTCAATCGATGGCGATGCCTCGGAATGAAGCCGGCGTTCATTCGGCGGATTCCTGGAAGGCCCTGGTGCTGGGGCAGGTGTGCCTCCACGGGACCGTCTTGGCCGCCATGGTGAGTTTCTTGAGGAATCAGGGCCGGAGTTGGGATCGAGGGTTCGGGTTGTCAGTCGGCGGCAGCGCCCGTGCGGTGGGGATGGGCGTTTTGGCGGGGATGGCGTATCTGCCGGCTGCGTATGGATTGCAGTGGGGAATCGGAACATGGCTGAAGACCCTGGGAGTGGAGTTGCCGGCGCAGACGGCCGTCGGCGTCCTGACCGAGGCGGATTTTTGGGGCCGCTCCGCGATTTTCCTGACAGCCGCATTGGGTGCCCCTTGGGTTGAGGAGTTGCTGTTCCGGGGGGTTGCTTACCCATTCCTACGGGATCTGGGCTGGCCTCGATTGGCACTGTGGGGAACCGCCATCGCCTTCGGCTTGATTCACGCCAATCGCAGCGTCCTCGTCCCCTTGACTGCGTTCGGGTGTCTCTTGAGCTTATTGTACCAGCACTCCGGAAATCTCCTGACACCCATTGCCGCCCACGTGACGTTCAACACTGCTCCTTTTGTCTTGCTGGCTTTGGACATCCGATTGGATCGCTGAAACGTCACCGCGTATTCGGGACTTCCGTCTCGACCGGCGGGGTGTCGACCGACACCGTTTCTGCCATGACGGGTTTGCCCTACACCGAATGGAGGCAGGAACTGATCGAGACCGGCCGTGATTTTCATCGCCGCGGCTGGTCCTTGGGAACCAGCAGCAACTACAGCGTGGTGGCATCGCGGGATCCCCTCCAATTGCTCATCACCGCCAGTGGCTTCGACAAGGGGCGGTTGAAGCCCGAGCAATTCGTCGTGGTCGACGGGCATGGGCAGCGTCTGGACCCGGCCCACCCGAAGCCCTCCGCCGAGACGTTGTTGCACACGCTGTTGGCTCGAAAGGTGGGAGCCGGTGCGGTGCTTCACACCCATTCAATTTGGGGCACTCTGTTGTCAGAAGCCCTACAACCGGCGGGTCGGCTTCAGATCGCCGGTTACGAGATGCTCAAGGGCCTGTCCGGAATCTCCACCCATGAAGCCCGCGTTTCCATCGCGGTGGTTTCCAATACACAGGACATTGCTTCCTTGGCGGTTTCGCTCGAAGCGCGCCTCGCGGAAGGTGATCCCGATCTGCGGCATGGTTTCTTGATGGCCGGGCATGGACTCTACACGTGGGGAGCCGATCTGGCCGAGGCTCGTCGCCACATCGAAGTGTTGGAGTTTTTGATGGAGGTGGTTGGAACCCGGCGGGGTTGGGGCGGTTGAGGAACAGCAGGTCTTGTTGTCTCGCGTCGCCCCCTCAGGGTTTTCGGGTTGGCCCTCGAGTTGGTGGGCTGAAACCGGATTGTTGCTGTTGCCCGCTTGTCGCCCCGCAGTAGCTTTGCGGCATGGCGTTGCTGCGAATTCCCGATGAAGGACGGGTGCTTTCCGATCCGGAGGCCATCCGTTCCCACCTTTCTCCTCATGGCATTTGGTATGAACAATGGCCGGTGGCGGGTCGGGTGGATCGACAGGCCACCGCCGAGCAAATCCTGACCGCCTATGCGCCGGAGTTGGATCAGTTGAAGGCCCGGGGTGGCTACATCACGGCCGACGTCATCGATGTCACCGCCGATGTCCCCAGCCTGCAGGCCATGCTCGACAAGTTCAACAAGGAGCACACGCATGCCGAGGACGAGGTGCGTTTCATTGTCCGCGGCAGCGGGGTGTTTCATATCCATCCGAACCAAGGCCCCATTTTTGCCATCGAGGTGATGGCCGGCGACTTGATCAATGTGCCCGCTGGCACGCTCCATTGGTTTGATTTGTGCGCCGATCGGGACATTCGCGCGATTCGACTGTTCCGTGAGAAGGCTGGTTGGACGCCCGTTTACAGCGGTAGCGATGTTGCGGTCGGTTACCAACCGCTGTGTTTCGGCCCGAACTACCTGCCGGTCGGAACTCCGCGCGCGGCCACACTTCCGGAACTCTCAGCATGATCGAGTTTTGCGGCCGGCTGGTCTTGTTGGATATCGAGGGGACGGTTTCGCCGTTGGCCTTCGTCCATGATGTTTTGTTTCCTTACGCGCGACGCGAGGTCGGGGATTTCCTGATGCGTCATCAGGAGTCTCCCGATGTGCTGCGTGCGCTGGAGCAAATCGCGCGTGATTCAGGGCTGGGTTCCAACGGTGAGGGGGCTTCGACGAACCTCGCATCGGATCCCGACCGCGCGTCTTGGGTGTCGCGCATTCACGCGCTCATGGATGCCGACGCCAAGCAAACCGGACTCAAGTGGCTGCAGGGGTTGATCTGGGATGAAGGGTATCGATCGGGTGAGTTGAAGAGCGTGTTCTTCAGCGACGCCGTGGAATCCATTCGCCTCTGGCATCGGTCAGGCTTGCGGCTGCACATCTATTCTTCGGGCAGCATCGCCGCGCAGAGACTGTTCTTCGCCTACAGCGATAGCGGCGATTTGACGGGCTGCTTGGAGGGATACCACGACACCACCATTGGACCGAAACGCTCGGTGGCCAGCTATCAATCCATCGTCGAGGCAGCAGGGCTGCCGGCCTCAGAGATCTTGTTCCTCAGCGATGTCACCGAGGAATTGGATGCGGCCCTTGAGGCGGGATGCCAGACGGCCTGGGTCGTTCGCCCGGGCAACAAGCCCGGACAGACCGACCGACATCCCACCCTTCGGAGTTTTACGGAGATTCAGCTCAGCTGAGCTTCCAGTTTCCGCGCATCGGCTGGTCGATGTAGGCGTTGGCCGCCTTGTCGCCGATGAAGGTCTCCTTGTTGGAGTCGTACCGCAGCACGCGGCCGGTTTGCAGGGCGATCTTGGCGAGATTCACCAAGGTGCAGGAGCGGTGGCCGTTGACTTCGTTCAAGGCGAACTTGGAGCGGGTCTTCACGGCCTGAACGAAGTCGGTGACCATGGGTTCCGGATCCTTCAGGCCCTTGAGGGTCTGTTCGAAATTCGGGATGTCGGCCTTCATGCCTTTGAAGATCTTGCCTTTGGAACCCGAGATGAACGCGGCCTGTTTGTCTTTGTTGTCGCCGTCCAAAATGATCTCGGTGCCGTCTTTGTATTTCATCCGGATGGTGCGGAAGGTGCCGACGGCATCGGCATCTTGAACCGGGGCGTCCGACTCGATTTCCACCGGGCTTTCGTTGTCCTTGCCGAGGATGTATTGCACGGGGTCGAGGTAGTGCTGACCCATGTCGCCCAAGCCGCCTCCATCATAGTCCCAGTATCCGCGGAAGGTGCCGTGGACGCGGTGCGGATGGTAAGGCTTGTACGGTGCGGGCCCGAGCCAGAAGTCGTAATCGAGTTCATTTGGCACGGCCTGCGGTGTCAGGTCGGTGCGGCCGATCTAATAGAACTTCCAGTCGAAGCCGGTCGAAGCGTTGAGGGTGACCTTCAGCGGACCGTCTCCCAGCATCCCGTGCATCACGGCCTTGCGGATATCCTTCACCGGAACACCCATGCCGTAGAAGTTGTCTTGGAAGCGGAACCAGGTGTTGAGGCGGAAGATCCGCTTGTGCTTCTTCACGGCGGCCACGACGGCGCGACCTTCGGCGATGGTCCGTGTCATGGGCTTCTCACACCAGATGTCCTTGCCCGCCTTGGCCGCGGCGATGGAGATGATGGCGTGCCAGTGCGGCGGTGTAGGCACGTGGACGATGTCGATGTCCTTGCGGGCCAGCACCTCGCGGAAGTCCTTGTAGCCCTTGCAGTCGGGGCCGCCGGCCTTCACAGCCTGCGCCAGATGGTTGGAATCCACATCGCACACGGCCAGCAGCTTGCAGGTGGTGTTGATGGAGTTCACATGCCCCATGCCCATGCCGCCGGTGCCGATCACGGCGCGGGTGAGGATTTCACTCGGGGGCGTGTGGCCGGCGCCGCCGAGAACATGTCTCGGAACAATGGCCACGGTGGCCATGGCGGCGATGGAGTTTCGCAGGAAGGTCCGGCGTGTCAGCGGGTTGTGGGTGTTCATGATCGAGTCTGCGATGCGGGATATGGGGTCGACGGATTGAAAACGGAATGGGCGATCGGGTCACGCGAGGATTTCCCGGATCACCTCGCCTTTGACGTCGGTGAGCCGGATGTCGCGCCCGCCGAAGCGATAGGTCAGTCGTTCGTGTTGGATTCCCAATTGGTGGAGGACCGTGGCGTGCAAGTCATGCATTTCGAGGCGATTCACCACCGACTTGTAACCCCACTCGTCGGTTTGTCCGTAGGCCATGCCACCTCGGATGCCGCCGCCGGCCAACCAGACGGAGAATCCGTACTCATTGTGATCGCGACCGTCGCTGCCTTGGGCGAAGGGCGTACGGCCGAATTCGCCGGCCCAGACGATCAGGGTTTCATCGAGAAGTCCCCGCTGTTTGAGGTCGATGAGCAAACCGGCGATGGGTTGGTCGACGGCGCGGGCGTTGTCGCCATGGTTCTTCACCAGGCCGCCATGGGCGTCCCAGCGGCTGTAGCCGTCGACCATCGGGATGGTGAGTTCGACGAAGCGCACTCCTCGCTCGACCATGCGGCGCGCCAGGATGCACTCGCGGGCGTAGGTGCGCGTGTGTTCGTAGGGAGCGTCGAGGCCGTACAGTGCCCGCGTGGCGGCGGTCTCGTTGGAGATGTCCATCAACTCGGGGATGGTCACCTGCATCCGGGCGGCCAGCTCGTAGTTGCGGATGGCCGATTCCAGCGAGTCGACCGCACCAGCTTGTTCCAGTCCGTGTTCATTGAGCCGGCGAACAAGGCGCTGCTTGGTTTGTTGCAGCTGGGCCTGTTTTTCCGAGGGAACCACGTTGGCCAAAGGAGTCCCTTGAGCATGGATCAGGGAACCTTGATGGGTGGCTGGCAGGAAGCCGCTGCCGAAATTGTCCAGCCCTCCCGACGGAATCTGACCGCCGTTGAGCACCACATACCCCGGCAGGTTGTCATTGAGCGAACCCAACCCGTAGTTCACCCAGGCTCCCATGCTCGGGCGTCCCTGCAGGCCGATGCCGCTATGGAGGAAGTAGTTGGCGCTGGTGTGTTCCGGGAACGTGGACGTCATCGATCGCAGCACGCACAGGTCGTCGGCCTGACGGGCGATGTGCGGGAAAAGGTCGCTGATCCAGAGGCCGCTTTGTCCGTGCTGACGGAAGTTCCACGGCGACTTGAGCATCTTGCCGATGCTGTCGAACTGCGTCTTCTCGATTCGCCCCATCACCCGATGCGCCTCTTGGCCGTGATATTTCTCCAGCAGGGGCTTGTGATCGAAACTGTCCACTTGGGACACGGCTCCTTCCATGAACAGGAAGATCACGCTGCGGGCCTTGGCCGGAACATGGGGACTGGGCAAGACACCGATCGCAGGGCTGGCCGCTCCAGTGAGGGAGCCCGGTCGATCAGCTCGTGCCATCAAGGATCCCAAAGCCAACGTGCCGAATCCGTTGGACGCGCGGCGCAGGAGTTCCCGTCGACTCATGCGGACCCCGGGAGTCCCTGTCGATGACTGGGGATGGATCATGTTCAAGGGATGTAGATGAATTCGTTGACGTTGAGCAGCGCGTGGCAGAGATCGATCCAGATTTCCGGCCCCGACGGATGGGCTGCGTGGAGAGACTTCAATTCGTTGAGAGTGGCCAGACTCGCCTCCGCCTCGGACGGCGTTGGAGGACGGTTGTAGGCCTGGTGGAACAAGACTTGGATCCGTGTCGGTGCGTCTGCCTCCGGCTGTTCCCTGAGAAGTCGTCGGGCCCAAGCCTCGGCCTGTTGGTGGAAGAATGGATCATTCATCACGGCCAAGGACTGCGCGGGTACATTGGTCACGTTGCGCCGACCGACTGTGCTGAACGGAGTCGGGAAGTCGAAGGCCTGAAGGGTCGTCGGCAGGAAGTTGCGGCGAAGTGCGGTGTACAGGCTCCGGCGGCCGTTTCCATCCAGAGGGCCGCTTTGATCAGGACGACCGCGGCCGATGACGAATTCGGTGAGGTGCACCGGCACGGGCGGGCCTCCCAGCGCGGGATCGAAACGGCCGGAGACCACCAGGAGGGCATCGTGGATGGCCTCGGCCTCCAGGCGACGAACCGGCATCCGGTGCCACCACTGATTGGCTGGATCGAGTTCCTGAACCCGGGCATCGGCATCCCGACTGCCCATGGCGTAGGTCTGGGTGAGGAGCAGTCGGCGGATGAGCCGCTTGGTGGACCAACGGTCCACGTGGACGAACTGCCAGGCCAGGTGGTCGAGCAATTCCGGATGGGTGGGGCGTTCTCCGAGTGCGCCGAAGTTGTCGACGGTGCTCACGAGGCCGCGTCCAAAAAGGTGGTGCCACACGCGGTTGACCCAGACACGCGCCACCAGCGGGTTGGATGGGTTGGCCAACTGGCGCGCCAGTTCGAGGCGGCCGCTGGAATCGGTGGGTTGGATGGGCTGGGAGCCAGTGAAGACCGCCGGAAGACTCCGCGGCGCCAAAACGCCGGGTTTGAAGGGTTTGCCGCGCACGAGCACGTGCTCGTCGACACCGGTGCCATCCATCCAAGCGACCGCTGTCCGTGATAGCCACACAACCTGTTGGGCCAACTCGTCTTGGCCTCGGATGAATCGTCGAGCGAGCTTGCGGTACTCAGCATCGGTGGCCAGACCGGAAAGCTGCGGGTGCCGGATCCACCAGTCGGCCCATCGGAGCGTCGCCGCGGACGGTGTGTTCGTGCTCCGTCCCTCCAGCCAATCGCAGGCCTCCAGTGCCCGCTGTTGAAGGGCTACAGCCAGATCCCGAACCGGTGTGTCCCGACGGGCGGCCATGAACAAGGAGACCGGTTTCCAGATGGGCACCGTCTCGGATTCCACCACCTTCAGGATCTCCAGATCCCGGTCGCCATCGGGGCCAAACTCGATGTGGGTCCGGTGGCCTGCGTAGGCCTCGAGTCCGTGGGACACCCAGCGGGGTTCCAGCGAATCTCCCGTGTCGAAGGTTTGGTTCAGCGCTCCGTGGAGCGGTCCCTCGACCATCAGGTGTGAATCGACAGCCGCGAAGACTTTGGCCCGCCCGCGGATGAGGTAATGGAGTCTGCCTGATTTCAGCGTGATGGTCGGGGTGCGGAGCATTCGGCCCGCGCGGGCGGCGGACCCGATGCGGCCCGAGTCATTCTCGTTCCCGGGACTGTTGGCCAAGCGGTTCCAAAAGGCATCGCGACGAGCGGCACCGTGATCGAGGATGCGCGCAATGGGTTCCGCCTCGCTGAGACCGGCCACCACGGATCCGGAAGCGAGCGGACCGGTTCCGAAGGCCTCGCCGTCGGCCTTCCAAGGCTGAACAGCAGGCCGCGTATAATCCGCGACGACGCGCATTCCCAGCGGCTCGGTGGCGTCGGGTTCCATGCGGGCAGCCCGGGCTTCCGGTTGAACCAGCGGGTGCAGGAGGTGTTGGCTGTTGGTCGATGCCAGCCCCAGTTCGCGGCCCCAGGCTTGCACCAAGGGGGAGGCCGAGGGACCAGGGTTTGCCAAGGCGGCCACGAGGGTCTCCGCCAAGCGGCCAGCAGCGGGTCGCATCGCTGCGCCAGCCCGGAGGACCAGCGGGGGCAAATGGCTTTCGCGGAGGTTCACCAGTTGTCGGCCCAACCGATGGTTGTTCTCCATGGCTTCGAAGCGGACTTGCCGGTAGCTGGAACTCAGGACGAATCCGGACAGCGCGTAATAATCCTGGCTGCGGATGGGGTCGAACTTGTGGTCGTGGCAGCGGGCGCAGGCGACGGTCAGGCCCAGGAACGACTTGGTGAAGACATCGATCTTGTTGTCGATCCGGTCGCATTCGTCCTGCCGGATATCGACCGGTGAATGGACTTCCTCTCCGAGGAATGCCCAGCCGGTGCCCAGGACCGATTCGTTGTGTTCGGTGCCCGGACGGAGGCGGGGCGGGGAGAGCAAATCGCCAGCGAGGTGCTCAAGCAGGAAGCGGTCGTAGGGCACGTCTTCATTGAAGGCCCGCACAAGATAGTCGCGGTACTGCCAGGCGTTGGCGATGGCGTAGTCGGACTCGTGGCCGCGGGATTCAGCGTAGCGCATCAAGTCCATCCAGTGCCGGGCCCACCGTTCACCGAAATGAGGCGAGGCCAGCAGTCGATCCACGGCCTGCTCCCGGGTTTGAGAGCCCGCCGCCGAATTCTGCTTCAACGAATCCTCGGGGCGGGGCGGGAGCCCAGTCACGGCGAAGCTGGCCCTACGCAACCAGATCGCGTCGCTGACAGGTTCCGCCGGCCGCAGCCAGCGCTCCTCAAGAGGTTTGAGGATGAAGTGATCGACCGGATCCTTGGCCCATTGAGTTCGGCGGATTGATGGGATTTCCTGACGCTGCGGTGGTGCCCAGAGCCAACCCTGTGCCTTGCGGCGGGCTTCCAGATCGAAGCGATCTTTGGCTGGAGTCTCCGATGCCTCACCGGCAGGCCATGGGGCATCGGCTGCCACCCAGCGCTCGAGATCCTGCCGGGCCTGTCGGGAGAGTTGCGGGCGTTTGGGGGGCATTGCCGATTCGGCATCGGCGTGGTTAACAGCCCGGATCAGCCGGCTGGCTTCCGGCTTTCCGGGAACAATGGCCGGACCGCTGTCTCCGCCGGCGATGAGTCCCGCGCGCGAGTCCATGCGAAGACCGCCCTGGAGTTTATTGGCCGAGGCGCTGTGGCACTCATGGCAATGCTCGATCAGTACGGGGCGAATGCGCTGCTCGAAGAATTCAATGCTTCCCGCGGGATCGGGCACAGGGGATTGGCCCAGGGCAATCCGGGTGGTCCAGACGAGCAATGCGAGGCACGTAAGCAGTTTCATCAGGGCAACGATTCCCGATGGTAGGGTCCGGGCCCTCCGCCGGGGAGGTCTTTCTCAGGGAGAACGGCGAGCATCCATTGGGTTTTCCATCTTCGAATCTTGGGCCTTTGGACATTTTAGCCTTGGGGTTGGGGGACGGGAATTGGAAGCTATGGCCCGATTCCCATGAATGCCCTTTCGAGCAAAAACCATCGCTCCTGTGCCGCCTGGATCTTCGTCTTCGCAGCCGCTTCCACCGGACTGGCGGAGGACAAGGCGGCCTCGTCCATCCGGCACTCCTACCTCGTGATGGGCGGTAAGACGGCCATCATCGGCGAGGACGGTGTGGCGCGTTGGGAATATCGCGGCGGAACCCGGGACGGCTTCGTGCTTCCTAATGGCAATGCCGTGTTGGCCTGGTCGGATCGGGTCGAGGAGGTCACTCCGGCCAAACAAGTGGTATTCTCGTACACCCGCAATCCGGAGAATGCCGAGATCGGTACCGTGCAACGGTTGTACAACGGCAACACACTGGTCACCGAGTTGGGCAAGCGCCCTCGATTGCTGGAGGTGGATGCTCGGGGAGCAATCGTTCAGGAGACTCCCCTGAAGCCCGAGACCGAAAATGCCCACATGCAAACCCGCATGGCCCGGCAACTGAAGAACGGCAACTACCTCGTGCCTCACCTGTTGGCCTTCGCCGTCAAGGAGTACACCCCAGAGGGACAGGTCGTCGCCACACTGCACACCGATCTCGCCGAGTTGGGAGGCCGTCCGGCTGAGAATTGGCCGTTTACCGCCATCCGGTTGGACAATGGCAACACCCTCGTTTCGCTGACCCACGGCAACAAGGTGGTCGAATTTACCCAGTCGGGTGCGATCGCCTGGAAGGTCACCAATGACGATGTCGGTGGACTGTTCAAAGACCCCTGCGGATCTCAGCGCCTGGCCAACGGCAACACGGTGGTCGGCAGCCACGCGGCCAACCAGGGTGTGTCGATGGTGGAGGTGAACCGCGACCGCAAGATCGTTTGGACCAGCGATCACCCGCTGGCGGCCGGTGTCCACCACTTCCAGATCTTGACGACCAACGGGCGTCAGGAACCGGGTGTGCCCATGAAGTGAACGGTTTTCGGACTGGTCCCTACGAGCGGCCGCTGAGCCCACCGGGGCTTCGGGTGATCCGGATTTCCGGTCGGTAGTCGATGCGGACTTTCAAGGCGCCGCGGCCTCCGTGCGCCTTGGGCAGGCCTTCGCCTGGGATCTCGATCTCCTCGCCTCGGCCGATCCCGGGTGGAATGGAGACTCGAAGGAAACCGCTCAGGCCGCGGACGTTTTCGGAACCGCCTTTGGCAGCCCGATCTGCGCTGATCCGCAGGTCGCATCGGAGGTTGGATCCTCGCACCTTGAACCGGGGATCCGGGCGGGCTTTGACTCGGACCGTCACCACGCCGCCGCGGAAATAGCCTTCCCGGGCCAGGCGAAAACGGGCACCGGGCGCGGTCTTGGGCGGGATTTCCAAGGAGTAAGTCTCAGCCCCATCCGGATTGGCGGGATCCTGCACTCGAACATCCAATCGGGTGCCGCGGAGGAAGTCGTCGAGCCGCAGGTGGACGTCTTGGGCCAGGTTCTTCTGGATTCGGGTGGGCCTTGCCGGGCGGGCCGAATTCTCTGCCGAGGCCGATTCCCGATCGTAGGCGGCGCGCCGCTCGGGATCGCCGAGGGCTTCGTAAGCGGCGTTGAGTGCTTGGGTGTGTGCCAGTGACTCCGCTGAACCGCCGTTGAGATCCGGGTGATGCTGTTTTGCCAACAACCGGTACGCCGCGCGTATTTGATCGTCGGTACACCGGCGGTGGAGACCCAAAGCCGCGTAGTGGTTGGGAAGAGGCGTCTGCAAACGGGGAGAGTGATGACATGAGCCCCATCCGTCGGCGAGCGTGCGGATGGGGCTCGACGGATGAATCCTTACTTTTTCTTGCCGGAGTTCGCAGCCTTGGCGGCGACTTGGGCCTTCTTCTTCTGGTCGGCGGAGCTCGCCTTCGCTTGTTTTTGGCCGGTTTTCTTCTGGTTGTCTTTCGGGGATCGGTCGCCCATGGGATGGATGTATTCGGAGGTTGGCTGGGTCCTCGGGATGGATGTTTCCCCGGTGGATGGGTCATCCTCGCCCCGATCATGCTCCTTGTCACGCCGCGCTCCCACCCCAGCGTCCTGTTCAGGCGGCCAACCGAATCGGGCTCGAGTGCTCCATTCAGTTCCGTGCCGTCTGCCGGACGGGTGTCAGCGGCACCGGATAGAAGATGGCCTGAAGGTTTCCCGAGGCGGGATCGAAGACGCGGATGATGCCTTCGAAGCCGGCGGTGTAGACGCGCTTGCCATCGGGCGAGAACTTCAGGGCGAACACCGAACCTGCGTGGCCGGACAAGGTGGCCCGCTTCTTGCCGGTGGCGGTCTCATAGACCCGGACTTCACTACCGGTGTTTCCGGCGGCCAGAAGGGTGCCGTCGGCGCTGAAGGCAACCGATTGCACCGGACCCGGTTGGCGTTCGAACTCGCGCACCAGATTCACGTCGTTGTTCCCGGAGGTCCGGTCTTGGTTTTCCTTGGCTTTATAGACTCGGAGTCCTCCCTCGGCTCCCCCGTAGGCGGCCCAGTCTTCGCGAGGGTGCCGCATCATGCAGTGAATGGGCTCGAGCAACTTGTTCACGTCGTCGATGAACTGGCCATTCGTGGCGTCGATGAGTTTCATCGCCCGGTCCCGACTGGCGCTCAGGAGGCGGGAGCCATCGGCGACCCAGGTGGTTCGGAACACCCAGTCGCCGTGGTTGTCGAACTTCACCAATTCCTTGCCGTCCGAGATGCGGGTGACTCGAACACTCTTGTCCGCTCCGCCGGTGGCGATACGGGTGCCATCAGGCGACCACGAAAGACCGAAGAGCGAATCCGTGGTCAGGCGTAGACCTTGGGTCTGTTTGGAGTCCGAGACATTCCAGACCTGGACCTCTCCGAATCGTGCCGGAGCGCCACCGCTCACACCCAGCGATTTTCCATCCGGCGAGAATGCCACGGATTCGATGCGGGGTGATTCTCCGAGAAGGCGAGCGGTCAAGTCCAAGGACACTGTATCTATGAGGAGAACCTCATGGTAACCGGCCACTGCCAATCGAGAACCGTCCGGGGAGACATCCAGGGCGCTGATGACCGGTGGCAGTGCGTAGGTGGGCGGTTCCTTGAGGCGGGTGGAATAGGCGTCAGCCGGGGTGTCATCCTTGGCTCCTTCCTGAACCCACCGGGTGACCAGCGCCACCTCTTTCGCCGACAGAGCCTCACCCTCCTTGGGCATGTCCGGTTCCTTGCCGGAGATGGAGGTGATGAGCAGTGATTTGACGGGATCCCCCGCCGCCAAATTGGGCCCGTGTTTGCCAGGTTTCATGAGGCCGGCAAAGGTGGAGGTGTCCACCTCACCCTTGAGCTTGTTGGGGTTGTGGCAGCCATTGCACGACCGCTTGAAAATGGGGGTCACATCGCGCCACCAGGAAACGGGTGTCTCGGCCGCGATCAGTTGGCTCGAGGCCACCAAGCCCAAAGCCAGAGAACCTGTGAGGGATGCGCGGTTGAAGACGGAAAGCAGGGAGGATTTCATGGCTTGGCCTTTTCGGCGGCAGGCTTGGCGGCCGGTTTGTTGGTCGGTACGGAGGATTCGGAATCAGGTGCGGCGAGAGTGAGATGGATGGGTTGGGTTTTCTGGCGCCAAACGCGGTCTTGGTGGGTGGCGCTGGCCACAACCCGGAACTGATGTTCTTTGCCCGTTTCCGCCTGCTGCGAAACCTTCAATTGAATGGTGGCCTCGGTCTTGTTGGTGAGGATGGGCAAGACCTTGGCTTGCACGCCCTTGGGTAAGTCCTCCAGGCGCAACTCGATTTCGCCGTTCAATCCACGTCGGTCTACCTTGACCACGAACTGGGTTTGATTGGCCTCGGACTGGGTGCCATCCGGCAGAGCCACGGCCGACAAGCGGACGGGGTCGGTGCGGAAGAAGGGGGAACCAGGCAGCATGGCCGTCAGGAACATGGGGATGGGCTGGACGGTCAGCGGGACGGGCGCGGTGGCGTGAGTGGAGTGGGTTTGTCCATTCACTGTGGCCTCGGCCCGGACCATGACCGGCCGGACTCCCGCCTCGCCGTTTTGGGAGACATGCAGTGAGAGTCGGGTGCGGGATTGACCGGCGGGAAGTGTGACTGCGGGGATGGAAACGCCCGGCAAGTCTTCGGCCTGAATCCGGATTTCTCCGTCGAAGTTGTCTCGGCGGTTGACCCGGACTTCCAAGGTGGTGCTGGTATTTTGTTCGGCCATCACGCTGGCCGGCGCAACGCTCAGTTCAAACGGCACTGCCGGGAGAACGGTGATCCAAGCCATCTCGGAGAATGGGACGGAACGGATGAGCGGCTTCCCGTTGTGGTCGCCGACCCCATTGGCCCTGAGGGCCGTATGACCCAAAGGTGCGTCCGCATTGGCCGAGATCACCCACCAACCGATGGAGGTGCCCGGGCCCAGGACCAAGGGGGGAGCCCAGACGCCGGGCGGAAGCCCTTCGGGTTCTATACGGACCATACCGTCGAATCCGTTGCGTCGATCCACCTCACACCGGATGGCCACTGAACCGCCCCGCGCCACACGGAACCGGCCACCGGTGGTTCGAATACCGAAATCCGGTTTCAAATCGGGAGACTGGAAACTCATGCGGTAGCCGAAGCGATCGCCGCCACGCTGGGTAAGATCCCTCAGGGTCACGCGGTACTCGGTGTCTTTCTTGGCATCAAACTCGATACGGGCATCCGGACCTGCGGCATCATCATTGCGCTGCAAGACGGTTCCGTTGGTGTCGGAAAGGGTGAGAAGTGCATCGAGGCGGGATCCCAGGGAACGCGCTCGGACTTCGATGACCCACTTCTGATCGGCCGGGGACTTGAAGCGGAAGGCATCCACATCTTTCTCGGCACCGATGCGCCCGTTGATGACCCGAGGCAGTGTCAGGTTCTGGGCCTGGTCTGGAGTGTTGTTGGGTTCGGTTTCGGCGGATTCGTCCAAGTCGCCCACTTCGAAGCTCACCGGGTTGGAGAAACCCAAGGGCGTCCGAGCGCGGACCTCCTGACGACCGAGCGATGCGTCCGAGGTGATTTGAACCGGGAGGGTTTCGACGCCTTCCAAATTCTTGCCGATCCATTGCAACTCCACCGAACTGCCCCGCTTGCCGCCGTAGGGGAAGAGGGATTCGAGGTACGGGACTCGTCCGGCCACCAGACGGTAGCGGTAGTCTCCACCGCCCTGGAAACGCAAGTCATGAAGTTCGAGAAGGTAATCCCCATCGACGGAGGGCGTGAACTCGATGAAGGGGTCGAGGCCATGGACATCTTCGCTGCGCATCAGTTCCTTGCCGTCCAGATCCCGCAGAATGAGGTTGGCATCCAGCGGTGATCCATTGCGGTTGGCCTGCACATCGAACAGCACGGTCTTTCCCGCCTGAGCCTTGAAACGGAAGAAATCCGATTCGGTGTTGGCGTTGATCACTCCGGAGACGGCGGCCGGCAAGGGCATCGAGTAGGCGCTCGCTCGGGACGTGTTGGTCTTGGGGTCGGTGATCTCGAGGAGGTCGCTCAACTGGAAGGTGAGCGGATTCGAAACGCCACCCGGTCCGGCGACACGCAGTTCCTGGGGACCCAGCGCAGCGTCCGCTGAAACCACAAAGAGTAGGGTGAGGGATTGCCCGGAATTGACCGGTGCGCTGGACAGGCCGGTGCCGGATCCTTCGAGGGTGACGGCTGGTGTGGAGGGAGCCACCGGGGTCGCAGACATTCCGACCGGTTTCGAAGACATCCCGGAACGGGTGATGAGCACCGCGGTGATTCCGCTCAGGGCTTCCCCCTTTAGGGTGACTTGCTGGGTGGACCCCCGCTGCAGCCAGCCGACCGAAGCCGAATCCAGTTTGGGTGCGGGTTGCGCAGTCAGGATACCTGAGAGCGACAGCCATGCAGCCACCAGGGCGAGAGTGGGTCTCATGAGAAACAGGAGTGCTTCCGTGGGGGTCGGTCGTGACCTACGCGGGATCGGGCTTCGGGGGTGATCAATGGCTCAGCCGAAGAGGTCGGTGACCGGTTCTGCCTGAACCAGTTCGCGCGGCTGGTTCAGGTGGTTCATGACGATGGTGTGTGGGTCGATTCCCAGCGCGTGATACACCGTGGCCACGATTTGGGTCGGGTGCACCGGGGTTTCGATGGGCGACGATCCGGTCGCATCCGATTTGCCATACAGGGCTCCGCGTCGAATACCGGCACCCGCGATCAAGGCCGTGTAGCAATAAGGCCAATGGTCGCGCCCATCGGGCGAGTTGGTGTTGCCGCTCGTGCTCACGCCGAGGCGCGGGCTTCGGCCGAACTCACCCAGTGCCACCACGAGGGTCTCCTTCAGGAGGCCCCGCTCGTCGAGGTCTTCTAGAAGGGCGCTGAGCCCGGAATCCAGCTTGGGGCAGTGCAAATTGCGCAACGGACCGAAGTTGGCCGCATGGGTGTCCCAAGCGTCGACGGTCGGGTCACCATTGGCCACGGCGGGCCAGTTCATTTGCACGAAACGGGTCCCGGATTCCAGAAGGCGACGGGCCAGCAGAAGGCCTTGGCCGAAGGTGTGGCGCCCGTACTTGTCCCGCAGTCCATCCTTCTCCTTGGACAGGTCAAACGCGTCCCGGGCGCGGCCGCTGCTGACGAGGTCGAACGCCTTTTGGTAGTAGCGATCCAAGGCGTATTTCTCGACGGCCTTTTCCATCTCCGGCATCGCGTCATTGACGGCCTTGAGCAGGGTGGATCGGCGATCAAGACGTTCCTTGCTGACTTCCTTGCGCAGGGTGAGGTCGTCGAGATTGATGCCCTTGGCGGGGTCTTGATAGAAATAGTAGGGATCGTAGGCCGCTCCGAGGAAACCCGCCGTGCCGCCTTTGCCAATGACGTTCGATTCCTGAAGCGGTCGCGGCAGCATCACGAAGGGCAGCATCGGGATGTCGAGCGGCTTGAGGCGGGAGATCTGGGCTCCCATGTGCGGGAAGTCATTGGGAGCCGGCGGTTCGAGTTGGCCCGATGGGGAAACACGGTCCGGCGTGTAGCCGGTCATGATTTGGTAAATCGCCGCCGTGTGGTTGAAGAGGCCCGCCGGCGTGTAGCTCATCGAACGGATGAGAGTCGCCCGGTCGATTTGCTGGGCCAGCTTGGGCATGACCTCGCTGAGTTGGATGCCCGGAACCTTGGTTCGGATGGGTTTGAAGTCTCCCCGCACATTCGACGGGGCGTCCGGCTTCGGATCCCAGATGTCGATGTGGCTGGGGCCTCCCTGCAGGTAGATCATGAGGACCTGCTTGGCCGATCCCCAGCCGTTCTTGGGCTGGCCGGCCGCCGGGCCGATTCCCTTGGGCTGTTCGGCCTGGAGACGGAGAATGTCGGCCAAGCTGAGGCCGAGCAGTCCGGCCCCACCGAGTCGCATGAATTCGCGGCGGTTGAAGCCGTCGCAGGTGGCACCGGAAAGACCAGGAATGGAGATCATGGTTGGGAGGTTTTTGGGGTCTGGGGTCCAGGTTTTCGGTCTAGCGATTGAAGAGGAAGGCAGGGCTGTTGATCAACGCCCAGGCAAGATCTTGGGCGCCTTCGAGGCGTTGGGCTCCCTCACCCAACCGGATCGAGGACAATTCCTTCGGTGTCGGCAGTCGGCAGAGGCAGCTCAGATAAATCTCCTCGATCACCTTGCGATCATCGGTTTGTTCGGAGACGAGACGGGCGAAGCGGTTGTCCGAACGGTTCACACATTCACCCAAGGTCTTGCCGTTGATGAGGTTCAAGGCGTGAGAGAGGGTGACATTGCTGCTGCGTTCGCATTCGCAGGCGCTTTGGCGCTTGGGTCGGCCGAAGAGCGTGAGGAAGTCGTTTCCAGCCACCATGCCGTCGGGCAATTGCGCCGCACGCATGCCGTCGGGGAGGTTGGAGAATTGCAGCGGTCGTCCGGTGGCGACGGCGATGGAGTCGAGCATTTGCTCGGCGCTGAGTCGGCGGGGCAGGGAATGGGAGAAGTTGACGAGGTCGTCCTCGTTCCAGCGATTCGGCACGATGCTCAGCTGGTAGGTTCGGGACATCACCAGATGTCGGATGAGTTTCCGGACATCGTGGCCGTCGGCCACAAATCGAGTGGTCAGTGCCTCCAACAGTGCTGGATTGCTGGCTGGATTTCCGGCCCGGATGTCGTCCACCGGATCAATGATCCCGCGTCCGAAGAAGTAGCTCCAGAAGCGGTTCACGGTGGACTTGGCAAAGTAGGGGTTGTCTTTGGAGGTGAGCCAGGCGGCGAAGGCCTCACGGCGGTCTTCACCGGTGGCGATGGCGCGGTTCTCTCCGTAAGGCACACGGGGCGGCACCACGGCGTCGTTCTTGGGGTGCTTGACCTCTCCGCCTTGGTCGTTGTGGTAGACGATCTCCTCGGAGACCTGCTCGTGGGCGTAGGTTTCACCGCCCCGGATGAGATGATCGCGGCCGAGGGTTCCGGGCTTGAAGGCCACCTGAGCGAAGAAAGCGCCGAACTCGTAGTATTGGTTCTGGGTCCACCGCTCGAAAGGATGGTCGTGGCATTTGTTGCAGTTGAATCGCACCCCCAGAAAGGTCTGGGAAATGTCCTCGGTCATCTTGCCCGAGTCGCGCAGGGCGCGGAGGTAATTCCCGGCGGGATTCTCGAAGGTGCTGCCCTTGGCGAGCATCAGGTCGCGGGTGAACTGGTCGAACGGACGGTTGGCCGCAAACTGGTCGCGGATCCAACTACGGAAGATCCAAACGCCTTTCTTGCCGAGATTCTCGGAATTGCACTGAAGAAGATCGGCGAACTTGTTGGCCCAGAATTCCGAATAGGCGGCTGAACCGATGAGGCTGTCCACCAACGTCTCGCGCTTTTTGCGGGATTCGGTCGCGTCGGTCAGGAAGGCGCGCACCGCCTCGGCCGTCGGCGGTTGGCCGGTGATGTCCAGCGACACTCGACGGATGAACTCGGCGTCATTGCACAGGTCGCTGGGATTGATCTTGAGCCGTTCCAACTTCGAATTCACCGCGCGGTCGATGAAGTTGTATTCGGGCATTGCTGCGAATCGGAACCCGGTGCGGTCTCCCATGACCGTGACCTCCCGTGCATCGTAGAGACCTTCATAGCGCACCAGCACAGCCATCTCACCTCGGCGCAGCGGAATGACGGTGTTGCTTTGCACGAGGGCAATCTCTTCGTTGTTGCTGCTCAAGACCGCCTCGCGGGTCACATCGCGCGTGGAGCCATCCGGGTAGGTGGCGATCACCAGGAGTTGTTGGCGGCGGCCAGGTAGATCCAACTCCACCTTTTCGGGAAGGATCTGGATACGGTTGGGTCGATTCGGCACCACCTCCTGGAACCGTGCTCCTTCGGAAATCCACTGGCGCAAGGTCTTGTGATACCGCGAGCCCGGAACCAACGCCTGACGCCCCTCGTGAGGAATGTCTCCCAAGGGTTTTTGGAGCATGAGGGATTCATCCACATGCACCCGATTGAATCGGCGACCGCTCAGGTCGTTGACCAGTGCCTGATAATCGTATTCTGGATCATAACCTCGCAGGGCGAGCTTGAAACCATTCTTCCCTTTGGCGGATCCATGGCAGGGGCCCGAGTTGCAACCCGCACGGCTGAGAATGGGTTCGATATCCCGAACGAATCCGACTTCGGCGGAAGCGACGGACCGGACATCGACCTCCAGTCGTGCGCTCTTGCCACCCGCGGAGACAGCTACTCCGGTTTTGCCCACTTGGCGGGCTGCCAGATAGCCATCGGCATCCAGCTCAATGGCTGTGGATTCCGCTTTGAACAAGGCCACGGAACTGAGGTCCACCCAAGACCCGTAAGCGGTTTCTCCGAGAACCAGGACCTTCCGAGAATCGCGTCCGTTCAGCAGTGTGAGTTGCTTCGGTTCGAGTCTCAGCGATCGGATGGGCGGCAGCGCAGGCGTGGCCGGTATGGGTTTGTCCGAGCCGCGCTCGGCCGAGTGCAAGTCAGGGCAGATCAGGGATGCACCAAGACACAGCGCAACCATCCATAACGGTAGAGGCAATTGCATAGGCCAGCAGGGGACTAGAGAAAAGCTAACGAGGTTGGAGTGATCGACACAAGAGGTGATCCCCGCAAGAGCAGGTTTTCTGCGCGATGAATGGGGTGTGACAAAGGACTGAGCGAACGGGTGTGCCGCTGTTTTTTGACCGATGGAATGGGATGCCGTTAACGATGTCCCGGTCAGCCGCCCGGAAATCCTTAGAGACAACCGAGACCCGGTCCGTGTAGGCTGTCTGGGTTCAAACGTCCTTTCTGCACCGCCGTATCCATTTCCGATGAAGAGCAATTCCGTTTCCAAACGCTCCGGCATTCTTGCCGGCGGCAACTGGATCATCGATCGGGTCAAGATCGTCGACGCCTATCCCGGGCTCGAGCAGTTGGCCAACATCAAGAGCCAACATCAAGGCACCGGAGGGTCTCCCTACAACGTGCTGCTGGATCTTGCCAAGATGGGGGCTGAATTCCCCCTCCTCGGCACCGGTCTGGTGGGCAAGGACGCTCTGGGAGCTTCGATTTTGGAAGACTGTGCCAAGCACAAGATTGATACCCGGTATCTGAAGGCCACAGC
>JACCDP010257964.1_pt1 | contig 34129 bp, 24 predicted proteins | sample 7445841 | NCBI WGS metagenome assembly JACCDP01 (sample SAMN15323441, study PRJNA562643) | freshwater metagenome | isolation source: river surface water | place: USA:Blue River Watershed | collected 2017-08-17 | reverse complement strand
TGGATCTATTGGAACCGTATTAATTATCATGCTCCTCATGTACATCAATTCACTCATCTTATTAATTGGATTTGAATTAAATGTGAGCCTTACCTATTTGACCAAGCAAAAAAATCAGTCGGTAAAAAATTAATCGACAAACATTAATCGACACAATTTAATTGCGAAAAATTAATCTTCTGCGCACCAATCCGCGAGCAAACTTTCTTGTCGCTCCAATGACATGGTTTGATCTTTGTAATGTCCAGCGGCCATTTTTTGACGATGCGCCTCATAAATAGAAACAGCACAGGCTACCGAAATATTGAGGCTTTTAATAAATCCAAGTTGAGGAATAATAAAATTACCATCGGCAAGGGCAATGGTTTCTTCGCTAACGCCATCATGCTCATTACCAAAAACAAGGGCTACCGAATCTGTAAAATCAATTTCATATAAACTTACGGCGTCACTAGATAAATGTGTGGTATAAATTTTATTATAGTTTTTACGAAGCGCCGCAAAACATTCTTGGGCATTGTTAAAATGATGCACGGTTAGCCATTTAGCGGCGCTACTACTACTTTTAACACCAAAATAATCATGCTTTGCAATTTTAGTATTAAGGATATAAATATCCTGAATACCAACTGCATCACAAGTACGCATAACAGCAGATATATTGTGTGGATCATTTACATTTTCCATCACCACCGTTAAATTAGTTTGTCTATTTTTTATAACCGATAACATACGGTTGTAGCGCTCAGGAGTCATGTGGAGTAATTTAAAGTAGTGTAATGCCTAAACCAGGTTTATCAGATATAGTAACTACGCCGTTGTCAAATGTGATGCCTGTTGCTATATCTTCCGATAACAATAACGGCCCATCCATATCTACATGATCGAGTTGTGGTAAAAAATGTGCAATGGCCGCAGAACCAATGCTAGACTCATTCATAGAGCCCATCATCACTTTTAAACCAAGGCCGCGGGCTGTTTCAATCATTCGAAGTGCAGGTGTAGGCCCACTACATTTGGTAAGTTTAATATTTATTCCATGAAAGTGCCCTGCGCATTTTTGAACATCGGATTCCATCACACAACTTTCATCGGCGTATAATGGAAGTTCCGATTTTTCAAATAATATTTTCATGCCTTCCCAGTTGTCTTTGGCAAGTGGTTGCTCAATAAATTCGACACCCATTTTTGCAAGTATCGGGATTTTTAAAAGTGCTTCTTCTGTGGTCCAACCCGCATTGGCATCTACCCTAAAAACAGCACTCGTAGCACTTGTTAAGGCTTCCATGATTTCAATATCCTCAGGCGTACCTAATTTTATTTTATAAACAGGCCAAGGTTTGGCCTTCATTTTTTCTAGCATTTTTGAAACGGTATCAATACCAATGGTATAATCTGTTACTGGCGTGTTTTGCCAAGTTGTATTCCATAATGCATAGAGCGGCTGCCCCTTCATTTTGCCATACAAATCCCAACAGGCCATGTCAAGCGCCGATACTAAAAATGGATTGTGCGGAAACAAATGATGTAAATAATGCCAATAACGCGCAGGATCTGTAAGTGCAAATTTTTCAACCATCGCTCTTTTTGATTCGAGGTCCTCTATCATCTTTTCTACAGTGACATCGTAATATACAATGGCAGGTGCTTCCCCGAAACCAGTAAAATTACCCAGTGATAAGGAAACAACAAGAGATGGCTGATGCGTTTTTGTACGACCATTTGAAATCGTAAAGGGATACTCGAACGGTAGTAAGGTAGATTTATAATTGAGTTGCAATGCTTATTATTTAGGTAGAACAAATATAAAGCAGAAACTAGTACAAAGCCCTATCTTACGCCCTACCACTAGAAGCAATACAAGCCTGTAGTTCACTATTAAAACCGTCTTGCTCCAATAAACTTTCGAGGGTCATATGCATACGGTACTGCCAGTAATGGGACGGGTTGGCAGGCACATTAATCCGCTCATCGTTGGGATTTTGTCTACGCAAATTGGCGTCGATACCAAGTAAATCTTGTAACTGAAAAGTGGTCCACATGGCAGGCGCATATAAATGCTGCATAATTATGGCCTTATTGATATGCGCTTCACAAAACTGAGGTGCTTTACCGGACTCACCTAAAATTTGGTTATAAAAAGCCTGCGTTTGATGTGCATTTTCTTCCCACCAGCCTCTAATAGTACTCATATCGTGTGTAGATGGCGTTACCACACTTAAATACGGTGCGTCTTTGGGATGGAAGAACTGCGTGTGCGGGTTTTTAGGCATCCTTTGTATTTCGAGGCTTAACAAGCCCAATTGATGCATCACATCGGGCACACAAGAAGGCACGAGACCAAGGTCTTCGCCACAAACAAGCATATTGGTTACACGCTTAAGTGCAGGGAGTTTATTAAGGGCTTCTTTTTTCCAAAAATCATCTTGTCTTCTAAAAAAATAGTCGACATATAATTCTTTTAGTTGGTGCTGAACAGACCCATCCAGCCCCTTAAATGCAGCCGTATTTTCGATGCCAAATCTCAAATGATAAAAGGATCCACCCGCATATGCTTTTTCTTTGGCTTCAATAAATAATACATTACTTATTACATTAAATAAACCCTGTTTTATTTTTTGATGATAATCCGTAACAGGTAGATCCACAAAATGTTTTTCAACCAAACGCTGGGTTGCAAAAGCTGATTTTAAAGTATACTTTCCAAAACCATCGTAGATTAAAAACTCAGCTTTTACCACTTCATTATCATATCCAAAATAATCCCACAACACTTTATCTGTAATGACAGGTTTAGCATACTCCTTGGCACTGATATGAATACCACGCTCCTTTAATTCATTTTCATGAACCGGAATAGCAGGAACAAAATGCCCTAATATTCCTTCAACCGCGTCCATTGGAATACTCCAAATTCTAAAGAAACCTAGAATATGATCAATTCTAAACGCATCAAAATACAAACTCATTTGCTCGAAGCGCTGCTTCCACCATGCAAAACCATTGGTGGTCATCTCTTCCCAATTATACGTTGGGAAACCCCAGTTTTGGCCAGCTACAGCAAAATCATCAGGAGGAGCACCGGCTTGCATACCCATGTGAAATAAATTAGGATGTTGCCAAGCATCAACTCCATATCTGTACACACCAATCGCAATATCACCTTTTACAATCACGCCGTTTTCATGCGCATATGCAGTAGCTTCCCTTAATTGCACATCAAGGATATACTGGATAAAATAATATTTTTCGATTATTGCTTTTACAGCAGCATCTGATTCGGTCAAGTTTTTAATTGATTTTTCCGAATAAGATGTATGTGTAGGCCACTGATTAAAATCGATGGTACCATATGCATCCCTGCAATAACAAAACGCTGCATAGGATTCTAACCAGTGCTGGTGTTGTGCAAAAAAATCTTTAAATCCTTTACTAGCGAGCGTTGTAACACCTATTAACGCATATACCTCATCCAAAATTTGGTACTTTATTTTTGCTACTTCTTCATAATCCACAACTTCAAGTGCATTGAGCTTTTGCTTTGCATCAGAAAGTTTTGATATTAATTTTTTATTGGAGGCAGGAATTAAAGTATCTAAGTTTATATACAAAGGATGAAGCGCAAATGCAGAAATAGCTGCATATGGGTAAGAGTCTTTCCAAGAGTGCGTAGCGGTGGTGTCGTTAATAGGCAACAATTGGATTTTTTTAAGCCCTACTTTTTTAGCCCAATCCACAAGTAATTTAATATCGGCAAATTCACCAACACCTAAACCATTAGTAGATCGCAAACTAAATACAGGAATTGCTACCCCTGCTCCTTTCCATGTATCGTTGGGTAAATAGGTAAAACCATCATTTACCACAATTAATTTATCTGCATTTGGCGCATCTACTAAAATGCGGTTGCTTCCATTTTCAAAAACAACAAATGACTTTTTTACAACATCATATACACCGTACTTGTATGAAATAGGAAAGGTAGCTTTTGATAAATCAAGTGATACCGAAAAATAGTCTTCCCCTTCTTTTCGTGAAAGTAAAATTGGGTCTTTTGAGTCCCAAGCACGCAAATGTTTGGTATCACCTAATAAACAAATTGTTTGTGTCTGGGTTAATAAAGGGCTCTTAACTTTTAACTGATGGGTAACTATTTTTGGTTCTACTACACCCGTGGTAGCATAGCTATTTTTTAATAGCACATTTTTAAAAGGCTCTGTATAAAAAGCATTCTCATAATATCCAGCAGCATTCCAACTATCTACAATTAAAACCTCCTTAGCCTTTACTTTGGAAGGATTAAAGCTTTTATCATTCCCACCCCAATCATAACCAATGGTTCCATCTGCATTTTTAATAAAGTATTGGTAGCTAATGGTTTCATCAATAATATCTTTGGCACCAAATGGAAGTATTAAGTTCCAATAATGTTCATTGTGGTATTGTAAGGGGATTGCTTTTTCAATGTCGTTACTGCCAAGTAAAGGATGATTACCTAATAGATAAATATTTTGACCAAATTGAGTTGTAAATCTAAGCTGGAACGACAAAGTAAAACCGGCAGCTTTTTGAGCTAGGTCAGTAGACGCTGATATTACATGAACCGCTTTAGCAGTCAGGGTATCCAAATTCTTTTCCTTGGCCAACACAATCGTTTTATTGCTCGCTAAATTAATAAACAATGTGTAATTATCACACAATAGTGCTAAAAATTTAACCGATTATCATATCGGCCCCTTTTTCTGCAATCATGATGGCAGCAGCATTGGTATTCCCAGAAACAATGGAAGGCATTATTGACGCATCAATCACCCTTAAATTAGCCACGCCATGTACTTTAAGTTCATGATTGACAACAGCTTGCGCATCATTACCCATTTTGCAAGTACCTACTGGATGGTAAAGGGTTTCGAGTGATTTATTGATATGTTCATTGATCATTTGATCAGAAATAGGCGCTTTTGGAACTAGCATTTCACCTTCTCTGTACCTGTCAAAAGCAGGCGAATGAAGTACTTCAATGGCCTTTTTTAAGCCTTTAACGAGCATGGCCCGGTCATGGTTATCTGACAATGGATTGAGCTGGATGCTAGGCGGTTCCGATGGATTTGAAGACTTTAACTTAACCTGACCCCTACTTTTTGGATGGAGCACAATGGACATGATCGAAAATCCACTGTAGGTAGGATACGTATTAATATTATAAATATCTGTACTATAATCAGGTTTAATGGTTAACGGCACAAAATGAAACTGAATATTAGGCTGCCCTTGGCCCAAACTTCCATCTTCTTCTATTTTTAAAAAAGCATTGGCTTCGAGCGGACTATTGGATAATGGCCCTTTCTTAAAAAGCAAATGTTGCAGCCCAGCCATCACCATTTTAGTTGGTTTTAAAAGATCATTTCCTGTTGGAACGCTTGCTAGTGCACTTGCCCCACTCCAAACATGGTCTTGTAAATTTTTTCCTACACCAGGTAAATGTTTTACTGTTATAATTCCATGCTTTGAAAGCTCATTGGTATCCCCAATACCTGATAACATCAAAATTTGTGGAGACTGAATAGTTCCAGCAGATATAATCACTTCTTTATTGCAATTATAAATTTCAGTTTGCGCATTTTTATTTTTCACCTCTACACCAACCGCAACACCTGATTCAAATAAAACTCTTTTAACGAAAGTATGCGTTACAATAATTAAATTTTTCCTTCTACGAACTGGCTTTAAAAATGCTGCAGCTGCGCTATGACGTTGGTTATTTTTTATAGTGAACTGCAAAAGACAAGCACCTAATTGCTCAGCACCATTGTAAGCTGGATTATGCTGTATTCCTTGCTCAGCGCAGGCTTCCACAAACGCATCCGCAACGGGCGTGTGCGAAGTAGCATGCGTTACATGCATTGGTCCATCATTTCCATGAAACTCATTATTAAAATTTTGGTTGCTCTCCGACTTTTTAAAATAAGGAAGCACCGATGCATAATCCCAACCCTCGTTACCTAAAGCAGCCCAATCATCATAATCTTTTTTATTGCCTCTCACATAGGCCATGGCGTTGGTGGCACTGCAGCCACCCAGCACTTTACCACGTGGAATAAATAATTTTCTGTTGTCAATTGCTTCAGAAGGTTCGGTCCAAAATGCCCAATCAACCTCTGTATTATTTAATTTTGAATAAGCGCCCGGTATATTAATTTCCATTTTAGAATCAGGTCCACCCGCTTCTATTAATAATACTTTATGGGCTGGATTTTCCGACAACCGATTTGCCAAAACACAGCCCGCCGAGCCCGCTCCAATAATTATATAATCATATAACATAGTTAAATATAATAAAAAAGATAAAAGAACGTATTTTTAGGCCCAGCTATGACGGAGAAAAAAGCACACCCCCTTGTAATATACACAGACGGATCTTCAAGAGGCAACCCAGGCAATGGAGGCTATGGCGCAATATTAATCTGGGGAGATAAAGTAAAAGAGCTTTGGGGTGGATATAAGTACACCACCAACAACCGCATGGAGTTAATGGGTGTGATTCAAGCACTTATGGCTGTTACCAAAAAAAACATTCCCATTACTATTTACACCGATAGCCAGTATATTGTAAACAGTGTAGAAAAAAAATGGCTCGACAACTGGATTAAAACCAATTTTAAAGGCGGCAAAAAAAATAAAGACCTATGGCTAACTTACGCCAGTCTTGCTAAAGATTTTACCATCAAATTTGTATGGGTAAAAGGCCACGCCGATAATACATATAATAACCGTTGCGATGAATTAGCTACTGCTGCTGCAGATGGATCCGACTTATTAGATGATGACGGATATGAAGGATAAAAAAAGGATGATCAGCAGTTAGCCAACCATCCCGTATATATGTCTGGGGGTTAGAAATTTTATTTTTTGGGTGGTTCAACCTGCGTTTTTAATTGCGTAATAATTTCTGCTTGTAAACTATCAATAGACTTTGTTACAAAAACCACTTCTTGATGTGACAAATTGCTATTATCAACGATCTGACGAATCACAGATAACTTTTGATAGTGTTTATTAATTTCTGCTTCAGAAAATTTTAATACAAATGTTTTTTCTGCTACAAAAGCTGTTAAACAGGTAATACCAATGCCAAGTAAAAATCCTTTAAATAAATTGTTTGAAGATTTCATAATTCGTATTTTATTGAGTCATTAATTTGTAATTGTTACTATAGAAAACCTTATTGCCTACTTTCACATAGGTTCGCACATAATAGATGGTAGCAGCTGTTAATCCGGTTATACTAGACGTAAATGTACCAGATGTGACAGCCGCGTCTGCAAGTTTATCACCAGCAATTGTTGGATCTGGCGAAACACTCCAACATACCCCCCTTTCACTAATATTATTATAGCTACTTGAAATCGAAGATAAAATGGATGCAGAAGTAGTAGTAATGTTGGAAACGGTTCCGCCAGCAATTTTTGGTATAGGCACTTTTCCTTTGACCCAGTTAGATACATTACCAGACATAGAAAAATTGTATAAACTATATACCACTTCTAATTGACCATCAGCATAAGTGATATTATAATTTCCTGTAGAAAAAGTCCCACTTATTGCGGCAGATGGCGTAAGTGTATAGACTCCAATTGGATCTGTTGCAGCATTACCACCACTTGCAGTTAATGTTACTGATCCAATGCTTTCACCATTCATAAGTCCAGTTGCAGTAAAATTAGAACTGCCCACTCCCATTGTAACAGTTGAACCATAAAACTTTTGAATGTTTTTGGCTGTAACCGTTAATGGCGCTGGTGCAACATAACTTGTTGTAACAGGGATTAATACCGTATCTGCACCCACACTACTTAAAATAATATTGCCGGTTAAATTTCCTACTGCTCCGTTACTTTTGATTCTAATAAAAATATTTCTAGAACTCACTGAGCCTCCAGACTGTATTACATTTAATGTTGTGGCAAATCCTGCATTTGCATTAGACGATACTTCAAAACCAGCAGGCGGTGTTACCACTATTTTTTCTAAAATAGATTGTCCAGAAATATTAAAGGCATTAGAACTTGAAGCAGCACCATAAGTAGTATTCATACTTGCTATAGAAGTTGTAGTTGTAGCGATCAATGGCTTTCTAACACAAATAAGCAGTGTATAAATGTCACTGTAATTAAGCGCACCATATCTATTATAATTGGCGGCCCTAATTCTTACACTTGCATTTTCTACAAGGGTTGTTGGTGTTCCTGAAATGTCTCCTGTACTAGAATTAATACTTAATCCTGCAGGTAGTGCATCTAAGGCCTCAAATAAAACAGCTATCCCACCGGTATTATTTGGTTTTGCAACTACTGCCGATGAATTCTGTAAGAAAATACTTGGATTGGTATACGTGATAGCTGGCGGTAGCGTTGTGATATTTATGTTTGAAACATAGGTATAATTACAAGCACCTTTGGTATAATTATAATTGATTGCATATAAACCTGCCGTGCTAAATCCAGGCGTAAAGGATCCATTGGATTGATTTAAGGATAGTCCAGATGGTGTTGCACTAAATGTACCTGTCAATGGTCCATAAATATAATTAACGGTTTTTAATCGCATGTCCGTTTCATCAAAACTGTAAGCGCCATAGGATACACGCGTTACCGAATCGGCTAAAACAGTCACCGTAACTTTTGTCGTATTTAAGCAACCTACGCCGCCACCTGAACCTACAACCGTATAGGTTGTTGTTGTTAAAGGGCTTGCTGTTGGACTTGCCACTAAAGTACTACTCAATGCAGTAGCCGGCGACCAGCTATAATTCGCTGCCCCTGTAGTTGTTAACACAACTGGCTGGCCCGGACAAATGGTGGTATCAATTCTAGTAGCAACAGCAGTTCCGTTAAGCGCACTTGTAGAAGGGTTTAAACTTCCATTACCATATCCTGTTCCACTTCCTCCCATATAAAAATTGCTTCCAACAGGAGCCGGACAAACAGCATTGGTTAATATCGTTTTTGGAGTTTGTGTTCCTGAGGTTCCTCCCATATAAATCGTATTGGATGGAATCAAAAGTGGCGCACATGCACCTTGCATTAATATTGTTTTTGGCGTTGCTGAACCGGTGGTTCCTCCCCTATACAAAAGTTGCGTTGAATCTACATTAGAGATACAAACACCCTGTGTAAATATTAATTTAGGAGTCACAGTTCCAGAAGTTCCTCCTCTGTACAATAATTGAGAAGTATCTATTGAGGCCACACAAGCACCTTGTGTAATTATTTGCTTAGGTGCTGTAGTCCCTGACGTTGCACCCAAATAAAAATTTGGATATTTTATTTCACCATGATTCGCTGCGTCTGTAGTGATTTCTACGTTTGCTGTAACAACATTACTACAAGCACCTCCATAGGTGTAGGTTACTACATAATTACCTACCGTACTTGTGTTAGGTGTGATATCTCCATTTGCTGCATTGATTTTTAAATTAGCTGAATTAGCCGTAAACACACCATTGGTATATCCACTAAGTGTAACATGTTGAAGTGTAGTAATTGTATTATTTATTTGTGCAGGATAACTTATGGTTGTTGCTCCAATTGGATTAACATATACAGTTACAGTTGCCGTATTCTTACAACCTGCAGAACCTCCACTAGCTGTTAGAGTATATGTGGTGGTGGTGGTAGGGTTAGCAACAGGGCTCGCTGCAGTTGCACTGCTTAACCCAGCTGATGGTGACCAAGAATAAGTGGTTGCACCAGTACCTGTAGTGGTAAGCGTTACACCACAACCACCCCTAATAATTGTTGGATCATCAATATTTGAAATATAGGGTCCACTGGTATTATTACTGGTATTGGTATTGATAACGCCTGGTGCATTTGTAGAAGAAGCACCACCCATCCAAATATTAATGGGTTCTGGATAAGCACATGCTGTTGAACTTATTGTTACATTACTATAGCCTCCATAATTACCACTTCTATAAAAATTAACAGTGGTATCCATATAGTTAGGACAAACAGCAGTGTTAATAGGCGTTACACTATAGCCACCATAATTACCACTTCTATAAAAACTAATAGTCGTGTCAAACCAAGTTGGACAAACGGCACTATTAATGGGTGTTAAACTATAACCTCCATAATTACCGCTTCTATAAAAACTAATAGTACTATCAATAAATGTGGGACAGGCATTGGCAGAAATTGTAGCTGAACTCGTAGATCCGTAATTTCCACTTCGATAAAAAATAATAGTGGTATCATACGTTAGTGGACATACAGTAGCTGAGAGCATTAGCTTTTGGCCAGTGCCCACACCACTTGTACCACCAATATATTGTGCTTGTACACAAAATACACCAATAGTAAAAAGTATGAATAACAAATACTTTTTTAAATTCACTTACTCGCTTGCTAAATTATTAATTAGGATAAGACCTTACGCCTCTTCCACCAGTTCCATTATTTTGACCATTGTTAATACCATTACCACCATAATATTGCCTGTCTGAAACCTGAATAATGGAAGGATAACTCCCATTACCAACATAATCTCCTCCTTTGCAATAATTTCCTTGGTTGGCGCCAATGCCTCGTGGCCATCCAGCAGTATTAGCATTACCGTCGGCACCTAAAGCTCCATCTCCATTAGCTGTGGTAAAATTGGAATAATCGTAACCACTTCCACCACCTACAACTTGCTCCGATAAATTACCCCCCATTTCCATAATGCCATAATAGGTTGCACCACATTGTGACCTAGTTGTAATTTGAGTAGCAAAAGATCCTGACCTATATGGAGCCCAGTTGGCATCATTCCACTGATATAAACACAAGCCTTCTCCAGCTTGTGATGGTCGCTGCTGAAAAGTACCCGGATTATTTCCAGTGCCAGTTGCTTGGGTTATAGAAGTATTTCCCCAAGGGTATTCATATGGGATAGGATTAATGGTACCCCTACATGCTTTTTCATATTCAAAATCGGTCATGGGTCTAAGTCCTGTCCAATCTAAATAAGCTGTCAAGTCTGTCCAACTTAAATAACTAATTGGATAGTAAGTAGCAAATGCATTAAATACAAAAGTTGCAGGTATCGTGTTGTATGTTCCAGCTACACTTGTATAAATAGCATGTGTTTGTTGACTACCTCCAAAATAAGTATTCACTGAGTTTGGATAACGTGTACCCCATTTAGATAACCTAGCCGCTTGTTGATCATACGATAAACAGTTTAAAAAATCTACATAGCTCGTTAAACTTGTTTCATATTTCATACACCAAAATCCATTATATCCTAACGGAAACGTTGAAGGCAAATAATTGGGACATCCATACATAGAGTTTGAAGTATACACCGTAGATGCACCTAAACCAGCAGATTGCAAAGCCGAAGTAATTAGTAGAGGCGTACTCACATTATTTCCCGCCGAAAAATTACTAGAATTAGTTGGCCTACCGTCACCAATATAAAATGGAGCTTGAGGTACATACACCATTTCTATACCCATCACTTTAAAATTATCTGCAGCAGAGGGTATAATAGCAGGGCTTGTTGTCATGGAACTATTTAACTTGAGCGTAATCGTGTGGGTTCCAATATTGCCAAGACCACTATACGTTCTTTCGATAAATACACCCATACCATCTTCTACTGCATCTACTGTTAATAAATTGGTTCCACTAGCAACCGATGTTGTATGATCTGCAGAAGTAGTACTTAATAAAGCAGTTGCCCAAGTATTGGTACTAGAACAAGCTTGTCTTTTAACAAATACCCAAACACCATCCCAGTTATTTGGTCCGGCAGAAAGTTTCCAACTATTATCCCAGGATATATTAAAAGTGATTGTTTTATTAGCGTTACTATATACAGGTGTTGAAATTGTTAAATTGTTTGCAAAAGATTCCTTTAGAAAAGGAACGCAGAACATAAAGAGTAAAATATATTTTTTCATAAAAATGATAAATTTAAACTAGTAAGAAAATGAACGAACACCCCTAGTACCCGCAAATTTATTACGACCAGCATTGATTGCATTACCAGGGTAAAAACTTCTATCCGAAGTTTGAGCATACCCCAACACATTACTATCCATCCAATTACCTCTAATAATAGTACCAGAGTTTGCACCACCTGCTGTTGGCCATCCAACCGTATTTGCAGATCCAATTGCACTTAAAACCCCATCTCCGTTGGCAGTCGTAAAACCAGAATAATCAAAGCCTGCGCCACCAACACATTGTTCAAATAAATTTCCAGCCATATCTAAAATACCATAGTAAGTTGCTCCTGCCTGCACCCTATTGGTATTTGATTTAGCAAAAGCGCCTGGTCTTTGAGAGATACCATTCCAACAACAATAAAATAGAGGCCCATCTACAATGGTATACCCAGAGTTTGCATTGGTCCAATCACTGGCTGTACCTGTCACTGAATTGACTGTAGTAGAACCCCAAGGATATTCATTGGCAACGGTTGTTAAAGTACCTCTGCAGGCTTTTTCATATTCAAATTCTGTCATGGGTCTTAGTCCAGACCAATCTAAAAATGCGGCAGTTTGTCTCCAAGACATATACCCTTGTGTAGCCCAAGGATAGTTATTAATAAAGACAGCTGATACTGTATTGTATGTTCCTACTGTACTTACCCTTGTCCAATGGGTATATTCATTGGGTCTATCAAAATAAGCACCAGAAACGTTGGGCAAATTTGATGTACCCCATTCTGTTAGGTGTGATGCTTGTTGATCATAACTTAATGAGTTTATAAACTCTAAAAATACACCGGTCGTTGCTTCATATTTCATGCAATAAAAGCCATCAAAACCTAATGGGAAAGTAGCCGGTAAGGGTGTCGGACATCCATAAGCAGTAGAACTTGTATAGTTTAAGGCAGTTCCAATCCCAGCTGCCTGTTTTGCTGCTGTAATTTGTACAGGTTGCGTTGCAGTACCCGCCGAAAAATTATTTCCATTTGGGCTTCTGCCATCTCCCGCATAAAATTGACCTTGCGGAACATATACCATTTCAACACCTATAATTTCAAAATTATCTGTGTTCCCAGTAGTAATCGTTGGGTTGGTACCACCTAGTTTAATGGTTACAATTTGAGAGGGTACATTACCCACCACATTAGTACCAATGCGTCTTACAAATACTCCCATACCATCAGCTACTGCATCTACTTGTACATCGGTAGATGTTGCACTATTAGAAGCTAATTTGGCTAGATGATCTGCACTTGTGGTACTTAATTTTTGGTGAACCCAAGCATTATTTCCAGAACAGTTTTGTCTTTTTACAAAAATCCAAACGCCATCCCAGTTACTAGGTCCTGCATTGATACACCAACTATTATCCCATGCCATGGTAAAGGTTAATGTTTGATTTGCAGAAGAAAAACTTGGCGTTCCAGAAATAACCAAATTGTTGGCAAATGTTTGCGCTATAAAAAGCAAACAGCCTACGATGATTAAATAAAACTGCTTCATATGTATTTGTTTGTTTTTTTTCATTGTATAATTCTTAAATTATTTTAATGCATATTAATAACTTCTAACACCTCTCCCGCCAACATTTCTATCTCTAGTGTTACTAAGATTTCTATTATCACCATTATAAAATTGCCTATCAGAAACCTGCATTTGTGCCATTTGACCCGTATTGGTATAAAATCCACCACCTCTTATAATAGTTCCAGAATTAGCACCTCCATCGGTTGGCCATCCTGTAATATTTGCTAGCCCTTTATTGGTTAAAATACCATCGCCGTTTGCTACCGTAAACGTAGAATAGTTAAATCCTGTTCCACCACCAACACACTGCTCACATACATTTCCTGCCATATCCATAACACCATAAAAAGTAGCTGCAGCTTGTAACCTATTAGAGGTAGCTGTTGCAGCAAAACCTGAGCGCATGGGTCCACCGTCCCAGTTATAATGGACAATACCTTCATTTACTTGGTTCATGACTTCATTAATCGTGTTTGCATTATTCATACCACCACTGCTCGTATTCATGACAGTCGTTCCCCATGGGTATTCATAAGGAACTGGATTTAGTGTTCCTCTACACACTTTTTCATATTCAAACTCTGTCATGGGCCTTAGTCCCGACCAATCCAAATAAGAGGTTAAATCTTGCCAGTTTAAATAACCAGCTGGCAAATAGGCATTCCAAGCATTATCAAAACCAAAAACTGCAGGAACGGTATTACTCGTACCAGCAGTTGTAACTTTTATCATTTGCCTATAATTATTTCCATTTGTAAAATAGGTATTAACAACATTGGGATACCTTGCACCCCAAACTGCTAATCTTGCTGCTTGCTGATCATAGGTAAGTGTATTCAAATAATCAACAATTTGCTGCTGATTGATTTCATATTTCATACAATAGAAACCATCGTATCCTAAAGGAAAGGTGCTAGGCAAAGGAATAAAACAACCATAAACAGGACTACTTACATAGTTACTATACGCGCCAATACCGCTTGCTTGTTTGGCACTTGTAATTTCTACAGCACCAATAGTGTTTCCCGCCGAAAAATTACTTGAGTTAGATGTTCGTCCATCTCCAATGAAAAAATTAGATTGTGGCACATACACCATTTCGATACCAATCACTTTAAAATTATCTGAGTTAGTACTAGAGCCAATAAGTGCCGGATTGTATGTACCTGATAATTTAACGGTTACACTACTTGTTGTTGTAAGCGATCCAATTAAATTATTAGCAGAACTACCACGGTGAATAAAAATACCCATGCCATCAGTTACGGCATCCGCAACCAAATTAAAACTACCCGTTACAGAATGATCAGCGGATGTGGTGCTTAACAATGCATGAGACCAAACACCATTGGCAGCACATGGTTGACGCTTAACAAAAATCCACACGGCATCATAGTTATTGGGGCCTGAAACGCCATTGATTCTCCAACTATTATCCCATTTAATGGTAAAGGTTAATGTATTTGTTCCACTAGCATACGTTGGGTTACCTACTACTAAATTATTAGCAATTGAATAATTAGCTAGAAATAGTAGGATAATAAAATAAATTGTTTTTTTCATATATTTAATTACTATTTGCAGAGTTAAAAAGTCCTAATTCGTTAGCGTTGTTTACACCGGCTTCTCCCTGATCAAAACGGTAATACAATATTAGTTTTGCATACGGGTTTTGGTCTGCAGTAGAATTAGGATTTACCGTTGTGTACATATATTTTTGAATAAGTGCTCTGGAAATGTCTGTTTTCCAAATACGCAACTCGTCTATAGAAAAATTTCCGTTTTCTCCTGCACTATTACCATCAGATCCAAGTCTAAAAAAGCTTGGCAATGTAGAAACAGCATCTACCGTATAGGTTTGAACAAGAACCGCATTTTTATATACTTTTAAGCTTGTTGTGCTTCTAACAATAGCGATATGCACCCATACATTTGATTCTAAAGTGCAAACAGTTTGCCAAGTAGAAGGTCCACCTAAATCGGTTACCAATAATTTTAATTGGGTACTACTTTTACCAATTTGTAAAGCATTGTTTAAATAAGATCCATAAATCCTGTCATTACTACCATCTGTACCTGTATTGTTAATCCAAAATTCGAGGGTAAAATCAATAACAGAATCTTTTGTATAATACTGACCTAATGCATAAGTTGATGTACCATCAAAATTTAAGGCATTACCAAAACCACTATTCACATATTGCAATGGTTGCAAATTGGGCAACGTAATTTGAGCATCACTTAAAAAATGATTCAGTAATAATAAAACTATACAAACAACTTTTCTCATTTCAATTATTGTAAATCACCTGTTAATAATACCGACCCACTAGCATAACACATTGCAGTTGCTATTGCATATATACCAGAAGTTGACGTATAGTTATACCTATTATTGGTGCCTGAAAAATTTATGGGATTGGTATCTGATTGCAAAATCATACATGAAAAACCGGTAGGAACGGTGTTATCAAAAGTGATGGTAATGGATCCGCCAGAGCAAACCAAAACTTTACCATTATAGGTTGCCGCATTTGCAGCACTAATAGTTACACTAGAACTTACAGCTGTTATAGCAGCATTAAAACCTGCAAGTGTAGAACTAGCGCTTGAAGCCCCATTTAAAGCGCCACTCAATAAAACATCTGAAAATGACTTTGTTCCGGCAAACGTTTGCGCTGATGCAGTTACAATACCACCATTAGTCGCGTCAGCGGGTGTTAAAGAAATCGTTGTTCCACTAACTGTGGCACCTTTTACATTAGATGTGGCACTTATTGACCCAATTGTAGAAACACCAGAAGCTGGTGCAGCTTGAGATGTCCATGTAGTTCCATTGGATACTAGCACATTACCAGAAATTCCAGGTGCCAAAGTTTGAACAGCGCCTGTTCCATTTCCTAATAAAACAGCGTTTGCTGTTAAAGTATTAACACCTGTACCGCCACTTGCAACTGACAATGCAGTGGTTAAACCTGTCAAAGACGTGATATTACTATTTGCCCCTGCATTTGCATAAGTTGTCGCATCCAATGAGCCATCACCTTTTAGAAATTGCGTACTAGTTGCAGCAGGCACAATAAAAGATGCAGCTGTTAAATTCCCCCCCGCAATACCATTTCCACTAATATTAAAATTAGAACTCGATTGTCTTGTTGTTGAATTTGAAATATAAGAACCACTGCCAGCGGGTAGGTCTGCTGCTGTTAATGCTCTAAAACTTGGAGCACCTGCAGATGACCCTGTAGCAGGGCCGGCAAATATAAAATTTTGAGTCGCAGTAGATACGCCAGTACCTCCTTGAGCAACACTGATAAGAGCATTTGTAGTTAAGATAGTCGCACTAGCGTCGGGTAAAGTAAATACTTTCTCTGACGAAGATGGGCCAATAAATTTTGTGTACCCATTACCTGTTCCCCCAAAAGCTGTTCCAATAATTTGGGTTAAATCGGTGGTACCATCAAATGAATTTCCGTAAATACTTCTAGCTGTAGCTAATCTAGTAGCTGTTGCTGCATTACCATTTAAAGAAGCTGAAATGGATCCTGCAGAAAATGCACCATTCGCATCTCTTAATACAATAGCATTAGCGGTGTTAGCTGTTGTTGCTGTTGTTGCAGCATTAGCAACTTTACCAGCAGTACTTATTGTTGCTAATTTAGTATCGGCAATGGCTGCCGTAGCGGAAATATTTGTATTACTAATATTTGAAATCGAATTAGAAGCCGCATCAATTGTTTTATTGGTTAAAGCTTCTGATCCGGCTAGAGTAGCCAGTGTTCCTGATGTAGGTAAAACTAATACGGATGTTGCTGTTGTTTTAAAAGTAATATCAGACGCATTTAATGCAGTTGTACCCGATGTTGTTAAATTAGCTCCAGTGGTGATAGAACCTCCAAGTGATATAAGATTATTATTATCATTAGCAACTCCTGTTCCACCATTAATTGGATAAATAATACCTGTAATTTGATTACCTCCGATAGAACTCGCAGATACATCACTTAAAGTAGCAACTGTACCAGAAGTTGGCAAAGTTAATATGGTGTTACCTGTAGTTTTAAACGTAATATCTGAAGCATTTGCACCTGTTGTTCCTGTAGTTGTAAAACTTTTTGCAAAATCTATATTACCACCAATAGTGATGGATTTACCAGTATTGTCTACACCAGTTCCTCCATTTGCAGAAGGCAATATTCCCGAAACAGAAGATGCATTAATATTACCGATAGCCCTAGTAACAAATTCTGTATTGGCAACAGTTTGGTCATTTGAACTTACTACTGGCGTTGGCGTTTGAGGCGCCCCTGTAAAAGTTGGACTAATAGCTCTAACAACATTTCCAGTTCCTGTAGTAGCAATTTCTTCAATGATGCCTGCACCTGCACTTACCCGACCTAATATTTTATTGGTTGCACTAACCTGCTGAATTTTTCCATAGGTAACATTTTCATTTAATATTTTTGAAGTGGTAATTTTATTATCGAGAATAGATGTTGTACCAATATTATCAATATTGATATCACCAACCATATCCACTTTAGCTGCCTGATTGTTAAAGTCTCCAACAATTATTTTACCACTTTCTAAATAAGATCCAATGGAGGAAACACCGATAATAGGTGTACTTGTAGCATTGGTAATTCTACCCTTAGAATCAATGGTAATTGTTGGTACAGATGTGGCACCACCATACACGCCACTTGTTACACCTGAACTAGCCAATGTCGTTGAAAAAGTTCCTGTCCCAACACCCGTTACATCACCCGTTAAAATGATATTTTGATCTCCTGTATTGTTACCCGAAATTGTAGCATCGCCTGATAATGTAAGTGTTTTTGAATTTGTTGTACCACCAGCAATACTAAACCCAGTTACAGCAGCAGTCAAACTCAAATCATTGATTGTTTTATTTGTAAGTGCTTCCGTACCATCAACTGTAGATAAAACACCAGAGGTTGGAAGCGTAAGAACCGTTGCATTGGTCGTTTTTAATGTAATATCAGACCCTGTATTTGAAACACCCGTTGTTGTAAAATTTTTACCTGTATTAATATTCCCACCTAAAGTAATTGTATGACTTCCATTATTAACACCAGTACCTCCATAAGTACCTAAAATCGCCTGCGTTAAATCTGCGGTGCCATCAAAAAGATTACCATAAATACTTTTTGTAGCAGCTAGTTTTGTAGCCGTACTTGCGTTTCCGGTAACATCACCAGTTACATTACCAGTTAATGAGGCTGTAATATTACCAGCATTAAAATTTCCATTTGCGTCTCGTTTAACAATGGCACCTGCCGTATTTGCATCCGTTGCGGCATTAGCAAGTAACGTTGCTGTATTGATAGTAGAAGAACTTGAACCACCGACGCTATTTACAGTTGGTGCCGCTGCAATACCACCCAAATCACCCGCAAGTTGTATTTTACCTTTTGCAGTAGTTGTTGCATCAGGCGTAGCTGTTAAAATTGAATTGTCAACATAATCTTTTACAGATTTCACAGACGGATATTTAGTATCCGAAGTGCCATCATTTAATATATCTGTACTTTTATTTGATACATTTTCCTTATAACCAAACCTAGTAATCAAAGTAGCAGTATCGGTAATAAGCGCTGCAATTTTATAATTATTATCAATCATTGAAGCACGATAATTTGCAAGCATACTAAGTGTATCTGCAATTTTTAAATAAGGTGCTAAATAGGTTGGCATATCAGAAAAACTAACCCTATTGTTTATAGCCAATGTATTAGCAGCGATATTCGTAGCATTTTGACTAATACTAATGGAATTATTGGCAATATTGTTGGTATTAGTTGTAATGTCATTAGAATTGGTATTTATCAATCCACGTAAGACGGTGGAATCTGACACTATTTTTGCAACTAAATCTATGGAGTCTGTTCTTATTTTTGCTGCGAGGGTTGCTGAATCTGTTTGCTGTTTTAATAAGTTCGTATTAATTGAAGAAAGATTGTTATTAATCAAGCCTCTTAAAAAACTTGAATCGATTTTTTGTTTCGCAAGATTAGTTGCAATGTCAGTTGTATTTGCTGCAATTAATCCGGGCAATGATGCAATTGTTGTTGCTGTAACACCACCAACCTTACTAACAGTTGGTGAGGCAGCAGTGCCACCTAAATCTCCAGCTAACTGAATTTTACCTTTACTCGTTAAAGTTGCATCTGGAGTTGCAGCGCTAGTAATACTTGAGCCAATATAATTCACTACTGCTTTAACACTTGGATATTTAGTGTCAGAAGTAGAGTCTGTTATTACACTTGTAGATTTATTTGTTAATAGCTCTCGAGCATCGATACGAGCACTTAAACTAATCGTATCACGCGCTAATCGTGAAGAAAGCATCGCCGACGTATCTGCAATATTAACTTTTAAAGCTTCAGCTGCAAGTGCTCTAGCTTTTTCTGTGTTGATACTTGCTTCTGTATTTGAACGAATTGCATACGGTAATAACATAGCCGCAGTGTCTGCTATGTTAACTTTTAGATTGGTTACCGCACGTGTATTTATTGTTAAATCATCGATGCGTGTACTTAAACTCAGGGTATCCCTGGCGATACGCGCAGAAATCATCGCCGACGTGTCAACTATGTTTACTTTTAAAGCTTCAGCAGCAAGTGCCCTTGCTTTTTCTGTGTTGATGCTCGCTTCTGTATTGGAACGAATCGCATACGGCAATAACATAGCTGCAGTATCCGCAACATTTACTTTACCAATTGTTAGTGAAGTACTAGAAGAAATTAATTTATTGACTTTTTGATTAACAAAAAATGTTGTTGCTACAGAATTATCTGCACTTGTAGAGTCTGGGGTAACTGCAGTTGGCTTACCAAGCAAAACCGCAGACATCAATGTTTTATTTAAAAGCGTATCAACTCCTTCTCTAGATACCAAAGTTCCTGATGTTGGGAATATCACATTACTTGCAGCGGTGGTAGTGATGGTTAAATCACCTATACCCTTTGTAATTAAATTATTAGCAACCGTAATGGTCTTACCCGTATTAGCAACACCAGTACCTCCTTTTGATCCTGGTAAAATACTAGAGATTGTTCCTGCAGAGTCTGCATAATTTGAGGTTTCAGCAGCAAATGCATAAGGCACTGTCCAAAGTTGTGATGTGCCAATATCTACATAATTATTATCGGCCTTCCAATCCGGATTGGTAAGTGTTGGCTCAATCGCAATTTTAATGTTTACAAAATATAAGCTCTTAGCCCAGTCTAATAATTTTAAACTCGCAGGCCCACTCATTCTTGTACCCTGTCCTATAATAATTGAAAAAATACCTTCTGAAGTAGAAACTACCTTAAAACTTTCACTGTAATCTGTAGAGCCAGTTACCGTTCCTTTTTTAATATAGATTTGGATATAAATATTTCTATTGCCAGCTGCATTGTTGTTGGCATCTCTTGCCACCGCCTGAAAGAGTATCCCATCAGGCACTACCTGACCTTGTGCCACACTGCTTTTTGAAGCAACCAACAGCATTAAAAATATACATGTTTTGATGACTCTATTCACAAAATTAATTTTTAATAATTTTTACAACTTCGTTGATACTAGAAGAAAATACTTTAATAAAATAGATGCCCTGTGCTAAGTTTCCGGTGGCAATTCTAAAGCCTGTTAGTAGTTGCGACTGTGTAGTAACATGCTTTTGCACCAACTGCCCCGCAGCATTAAATAACTCAATATTAAATCGCTCCTGATTTTGAAGCTTAGTGCCAAATTTTACAACCGTATACTCGTTGGCAGGATTGGGTGCTACTAAAATGTTTAATTTGATCTCTGTTTCTTTAACTGCACATGCATTTAAGTAAACACCTTTGCCAGTAATTAAAAACTTAGCAACACCATTGGTTACCTGAATACAAGTTTTAGACGTAATAGCTAGTGGATTACTATAGCTATCGATTTTTAAATTTTCTCCAAATACACCAATAGAATAGCCCATTGTGATTTGCGATTGAGCAGATCCAACAATCAAGATAAATAATATGGCAAGGCTATATTTCAAGGTTAGTTGGCTATTTTAAATAAGTACTCTGTTTTTGTTGTAGCGTTGTTTAGCTTAAGTTTTAACTGAGCGGTGTTAATAAGCAAAATCTCAAAACTGCAACTATCAATTTTACTGGTAGTACTGTATGTAATTTTTTGTCTTAATGTATTTAAAGCCGATAGTTCCCATGTGCCATTATTTAGTTCAGAATCTTTATATACCCCATCATGCACAAATGTTTTTGTAAAGGTTCGTTGGTACGCCGTTAATGCTACGGGTGCGCCATTAACATAGGTAGAATCGAGTCTCCAGCTACGCTCTAAATTTTGATAAGTACCTGAACCAGCTAAAATTTGTTTTCTAAATTCTAAATCAGAGATCACCTCTTTTTTAGCACAGTACTGAAACACCATCAGTACTGCTAGTAGGTAACCGTATTTTTTATAGGACATTATCTTTTTTAACATAGCGTCTTATTTAAAAAGTTTTCTAGCATAAAAGATTCCAAAATTGATATAGCTATCCTTTGCATTATTAGGACTGTTTCTAAACTGTCCTTTAATGTTGCGGGAAGTTGGATTAGAAAAATAAAGTGCCGCCGCTGGGTCAGATACACCAGAAGCAAGCATCTTTTCGGCACTAGGGTATGCATCAGGGCCTACATCGTCTAAATAATCAGACATGCTTTTATGGTACGAAAAATGAATACCCACGCTATTAAGCGTATTGATCTGGTATTTAACTTTAAAGTTTATAAAATAACCAAGTGCTAATAATGAGTATGGCTTTTTGGTACTATCCGCAAACTGTCCACCAGTACCAAGCGGTTGTAATTTATATTCCACACCGTTGTAGGTTCCAGAAGGTGCAAATGAATTGATATCAAGTCCTACCCCAACGGATGGCTTTATTTTTTTAGCCTTTGTATTTAAGCGGTTGTCTACAAAATCATAATTGATAGATGGCGAGAGGCTTAATACCGATGTACTAAAACTCATACCACGCGCAAGTTGTTCGTTATTGCTAGACGTCCTATCTGAATTACTCAACTTAAAACTTGAAATCGTTAAACCAGCACTTATGTTTGAAAAGAGCGTATAGCTAGCATGCACCCCAACGGCCATGTTCATTTGGTTGTTAAATAACCCTGGGCTACTAATCGTACCCGTAAAAATGGCACCACCAGCAACTAGGCCTACTTCTATTCTACTTTTAATGGGCGCCTCAATTTTTTGAAACGTATTTTTTATAGAATCTTTGGGTGTAGGTGGAGGTTCAGGCTTAATACTATCAGCTGCTTTTTTGGTATTAATAGCTATAATCTCAGAAAGTAGTTTTCTTGCCCTGTAATCATTGAGCCAAGCGTTGTAGCCAACTTTTACATCCGGTACGGCCCTACCGGTATTATCTACAATACCGGATAAAGTGTAGTACCCTACTTTTTTGTTGGTGTTGACAGCTTTGGTGATTGTTAAGGTTGTGCTTTTGCCATTTGGCTGAGCCGTATAGGTAAGTGTAGTATCTACTTTTCGTAAAACACTATCACCCACAAAATAGGAAAACCCTAAAACGGATTTAGATACGTTTAACTCGTTATTACTAAGTAAAACCAACCCTTTTAAGGGCTCCGCAATTGTTCCGCTATCAGTAATAGGTTTATTTTCTAGTGTTTGCACTGCATATACGTGCGTTGGAGCTGCAGCAGGAGGTATCGTTAAAAACGGCTCAACTAGCAACTGAGGGGCATTGTAGTTGAGCGCCTGGTCATGAAATGTTTTTGCGATATCTGCTTTAGAACTAGAACCTAAGTAGTTATTAGCTAGCTTAAAGGTTTTATCGGAACCATAGATACCAAAATTGGCAGCATGTGCCACCGTATCTGTGTTGTTATCGATTAAATAGTTATAAACAAAACTATTGTTCTCTATAACAGCTGGAAATTTGCTGTAATTGTTATCCGATCTACCATATAATATATTGGTAGAGATATTGTAATTCTTAAACCCATACACCGTATTACCGGCAAACGTATTGTTAACAATACTTAATTGGATTAAATCACTTTTTAGATCTTCAAAATATACCGGTGCGTTGTTGTTAGCGAAAAGGTTGTTTTTAACCATAAACTCAATAGAGCCCTGGTCTGCTGTAAAGCTAAATGGTGGGTCTAACACCTGGATAATGGATACGGAACCCGTATTTCCAATAAAGTTATTATCACTAATGTTTACGCTAATTCTTTTCCATCCAAAATCAAAAAAGAGTGGCATTTGCAAATACTTAAAAGAAGCACCTACAATACTAACACTTGATGAGTCAATGTTTTTAATGATTAAGCCTACACCTTCGTTTTTAGCCTTTCCATAAAACTCAATATTTTGCTTTACACCATTAATGGCTACACCACCCTCACACACAATCACCCCTGGGTCTAATAACTCAATTTTAGCCCCGGTCTCTACCGTAAGTAATCCCTTAACAGTCACCACGTCTTTTACAACATGCACACCCGCAGGTATTTTAAGTGTAGCATAGTTACCCGATAAGGTATCCTGCCCCAATACCGCTAGGGGTAAACAAAATAAAAGGGTGTATAGTAATTTACTTTTCAATGTCAGTAATGATTAGTTGGTTATTTTATAAACAATAGGTGCAGCGGTTCTAGTAGAACCATCAATGAGTGACATGTTTAAATTGTCAAAAATGATAAGGTCGTTTTTAACAAGTGCACCCAGCACTTTTTGTGTAGGTGATTGAAAAAGCTCTCCATAATTATTAACACTCTCCTCTTCCTTTCCATTATGGATACGCACTACTTTAAAGCTGTTGATACGGCCAGGGAAATAATTTAGATTATTGATCTCTAGCTTGGCTTCAAGTCTTTCGGCACTAATCAAATCCTTAACACTAATGGAATAGTTACTAAGGTTATCGCCTTTTACTTTTACAACCGGATCAGGCAGGGCGTTGACCATAATCTTTTTTTCAAACAGCACTTTGCGTTCTTTGCGCATGTCATAAAAACGAAGCGTGTACTCGCCCTTTTTATTAAACACCACTTTATAGTTGTTCGCCGCTTTTACAAGGTTCACCTTAGGGGATATCTCTAGTTCAAAATCCTTACCTAAATTGTAATTGAACTCACTTAATAGCGTATTGTTTAAGCCCACAAAAATGTTTTCGGCGTGAAGTGAGGCTAGTATGTTTTGAAATAAATCATCAAACACCTGATCATTTACACTAATCACTTTTTGACCCGGCTTAATAATATCCTCTTCTTTGTACTCCTTAACCGATGATTTTAAAACATAGAGTTTAGGATTGAACTGAGAAAAATAAGTAGGCAAATAACCAATCTCTGCTAGTGCCGCTTCTTGGTATAAAAGTTGCGTTTTAGTGATAAGTAGCTTTATACGCTCCAACTGCATATAACTAATGGCAGTAGGCTTGTGCATGAATAAATAATACTCCCAGGCCTCCACCTTACCCTTAATAGTGGTAATTTCCTTTTGTATCGGAATTAAAGAATCTAGTGAGGTTTGTATTTTATACGGCGATTTTTTGATAAAATCAGATAGTTCAAATAAATCCTTTTCTAAAATTTTAATACCTCTATCACTTTTTAAAATCTCCTCAATTAAATTTTTACTATTAAATTCTTTAAAAATGTCTGTTTTATTATTTGCAAACTCATCATCTACGTGCTTAAGCACTTCGCTTACCACTTTGTAACTTGCATTAATTCTTGTACGGATTTTTAGATAGGCTTCGGCCTTGGCATTTTTATTTAAAAGCGCTGCATTATCCTCAATAATTTTATTACTGATATTTATTTTCTTTAACTCCTCTTTGTCTAATGACTGTAGTGATCTAATGGTATAGATATTAGAATCGAGTATCGATATCTTGATACTAATTACAGAAAAACAAATAAATACAATGTACAAAAGACTTATAATCTGGTATCTTTTGACGTCAACATGACCTTCCGCCATATACTAGAATTTAAGAATTAATGAATACTTTACACAGTAACACAAACGATAACTGTGCGCCCGTTGCACTCGTATTGGTTTTTGCTAAATGATGATTTAATGTGCTTAATAAATCAGCTACCGTATCTTCTGTTGTAAGGTTAAATACATGATGCAACTCCGCTGCGCTCGCTACTTTATCTTCAGATAGCTTTGCAATAAGGGCATCAAAATAGCCTTTGTTATTTAACTCACCATTTGTAAAGAGCTCTGCTAGCTTTACGTTGTACTCATTGTCTTTGCCAAAATAAACAGTCTCAGAACTGCAGTTAACAACGTCCAATCGAGTGATAGAACCAGCCTTTTCAGTTTTGATGTTTACTTTATTAAGTAATAAACTAGAGCCTTCTGCCTTGTTCTGAAAACTTACAGCAGATGCTACAAGTGCTTTTAATAATACATATCCAGCGCCCGTTTGAGCGTCATAGGTAACCGTATCAAACTTGTTAAAAAGCATTTGCTTTACCGCATCAGATTTACTTGCAAGTATATCTGAAAGTGATGCCACTTGCGCCTCATCAGAGGCATTTGCATGATCAATAAAATACTGCGTAAGCGCCTCTTCTTTTAAGCCAATCGTCTCTTGTAAGAAGTACTGAGCCGGACTAACAATTAACTTCGCCGCATTAAACTTTTGAGCGTGCGCTACTACCGCTGCTGCTTCACCACCAAAAATTTGAATTTCATGTTCTTTTCTAGGTCTAATCACAATGCCTTTGCCGGTCTCTTCTATCACCGCCTTGTCAAATAAATAAGTCGCATTTGCGGTGCGTAGGGCTTTGTATAAAACCTCAACATCAGTTGTAGTAATGGTATGAGAAGCGGTTAATACAAGTCCATCAATATCAGATATTGGAAACGCTACCGGAAATTTGATCAAAAACGGTAAAGCGTCTTTACTAGGTAGCTTTTTATTAAATAAAGTTTTAAATAACTCTGTTAGCTGTGTGTATTCCTCAGATTTTAAGTTCACCCAACTTGGATGATAGAACATGTCTTTGGTAAGTGTTAACACGTCCATTTGCTCGAGTAACTGCCATGAACTATCAGTGTAGGTTGGCGTGTTAAAATCAGCGCCAAAAGTTGCAGGACCAGCATGACTGCCAGAAACTTTACCTGCACCTGCACCTAAAACAGTTGAGCCAGCTGTCAAACTGCCTAGTCCATCTGCTACTTTTGACAAAGTAGCTTCGGTGGCGCCTATGGATGATTCTTGAACAACATCCACGAATTTTACAGATGATACTGCAAATACAAGGGCTTCAATAGCCAACCCTCCGGTAATTAATAAATCTTGCAATGGCCATTCCAATAATTTGGCAATAACCCCAATTAAGATAACTACCGCTGCTCCACTATAGAACAAGTTAAAAATGTCTAATTTCTTTGTTTTTGACATGTAAATAAAATTTATAAATAAAATTACATATACATTAATTTACATATATATGTAAATGATAATGTGGATTATGCTACACAATTTGTAGCATAACAAAGAGATATACAAATAATAGAGGTAACTCTAGTTATAATGCGGTAAAATTTTATGTTACCCTGATTACTAACTGTTTATAGAGGAGATAAAATCTGAAGGTGTACCTCCATGAAACTTTTTGAAGGGCTTATATAAGTGGTGTCGAGAGTTAAAACCTGCTTCTTTTGCGAGTGCATCAATCGAATATTGATTATATTTTGGAGATTTAACCAATTCGATAAAATATTCAACCCTATTTTTGTTTACCAGATTGCTAAAAGTCATATTGTACTTTTTTAGTATCTGATCTTGTAATTGCTCATTAGATGTAATTGCATTTTGAACACAAAATTGCTCCAGTGTAGCATCTTCTTGCAAATAATAATGATTCGTAAAAAATGGAATATAAAAATTTGCATCCGTTAAACTAATAGACTCGTCTCTTCTAAAATTATTAGACAAAATAAGTTTTAAACTTTGAGTATTAATAAACCGAGGTCTGTAATGCACAATGAGCAACATTAGAATTGCCATTATAATTAACATGACACTTCCAAATGAGTAAGATACTAATAAAGAATTCATAATACCGAAAACAGTAACACTTACAAATTCTAATATCATAAAAGCTCGGGTCCAGTTTTTTATTTTAACATAATAAATATTTGAAGCGTCAGATTTATTAAAAATCAAATATATAAGCCTCATGTTAATATATGTAAATATGGTCACTATAGCTATACGTGGAATTAAATTAACTTTAAAACTAAATTTTTGAGTAAAAATTACAACTGCATTATGTTCATAAGCATCTTTCGAAAAATCCTGGCCCAAAGAATATATATAAACGTTATACAACGAATAAATAAGCACAAGTAAGGTTGCAGTTAATGATAAATAAATCCATTTCTTATTTTTAGCTACATACAAATGAGACAAAATCAAGGACATACTTGCCCAAACAAAAAATTTAAGTATTGGAAAACACAATAATACATACAAACTAATGTAATCGAGATACATTAGAAAACTAAAAACACCAATAGAGGCTACAAGAATTAAAAAATAGGTTTTTAGAAGCAGCGGCCTTTTTAATTGAATGAGTACATCAAAGAAAACAATTATTGATAAAATAAGTACTGAAAAATTAAAAAAAGAGTATAAGGTATGACTCTCTGTCATTTGAACCAATTTTAATGGGGGTTAAAAAAAGTTACAAAAGTTACAACTGCACTATTATGAGTGCCTGGCAATATCTTTTACAAACTAATTACGCGATAACTTTATTGTTTTTAGTAAATAAACTATACGCACCAAACAACACGGCACCAAATATAAATGTTGCTAAAAGACTATTGCTGTAAAAAGGAATACCATCTACGTAACACTGTATAAAACCAGCAAGTGTTTTAGGTCTATTCCATCCGCCGCCAAAAGCCCAAACACTTAAATTTGATAAAACAAAATAAGCGGTAGGACCCGCTAAAAACGCAAATGCAACAGACTGTACTTTTTTAGTTTGAATTAAAAATCCAAAAGCTGCAAGACCTGCAATTAAAATATAATTTAACCACTGTCCACTATAAAAACCTTGATAGTCGGTTAAGTGATTGATGTATAATACTTCAAAAAATAAATCCGAAATAAACATGGAAATAAGTGGCAGCGCAAAAGCCCACTTCTTATTGTTCATGCAAATAGCACCACTAAATAATGCAATCGCAATTTGAGGGGCAAAACCCATAGGTCTATTAGGCATTATTCTATATAGAGCACTTGCTAAAATGGTGAGAACTAAAGGGGCAATAATTGATCTAGAAATTTTCATGTATGTATCGTTTCAAAACAAAAATAAGTACTTAGTAACATTTTTACGCGGCTCAATTTTCCTCATGTTGTGAATAAGCTGCTACAAAGGGTACAAATGCTCTATAAATAAGGGTTTTACCAGATGCATGTATGTTTAACGTATTCCCAGGAAAAACAACAAAAGCCTCACCTGTTTTAACACTCATTTGGTTATTAACCACACAACCACCCTCAACAACTAGAAACATATCAAGGCTTTGGGCCTCGTGCTCAAATGAATGACTGCCATCTAATTTGATAGTAGCTATACCAAAATCATGCGTTGGGGCAGGATATACGCTCTCGCCCATACAAGGCTTAGTACCTTCAATGATTACAGGCTCAATATGCTCAAACTTAATATTCTTAATAAGTTCAGGAACGTCTATATGTTTTGGCGTAAGACCACCCCTTAAAACATTGTCGCTATTGGCCATGAGTTCTACATTCTGACCCTCTAAGTAAGCATGCGGTACCCCTGCGTCCTGAAATATCCCCTGTCCTGGCATGATACAAACAATGTTAAAGAGGTATATCGAAAATACACCCCTATCTAAAGGTGTATTGACTGCTCCATTCTCATATAATTTTGCAACCCACCACTCAGGACAGTTTTTGTCTATTTTTCCATCCAGTTTATACCTTAGGGCTCTTTTTACAACGGGACCCAGTAAACTATCAACCTGTGCTTGATCCATTTCCATTAAAAATTGATACAAGCCCTGTAAACCCTCTGCCCTAAACAAGGGGGCTAATACATGAAATTCTGCGGTATTTTCGAGGGTTTCTATAATTTTTGCTTCAGATTTAAATCCATGTAACAGCCAGAACTCACTCATTGCCAGCATAATTTCTGGTTTATGATTCCTGTCCTTGTAATTTCGGTTTGGGGAATTTAATGGTATGCCAGCTGCCTCTTCCGCTTCAAAAGCTACCTTAGCATATTCTTTGGTAGGATGCACCTGAATAGAAAGCATATCCTTAACATCAAGCACTTTAAACAAATATGGAAGTCCGCCAAACTGTTCATAAACAGGAGCAGACAAGGCTGCCACAGGGTTAGAAGCAATAATATCTGACAATAAAATAGACTTATGATTCACTTCAACAAAGGCAGGACCACCCGCATGTACCCCCAACCAGTACTCCGCAAATGGAGCGTGATTTGGGTTTTCAATAGTAAGTAATTGGGGTAAAAATGAAGTACCTCCCCAATTATAGTGCTGCACAGAACCTAATAATTTATGAACGCTATAATCAAATGACATATTCCCTTTTTTATAGAAACGAAAAATACCTGAGTATGTTATACAACCGTGTAATTTTAATCCCATGCCCTCTCGAAACATTCAAATAGGAAAACAAGGGGAAACATTTGCGGCAGCTTACCTCCTAGACCTGGGCTATAAGGTATTAGATCTAAACTGGAGGCATCACCACTGGGAATTGGATATTATTGCTTCATTTGGAAATACCCTTCATTTTGTAGAGGTGAAAACAAGAACCAGTGTCCAATATGGTTACCCAGAAGAGCATATTTCTGTTAAAAAAATGGGGCACTTAAAAAATGCGGCTTGCCATTACCACTACTTACACCCAAACTACAAAAACATTCAGTTTGATGTGATAGCTATTAACTTTGTATCAGGTAAAGATCCAGTGGTATATTTTATTGAAGATGTTTATTTCTAATAATACCTGCGCATGAATATTAAAGCCCTAGACAATCTAAGCAGTCAATTTCCTGTAACTGCGCCAATGCCCGTATTATTCATTGGACATGGAAGTCCACTAAATGCCATTGAGCAAAATGAATTTAGCAAAGGATGGACTAATATTGCCAAAGAAATACCTACCCCCGCAGCCATCTTATGTATTTCCGCGCACTATGAAACTCTTGGTACGCATGTAACTGCTGCAGAACTACCAAAAACAATTCATGATTTTTATGGATTTCCACCGGCCTTATTTAATACGATTTACCCAGCACCAGGAAGCCCAATATTGGCTTCTGCTACAAAAAATTTAGTTACTGAAACAGATGTTACGCTTGATAACAATTGGGGCCTAGATCATGGAAGTTGGAGCATTCTAAAAAACATGTATCCGCTTGCTAATATTCCAGTTTTAGAAATGAGTTTGGATACAAGACTTACGCCCGCCCAGCATTATGCACTTGCCAAAGAATTAAGAGCATTGAGAACGAGAGGTATACTTATTATTGGCAGTGGCAATATCGTACACAATTTAGGTAATATGAATTGGCATTTACCCGAAGCTGGCTTTGAATGGGCGAATGCTGCTAATACACAAATAAAAGAAGCGATCGCTTCAAAAAATCACGAGTTGTTATACCAACAAAATTTGTGGAATGCTAGTATGCACATGTCTGTGCCTACACTCGAACATTTTTTACCACTCCTTTACACATTAGGACTTCAAGAAGAAAACGAAATAGCCCGTTTGTTTAATGATAAAACCATTTATGGCTCTATTTCAATGACAAGCTTGATGATTGCCTAATAGCGCTCCATCATTTTTTCAACCATTTTAAATGTAGCTGGACAGTAGGTAATATTTTGTTTGTGAACGTGTAAGTATTCTACAAACTTTTTCTTTTTGAGGTGCGGAAAACCTGCACAGTCGGCGGGTCTCACCTCATAAATGTCACACATATTGGTGCTCAAATTTAAGAACTGGCAAGGTTGTGAAACATTCACCCAATCTTTATCTTTAGCATCAAATTCAAGCCACTTTTCTTTAAACTCTTTAGGCGTAATTGAAAAATGCCCTGCTATACGTTTAATATCTGTTGCGGTAAAAGTAGGACTCATTGTTTTACAGCAATTGGCACAACTTAAACAGTCCACTTCTTTCCAAACTTCAGCATCAATTGCAGGTGCATTTTTATCTAAATCTTTAGGGGGCTTACGACCAATTTTTGATAAAAAACTTTTAAAAGATTTTTCGTTTTTTTTTGCCTTCTGTTTAAATGACTTAAGATTCACCTGCATTTCTTGACTTTACTTTGAATAAATTTGGTGTCGCAATATCGGTTAGCTTACCTTCATTTCCAAATTAACCGGTCAAGACTGCGTAATTAATAAGTATACCATGTGGGAAGCCTATAAAAAGGGATATAAAGCTTACTTAAGATTGGAAAAATCTTTAAGTGACCACTCAGTGGAAGCATACCTACATGACGTTACCAAACTAACGCAGTATTTACAAGTAGTGAACCAGGAAAAAAATCCTGCAGCCCTTACCCTCAAAGACTTACAGGCTTTTGTAAAATGGATTGGCGAGCTTGGCATGGGCGCTACTACACAGGCACGCATTATTTCTGGTATCAGAAGTTTCTATAAATACCTCTTAACAGAACAGCTTGTTACTATTGACCCTTCTTCCTTACTTGAAGCGCCAAAAACCAGAAGAAAATTACCGGACACCCTAAGCTTTGAAGAAATAGAACAGCTTATTGGCGCTATCGATTTATCGAGCCCCGAAGGCACTAGAAATAAAGCCATTTTAGAAACCATGTATAGCTGCGGACTAAGGGTAAGTGAACTAGTAGGGCTAAAAATTTCATGCCTTTACCTAGACATTGGCTTTATTAGGGTTATTGGCAAAGGCGATAAAGAAAGACTAGTTCCTATCGGATCCGATGCCATAAAATGTATCAAAATATATAAAGACACGGTAAGGTCGCACCAAAGCGTTTCTGAAAAAAACCAGGATATCCTGTTTTTAAACAGGCGCGGCAATGCTTTAAGCCGGGTGATGATCTTTTATATCATTAAAAGCCTAGCGCTTACTGCGGGTATCACAAAAGTAATTTCGCCGCATACGTTTAGACATAGTTTTGCCACTCATTTGGTGGAAGGAGGCGCCGATTTAAGGGCCGTACAAGAAATGCTTGGGCACGAAAGTATCACAACCACAGAAATATATACCCACCTCAACCGCGATTTTTTAAGGGATACCCTTCAACAGTTTCACCCTGCATTTAAAAAATAGTGTTAGGTTTGCTATTCTAAAATCATAAAGTTTTAACTATGAAAAAAATACTATTTATTGTAGCTGCTTTTGTAACAACCGTTGCAACAGCTCAAATCAAAATGCCACAGGCAAGTACCACCCAAAAAATCACACAAGATTTTGGCATGGGATCAATTGAACTAACCTACTCTCGTCCTAACATCAAAGGTCGTACGGTATTAAAAGAAAAAAGTGAATTAGCCCCACTTGGTAGTATGTGGCGCTTAGGTGCAAACGCTGCAACTAAAATTAAGTTTACTGATAAAGTTACCATTGGTGGTACTGAGTTAGAAGCTGGCACTTATGTTATTTATGCAGTTCCTGGAAAAGACATTTGGGATGTTATTTTTAATAAAGGTGTTAACAACTGGGGAACAGATGGCTACAAAGAAGCTGAAGATGTGGTACATGTAAAAGTAAAAGCAGGAAAAGCTGCAAATTTTGCGGAAACTTTTACCATGCAAATTATCAATGTAGCTGCAGAAACATGTGAACTTCATATGACATGGGGAAGCGTTCAAGTTGCTGTACCAATTAGTACAAACATCAAAGACCGCGTTCGCGCACAGGTAGAGAAAGCATTAGCCGCAGAAACAGTTCAAGCAAATACGTATTATAATGCTGCAAGCTTTTATTATGATTTTGACAAAGACAATAACAATGCACTTGTAAATATTACAAAAGCTGTTGAAGGTAACAAAGAGGCTTATTGGATGCTACTATTAAAAGCTAGAATTGAAAAAGCACTAGGCGATAAAGTAAGTGCTAAAGCAAGTGCACAAAAATGTATTGACATTGCTACTGGCAAAAATGCAGACTATGTAACTTTTGCAAATGAGCTCATCAAAAGTTTATAATTATTGCTGCGTTTAAAACCGCAACGTTCAAAATAAAAAAGGCCCGCCAATTGGCGGGCCTTTTTACATGCCTTCAAATTATTTTTTCTCTGCCATATCAGGAATCGCTTCTACCTTGTAAGCACCTGCATCTAGCTTGGCTTTTGTTTCAGTAAACGCAACCAATGTTTCCTGGATATCAGCGTCTGTGTGTGAAGCTGTAGGAATTAAACGGTAAATAATATGTCCTTTTGGAATTACCGGATATACTACAATCGAGCAAAATATTTTATAGTTTTCGCGTAGGTCCATAACCATCGCAGTCGCTTCTTCTACACCACCCTTCATGTACACAGGTGT
>JACCDP010362079.1_pt1 | contig 34161 bp, 31 predicted proteins | sample 7445841 | NCBI WGS metagenome assembly JACCDP01 (sample SAMN15323441, study PRJNA562643) | freshwater metagenome | isolation source: river surface water | place: USA:Blue River Watershed | collected 2017-08-17 | reverse complement strand
GAAAAAAAACGAAGGCAAGGGTAACGAGAACCAATCCTGCAGCCGAAACTTGCCTGCCTACCGCCCCAAGCCTGTTTTCACCTATCCTCCTGGCCATAATGATTTGAGCCCCATCGGACATTCCCATTAACATCATGAAAAAAGTAATGTAGGCCAATCCAGCATTGCCTACTGCGTCGAATCCTTCCACAGAATATCGGCTAATGAAAGCACTGTCCGTAATAAGTACCACGGACTGAATAAAACCCGAAACCATCATGGGTAGGGCTATTGATAGGATGCTTTTGTACTTGAGAGGGAGAATTTCATTCGACATACAATACCAGTCCTTTTAAGTATTCTCCTTCCGGATGAAAAGCCCCAATGGGGTGATCAGCAGGTTGATGCAACTGATGTAAAATTTTCACTTTTCTACCGGACTCAATGGATGCAGCCACGATCGTATGTTGAAAAAGATCCTTGTTGATGACTTGAGAACATGAAAACGTAAATAATATGCCACCCGGTTTAATTTGGCGTAAAGCATGAGCATTCAAACGTTTGTATCCCTGAACCGCTTTGTGTTTCTTATCGAGGTGTTTCGCAAATGCAGGAGGATCTAAAACAATAATATCAAATGGTTCCGGGAGCTCTTTGAGAAACTCCATGGCATCGGCGATTACCGAAACATGTCGCTCGTTCAATGCATTGAGTTCAAGGTTTCGCTCTGTTAATGCAATAGCTTTCGGCGATGAATCCAACGAGTACACCAATTTAGCCTCGTTTTTAAGAGCTTGAAGGCTGAATCCACCAGAATAACAAAAGGCATTCAGGACCGTTTTTCCTTTGGACATTTTGCCGAGCAACGATCGATTATCTCTTTGGTCTATGAAAAAACCAGTTTTTTGTCCCGAAATCCAATCAATAGCATATTTGATACCTTCCTCATGGGCAATATGCGGCGTAGGACAATCGCCGTACAGGTATTCATCCTGAACATCCCGTCGCCTTGGCAAGGTATCAGACGATTTATGGTAAAGGGCTTTAAACCGCTTTCCTAAGGCTGTTTTGAGGGCATTCGTGATTTCCGTAAGATGGTTTAACATGCCTACCGAATGGCATTGCAACACGACAACACCGTTATAATAATCCAAAATTAATCCTGGAAGTTCATCGCCTTCGCCATGGCATAAGCGGCATATTCCTTCAGGGCTAAGTAATCCTAAGGTTTCTCTAAGGTTTACCATTCTTTTTACCCGTTGATTCCAAAATTTTTGGTTAAGCTCCTCCTCTTCGAAGGTGAGCATTCGAACGGCTATACTTCCATGCTGAAAATGTCCTGTTCCTAAATATTTCCCAGTGGAACTCATTACCCGCACACATGTTCCGTCGGTAATTAGGCTGAAATCGGTTGCGATAGCTCCCGAAAATACCCAAGGGTGCCTTCGTAACACGGAAGATTCTTTGCCTTTTTTTAGGATAATTTCAGCATACATGCGACAAATTTACGGATTAAAGGAGAGACCGGTCCTTTTTATTTTTGGTATCTTTGTTTAAACAAATGGAAAAATGGCCAATAAAAGAACCCTAAAAAAACACATAAATGCAATGGTATTTGATGTGATCGATGAATGCTTATACCTTCAAGAAACGCAAGAAGAAAAAGCCCAAAAGGCCGAACAGTTAATCGAAGAGGTAGTCTCCAGTTACAATGACCTAATTTCGCGGATAAATCGCGGAAAAAATAAAGCGGATTTCAACGCGGTTTGGAATGATTTCAACGATAGTTCAGAGGGGTTTTCGGAAAAATTAAATGCTTTAAGTGCGGAATAAAAATGAAAAAGGGGCCTAAGCCCCTTTTTTTAGTGTTTTTCGCCGCTGCAGGATTTTTGCGCTCCGCTAGAACAACATTTCTTTTGTTCCGTTGAAGAGCAACATCCTTTTTTCTTCTTCTTTTTCTTCTTTTCGTCGTCACGAACTTCCATCTTGATTCCAGATCCAGCTGCATAAACTTTAGATGCCATACCTCCTGTGAAGGCCATCAAGGCACACGCTATAACTAATTTTTTCATAAGGATATTTTTTCTAAAAGTACGAAAATTTAAAGGGATGCAAGGATGTCTTTGCGATTTTTAACAATTTGTCCCATCACTACATGGATATTGGCTTCCAGCGGCAGAAAAACGTCGACCCTCGAACCAAATTTAATAAAACCTAGTTCCGTACCACGGATCGATGCTTGGTCTTTTTTGGCATAAAAGCAAATTCTTCTAGCCATAGCTCCTGCAATTTGTCGAACGAGTACTTTTTTACCTTCATTTGTTTCAATAACGGTGGTGCTTCGCTCGTTTTCTGTCGAGCTTTTTGGATGCCATGCAACAAGGTATTTTCCGGGATGGTACTGGGTATAAATCACCTTACCGTCGATAGGATAGTAGTTCGCATGTACATTTAAAGGTGACATGAAAATTGAAATTTGCCAACATGTTTCATGGATAAACTCCGGCTCATAAACCTTTTCGATAACCACTATTTTACCATCTGCTGGACATACTACTTGGTGGTTTTCTGCGCTTATTGTGCGATGTGGAACCCTGAAAAATTGAAGGATTAATGCGAAAATTAACACAAGACATGTTGTCACCGCAATAAACCATAAGCACGCCATGGTGAAGTAACTCAAGATGCCTATTCCCAAAAGAAATAGAAAACTCAGTAATAGAATGGTATTTCCCTCTCGATGTAATCTCATTGCTACCAATAAAAGTAGGTCATATACCAAGAATAAAAAAATGGTATGCTGAAAAGTGCAGCATCGAATCGGTCCAAAATGCCCCCATGTCCCGGCAAGAGAGTTCCACTATCCTTTACCATGACGGTTCGTTTTAATAAGGATTCAAATAAATCCCCAAAAATTGATGTCAGTGAAATAAGAAGGCCCGAGACCCCCCAGAAAAGGAGAGAACCGTGTGATGAAAATTCGTGAATAAGTAAGGCGATTACTAAGGTGAAGACAACTCCGCCTAGGGTGCCTTCCCATGTTTTTTTTGGGGAAATACGTTCGAATAGCGGGGTTTTACCCCATTTCTTTCCAACAAAATAAGCAAAGGTGTCGTTGGTCCAAATTAAAATAAACATGATCCCTAATACTGGGAAAACCGGCGCACTGATTTCGTTTAATATAACAGAAAGCGTTAACGGTAATCCTAGGTATATAATACCAAAAAGTACAATTAGGGGATTGATAAAAGAAGTATTTTTTCGGTTCCATAATTCCATTAGTACAAGAGAGAAAAGGATTGGACCAATGGCTGTGAGCGCCACCGCGGAGAACGCCTTGTAAAAAACGCCTAGAACAATGACATAACAGATCAATCCAGCTAAAATACCGGCGAATTTTGGTGCGGCAACATTGGGGAGCTTTTCGCTAAGCGCGTAGAATTCGTAAAGTCCTAGGATGAATATGCACCCGGCAATCATTGGATAAACCTTTGGTGCCCATAAAATAGACCCTAAAATAATGAAGCCTAAAGTTACGGCAGTTACAACGCGTTGAGCTAAATTACTCATAGTCACAACAGAAACTATTCCTCCGAAGGATCAGGGTTTGGCGCGCTTTCTTCTTCTGTAGCTTGTTCTTCTTTGTTGTCAACAACAAGGTTTTTTTCATCCTGGTTGATGGTTGCTGAAGCTTCAATAGAATCATCAACTTGCGCTTTGACAATAGGCTTTGTTTCGGATTCTTCAACCGTTTCCCATTCTCGAACACCAAATATAGCTTCAAGATTTTCTTTGAAAATAACTTCGTCGGTTAATAGCTTTTCCGCAAGCTCAATCAATTTAGTTTTGTTTTTCTTTAAGATTTTTAAGGCTCGACTGTACTGGGCTTCAATGAGACCTGAAACCTCTTCATCTATAATCTTTGCCGTTTCGTCTGAATAAGGTTTGGTGAACATGTCCCTTCCTTGAGAATCGTAATAGGAGATATTACCAATGCGTTTGTTGAGACCATAAATCGACACCATGGCATAGGCTTGTTTGGTTACTTTTTCAAGGTCGCTGAGCGCACCGGTACTGATTTTTCCAAACATCAATTCTTCCGCTGCACGGCCGCCTAATGCAGAACACATTTGGTCTAGCAGCTGTTCCGTAGTGGTAATGCTACGCTCTTCCGGCAAGTACCATGCTGCGCCGAGCGATTGACCTCTGGGAACAATGGTGACTTTAACCAATGGTGATGCATATTGCAGTAACCAGGATATGGTTGCATGACCAGCCTCGTGAAATGCAATGGTTTTTTTCTCTTCTTTGGTAATGATTTTATTTTTTTTCTCCAATCCACCTACGATTCGATCAACCGCATCTAAAAAGTCTTGTTTGGACACTTTTGATTTGTCTTTTCGTGCAGCAATCAACGCAGCCTCGTTGCATAAATTGGCAATGTCTGCACCGCTAAATCCAGGGGTTTGTTTGGCTAAAAATTCAATATCAATTTCGTCTTCTAGTTTTAACGGAGCAAGATGAACTTTGAATATTTCTTTGCGTTCATTAATGTCTGGCATGTCAACATAAATTTGACGGTCGAACCGTCCCGCTCGCAACAGGGCACTATCCAATACATCAGCGCGGTTCGTTGCAGCCAAAATGATAACTCCACTGTTCGTTCCAAAACCATCCATTTCGGTCAATAATTGATTCAAGGTGTTCTCCCGTTCGTCGTTGGAGTTAAATCCGTTATTCTTACCTCGTGCTCGGCCAATGGCATCAATTTCATCAATGAAAATAATCGCAGGCGATTTCTCCTTGGCTTGTCGGAATAAATCCCTGACCCTCGAGGCACCAACCCCCACGAACATCTCCACAAAATCGGATCCGGATAACGAGAAAAACGGAACTTTTGCCTCTCCTGCGACTGCCTTCGCGAGTAAGGTTTTACCGGTTCCCGGAGGACCAACTAACAGTGCTCCTTTCGGAATTTTCGCCCCAATATCGGTGTACTTTTTCGGATTCTTGAGGAATTCCACAATTTCAACGATTTCCTCTTTGGCCCCTTCCAATCCAGCTACATCCTTAAAGGTAACATTCGTCGATTTCCCTTTTTCGTATAGTTGAGCCTTAGATTTTCCAATGTTAAATATTTGACTCCCACCGCCTCCAGAACCTCCACCACCACCGGAAATTCTACGCATGACAAAAAACCAAATCAACAAAATGATTCCAAAGGGTAGTAGGTACGAAAGAACCGTCCCCAAATAATCAATTTCCGTATCGTTGCTGTAATTGGTGAATTTTCGTTTCTGTATTTCCTGCTCAAAGTTTCCATAATCACCAACGTCTTTCACTTCAAACGTTTTCTTTTTCAAGCTTGCCTTATCTTCTTTTTTCAGTTCTTTTTGTATGGAAGAAAAGCGCGGATCCTTTGACGAAGTGACTAAAGTGACTCCTTTATCGTTCAAGGTAAAATAAGCCTTCTCTTTGTTGATCGCTGTTATCTTTTCCACACCGCTTGAGTCCACTAAGGTGTACAAGAGTTGTTTTTCAGCATTGATTTTCGTATCTTTTCCGTAGTAGAGTTGGATTAAAATGAAGGCAATGGCTGCTATGGCATAAATCCAATATACCGAAAATCCTCTTTTTTTATTATTGTTATTCGTCATTTTTTAATTACGTTAAATTGGGTATGTCTTGCCTTTTTGCATCCGACCAAAGTTCTTCCAATTCATAGAAAGATCGAGCATCTTTGTAAAATACGTGGGCAACGACATCCACATAATCCAATAGTACCCATTCGCTGTTTCGCTCTCCTTCCGCTTTCCATGGTTTTTCTTTCATGGTTTTTCGGGTGTATCGCTTAAGAGCGTTTGTAATACCATCAACGTGGGTTGTGGAATCTCCGGAGCACAAAACAAAAAAGTCGCACACCGAACTTCCCGTTTCTCGAAGATCCAATACGGTAATATCTTTGGCTTTATTCTCCTGCATTCCTTCCACAATGCATTGACTTAGTTGCTCGGAGTAACTGATTTCTTGCTTTATTTTTTTGCTCATTTGATTTTCCTTACAAAGCTAAAGCTTAATTTTAATATATTTTTTGATTTTTCGCACAAAGTAAAACGCAATGACCAAATTCGGTAGGATAATTCATAGACTCTCTGAGGTTGACTCCACGAACAATTATGCTTCCAATCTGCTACAACGCAATTTAGCGGAGAATGGAACAGCCATTGTGGCAGATTTCCAAACGGCCGGAAAAGGACAAAGAGGGAATAATTGGTTTGCACAAAGGGGATTGAACTTAACCTGTTCTTTTATTTATATTCCTGACAATTTGTCCTTAAATCAACAGTTTCTTTTAAATTGCTGGGTTGCCTTGTCGGTTTCAGATGTTTTGGCGTCTTTTAAAATTCCCAATTCCATCAAATGGCCAAACGATATATATGTAGGACAAAAAAAAATTGCGGGAATTTTGATTGAAACGGCTTCTATGTCAGATAGCATTACTTCAGTTATATTGGGAGTTGGGATCAATGTAAACCAAGGCGTACATGAAGAAGAAAGGGCCGTTTCAATGATTCACATAAAGAACGAATCAACGGATACCAATGAGTTGTTTTTTGCTTTGTGTTCGGCCTTACAACTTCGGGAGACCCAACTGTCGCATCCTCAGGAATTGTTCGAAGAATTCGAAAAGCGCTTGTTGTTCATAAATAAACGATTTCAGTTCGAGCAAGAGCATCGTGTATTAGAAGGAATCTTGCTCGGAATTACTCCGACGGGTTTATTGCGAATTCAAGTCGAGGAAAAAGAAATTCAGGTAGCAAATGGAGAAATTAAATTCCTGCTTCCATAACCCTCTTGAGGTTATTTCCCATGTCTTTAAACAAGGATTGAAGCGGATTTTTGATCAGCATGGTAATGAAGGAGTTCGTTTCTGCTGAAAATACGAGGTTGCCTTGGATCGCTCCCGGGATCACTTTTAAATGGATCAGTAACGTGAATTCAATCGGACTATTTGGACCGCTTTTGAATTCGATGAAATTTTCTTGGAGTTGGTTTAACTTCAAACTGATTTCAATTCCGCCCTGTATTTTGAAATTACACGATTCTTCGTTGGATCGAAAATCTTGGAACCTTCCTTCCGGTAAGATAAGTTCCAAATTCGAAGGGGCCTTGAAAAAGGTTAATAACTGCTCAATGGTTGTAGCTATAGCGATGGATTCTGTTTCAATCGTCATGGCTTGGGTTTCCATTCACCGGGCAAAGACCTCCATTTTTTTAAGAGCGACAATTCTGACTCTTTGATATACTCCAGATGTAATGCTTGCTCAATCAAATGATCATAGTCCGATAATACAACATAAGGAACCTCTTCTTTTTGAAACGCTTCTTTCGCTAAATCAAATCCGTAAGAAAAAATTGCAGCAAGCCCTTTAACCTTTAAGCCCGCGTCCTTCAATGCTTTTACCCCTGCCAGGCTACTTCCCCCGGTTGATAATAGATCTTCGATTACAACCACGGCTTGTCCGGCCTCATAATGCCCTTCAATGAGGTTGCCCAATCCGTGCTCCTTTACATTGCTTCTAACGTAAATAAACGGCAGTCCTAATTCTTGAGCAACTAAAACTCCCTGTGGAATACCCCCTGTAGCGATACCCGCAATCAAAGAAGGTTTGCCAAATTCCTTTTCTATGGCTTCCGAAAACTTTTGCCGAATGAAAGTACGAATTGTGGGATAAGATAAGGTTTTTCGATTATCACAGTAAATGGGAGATTTCCATCCTGATGCCCATGTAAAAGGATTGGAAGGCTCCAATTTTACCGCCTTTATTTTTAGCAGCTCACCTGCAATCAGCAAAGCACTATCTTTGTCAAATACCATGGCGCAAAATTACATTGTTTTTACTGAGAAAAAGACCATCCATTTTACGAGTTATGAACACTCCCCAATGGATTCTTCCTTTGAAAATTCTATTATTTCACCTTTGGAATTTATGAAAACCCTTGATGTTCAAGACACTAAATCGATAATTACAGCGCATGATTTTTTTAAATTTATCGAGGCGTTTAAACCATTAAAGGCTGCAGGTGGTTTGGTTCAATCGGAAGGTCAATGGTTACTAATCCATCGCAACGGTTTTTGGGACTTCCCCAAAGGAGGCATGGAAGAAAAAGAATTTGCAATGCAAACTGCTTTACGCGAAGTTCGGGAAGAATGCGGTATTAAAAATTTGATGATTAATGATTTGACTCCCCTGATTACCTATCATGCATTTGAACGCAAAGGCAAATGGTTTATGAAAGAAACACAATGGTTTTTTATGAGCGCTTTGAATCATGAGGGAATATGTCCTCAACGCGCCGAAGGGATTACGCAGGTGGTTTTCGCCGATCCCGATCAAGTGAATCGTAACTTAAAGAATACGTATCCGATGATTCAATGGCTTTGGGCCAAAATTTCGGAGAGGACGCATGGATAATTTCTTATTTTTGCACTAAAGTAATTATGCGAACCATTGTATCCGCTTTCCTGATCATTTTTCTAACGTCCTTCGCTTACGGTCAATCAGTTCCGAAAAAAGGACTTAAGTTCGATGAAATTGAAATAATTCGACCCGATATTTCCTATGGATCTGACGAGTTGTTCATTTTTGCATTTAAAAATCTTTCTAAAAAACCGGTTGCTATTGCATCAGTTCAAACCAGTTGCGGATGCACCACGGCTGAGAAGCCAAAGGAACCAATCGGAAGCAAAAAGACCGGTAGAATCAGTGTTTCTTACGATACAAAGAGGGTGGGTGAATTTGTAAAATCGATTACAGTAACCCCTGAAGGCATGGAGCCAATAGTGCTCACCATTCGAGGAAATGTCCTCCCAGAAAAACAATAATTCTACCTATTATATTACGAATCAATGCGAGATAATAATGAAGAACTTTCGAAGGTTTTCGACCCTTCTGCCATTGAAACAAAATGGTACAATCACTGGATGGAAAGTCAGTATTTTCGGTCTGTTCCAGACCACCGTGAACCGTACACCATTGTAATTCCACCGCCCAACGTAACGGGGGTTTTGCACATGGGACACATGCTCAACAATACCATACAAGATGTGTTGATTCGTAGAGCTCGTATGAAAGGTAAAAATGCATGCTGGGTTCCGGGTACCGATCATGCCTCTATAGCAACAGAAGCCAAGGTAGTTCAGAAATTAAAACTGGACGGAATCAATAAATCAGATTTAACCCGAGAAACATTTCTCAGTCATGCGTTCGATTGGAAGGAAAAACACGGAGGCATTATCTTAGAGCAACTTAAAAAGCTTGGAGCCTCTTGCGATTGGGAGCGCACTCATTTCACCATGGATCGTGAGTATTCAGATTCAGTAATTAAAGTATTTGTTGATTTGCACAAAAAAGGAAAAATTTACCGCGGTGTTCGAATGGTAAATTGGGATCCTGATGCGTTAACAGCGGTGTCCGATGAAGAGGTCATTTACCGAGAAGTTAATTCACGTTTATTTTATGTGCGATATAAAATCGCTGACACAGAAGACGATTGGGTTGTTATTGCAACGACTAGGCCGGAAACTATTTTAGGAGATACTGCAATCTGCGTAAATCCGAACGATATTCGTTACAGTCATTTGGTGGGTAAAACTGTTCTGGTACCTGTGTCAGGGAGGACAATTCCTGTGATTTCGGACGAATATGTAGACCCTGAATTTGGTACGGGTTGTCTTAAAGTTACGCCAGCTCACGATATCAACGATTATGAGCTTGGAATTAAGCACAATCTATCGTCCATTGAGTTGTTCCATGAAAATGGAACGCTGAACCATCATGGACTTCATTTTCAAGGAATGGATCGTTTTGAGGCAAGAAAACTCATGGCGAAAGAATTGCAAGAAAAAGGGTATTTGGTGAAAACAGAAGATCACCTGAATAAGGTCGGGTATTCTGAGCGAACAAATGCAGTAATTGAACCAAAGCTCTCTATGCAATGGTTTCTTTCTATGAAGGATTTAGCGAAGCCTGCCTTGGATCATGTTCTGGATGACACAGTCCGGTTTTATCCAGACAAATTTAAAAATACCTACCGCCATTGGATGGAAAATGTGAAGGATTGGTGTGTTTCTCGTCAACTTTGGTGGGGACATCGAATTCCGGCTTGGTATTACGGAGAAGGAACGAATGATTTCGTGGTCGCAGAAACGGCAGAGGAAGCACTGCAAATGATTCAAGAGTTGAAAGATCCGTCATTTACCTTTGACGATCTTCGTCAAGATGAAGACGTACTCGACACATGGTTCTCCAGTTGGTTATGGCCGATTTCCGTTTTTCAGGGAATTACAAATCCTAATAATGAGGAAATTAAGTATTACTATCCAACCAATGACCTGGTTACAGCGCCCGAAATTATGTTTTTCTGGGTTGCAAGAATGGTGATGGCTGGGTATGAGTATCAAGGAACCTTTCCCTTTAAAAACGTTTATTTTACCGGGATTGTTCGGGATAAACTTGGTAGAAAAATGTCCAAATCTTTGGGCAACTCACCGGATCCTATAGAATTGATTCATCAGTACGGTGCAGATGGTGTTCGAATGGGTATCTTGGTTTCCTCTCCTGCTGGAAATGACTTGCCTTTTGATACTTCTCAATGCGAACAAGGAAGAAATTTTGCGAATAAAATTTGGAATGCTTACCGCTTAATAGCGGGATGGGAAGTTAGAGATTTCGACCAACCAGAACATTCGATTTGGGCGATTGATTGGTTTCATGCGCGACTCAATGCATCACTCGAATTGCAAAACGACTTGTTTGATAAGTTCAGAATTTCCGAAGCACTTATGGAGGTGTATAAGTTGGTGTGGGATGATTTCTGTTCATGGTATCTCGAGATCATCAAACCAGGCTATCAGCAGCCCATTGATGAAAAAACAAAGGAAAAGACCCTTCTGTTTTTTGAACAAATAATGCAATTACTCCATCCCTTTATGCCGTTCATTACCGAAGAATTGTGGCATGCTGTTCGCGAACGCAAACCAGGCGAGGATTTGATTGTGAGCTCAATGCCAACGGTAGGTGAAACAAATGAATCCACTCTTCAGGTCATGAATGAAGCATTTGAGGTCATTGCAGCTGTTCGCTCTTTCCGAAAAAAACAAGCAATTGCTCAAAAAATTAAATTATCCTTAATTTCCTCCAGAACTTCGAATTTAGTTTGCCATCATGTTGTGGTTAAAATGGCGAATCTTTCCTCCTTTGTAATGCAAGTGGAAAAGCCGCAAAATGCCTACAGCTTCATTGTTAAAGGAACAGAGTATTTTATTCCTTTTGAGGATATGATCGACATGGAAGCCGAAAAAACAAAATTACAAGAGGAGTTATCGTACACGGAGGGTTTTTTGAAATCAGTTCAAGTAAAATTGACCAACGAACGTTTTATGGCTTCGGCTCCACCCAAAGTCGTGGAAATAGAAAGGAATAAAGAAAAAGATGCGCTGCACAAAATCTCGCTCTTAACGGAACAAATTAACCGCATGAGTTAGTGAAATTCAAACTCAACCCGTCGATTTAGCTGTTTTCCGTTTAAATCCGTGTTCCTTGCTCTAGGATCGTTTTCACCGCGGAATTCTATCACCATTCGATCAGCCGTAACGCCATATCCAATCAGCGCCTCTTGAATTTTAAATGCGCGTGTTTTGGAGAGGTTTTCATTGTATTGCTGACTGCCATCGGAATCCGTATGGCCAATTAATTTAATTCGTAGATCGCTATGGCTTTTTAATATCCTAGCTAAACGTTGTAAATAATTGAAGTACGTGCTTTCGATGTTGGATTCACCTGTTGCAAATAGCACAGCATTGAATTCGAATTTTGAAAGCTCTTTTATGCGTTTTGATTTGGATGGAATTCCTTCAGAAACCCGTTCTGCAAAATCATAGGTAGATGACGGATTTAATAAAATTGATCCTCCCATCTCGTAGGGCTCTTCGCATTTTTCTAAGTAAAAAACCCTATTTGAAATACGGCCATCCGCTGTAGTAATGTTCCCGATGACATATTCACTCGAATCATCAAAACGGTATTGAAAGGAAAACGGCGATATGGAAAAATTCTTACTGCTTTTGATCGCGGACTTCCCCGAAGTGAGTTGAAATTCTTTTTTATTCTTGTATGGGCCCTGTACCTCAAATTGTGTAAAATTACCTTCGGTCTCCAATCGTAGAATTCCCTTTGCATAACCGGTTAATGCTTTGATTTCTAGAATTATCCCGAAAGGATTGCGCATGATGTGATTCGTATCAACCAATACGCCATGCCACGTTCCGCTAATAGAATAATTCTGAGCATTGTGAAGGAAAGGTTGTAGGAGAATAAATAGGATAAAAAATCGCATACTCTTTGAACGGACTTAAACCTTTTTTGTTATATTTTGTTTTTGTTAAAACAACTTATGCATTATTTATATTCAATAATTTTTCTTTCGTTGCTTGCCTGCGGCACAAGCAAGGGAAACAAAAGCACCTCGAATAGTATGGAAGTTACCCCAATGGAGAGAAAATCCATTCACGAATTTACAGTCAACGATATTGATGGAAAGCCGTTTTCTTTCGCAGACCTCAAGGGAAAAAAAATCATGGTGGTAAACACCGCTTCAAAATGTGGTTTAACTCCTCAGTACAAGGCCTTGGAGAGCATGTACAAAAGCTATCAAGGAAATAACTTTGTAATCGTTGGATTCCCAGCTAATAATTTTATGGGTCAAGAACCCGGAAGCAACGAAGAAATTTCAGCCTTTTGTTCGAAAAATTACGGGGTGAGTTTTCCAATGATGTCCAAAATCTCAGTGAAAGGAAACGATATGCATCCCTTGTATAAATTCTTGACCTCCAAGAACCTAAACGGTTTGGAAGACAACGATGTTAAGTGGAATTTTCAAAAATACCTGATTGATGAGCAGGGGTTTTTAGTAAAGGTAATCGATCCGTCTACCCAGCCCGACGATCCATCGGTTATTTCTTGGATTACAACGAAATAATTACGTTAAGTTTTTGTTGATAAGTTAAGGCTTTCAGGGCTTTTTTACGCCGAATTTTTACTACTATTTCGCTATTTTTGTTCTTCGATTTTTTAATGGATTTTAAAACGAAGTTAACACATGAGCGAAGCGGAAAAAAGAGATAATTACTCAGCAGATAATATACAAGTACTAGAAGGGTTAGAGGCGGTAAGAAAACGCCCTGCAATGTACATAGGCGATGTAGGATTGAAAGGTTTACATCACCTAGTTTATGAAGTAGTGGACAATTCCATCGATGAGGCATTGGCAGGCTACTGCAATAAAATTGACGTTTATATTAACGAAAACAATTCCATTACCGTAATTGATAATGGTCGAGGTATTCCAACGGCCATGCATACCAAAGAAAAGAAGTCTGCGCTTGAAGTCGTAATGACGGTGCTTCACGCCGGAGGTAAATTTGATAAAGACACCTATAAAGTTTCGGGAGGTTTGCACGGTGTTGGTGTTTCATGTGTGAACGCCTTGTCAACCCAACTAATTGCGACCGTACGACGAGAAGGGAAAATTTTCCGTCAAGAATACAATATTGGTAAACCATTGTATGATGTGCAAATCATTGGTGAATCCACGGAAACAGGAACGGAGGTAACGTTTCAACCGGATGCTTCCATTTTCGATTATACAGAATACAATTACGATACCCTGGCGGCTCGTATGCGCGAGTTGGCTTTTTTGAATAAGGGCATCACGATTTCATTGACGGATAAACGTAATTTAGATGAAAACGGCAAAGCGTTTTCAGTGAGTTTCCATTCCGAAGGAGGACTCAAAGAATTTGCGCAGTATTTGGACCGAAATCGAGAAGCGCTCATCAACGACGTAATCTATTTCGAAGGGGAACGAGAGGGTATTCCTGTAGAAGTTTCTTTAACCTACAATACCTCCTACACGGAGAACATTCAAGCCTATGTGAACAACATTAATACCCATGAAGGCGGTACGCATTTGTCTGGTTTTCGACGAGGTTTAACCAACACCTTGAAGAAATATGCGACCGATAGCGGAATGTTAGCCAAGGAGAAAATTGAAATCGACGGAGATGACTTCCGAGAAGGTTTAACGGCAGTAGTTTCTGTCAAAGTTGCAGAGCCTCAATTTGAGGGTCAGACGAAAACCAAATTAGGTAACCGTGAAGTTACGGCCCCAGTTTCTCAAGCCGTTTCCGAAATGCTTAGTGCCTATTTGGAGGAACATCCAAGCGAGGCACGTTTAATCGTAGAGAAAGTGATCCTTGCCGCTCGTGCTCGTCATGCGGCTCGTAAGGCACGCGAAATGGTGCAGCGTAAGAATGTGTTGGCAGGAAGCGGTTTACCCGGCAAATTGGCCGACTGTTCGGAAAAAGATCCCGCCATGTGTGAGATTTATTTCGTTGAGGGAGATTCTGCAGGCGGAACCGCAAAACAAGGAAGAGATCGCCATTTCCAGGCCATTCTTCCCCTACGCGGTAAAATATTGAACGTGGAAAAAGCCATGCAGTATAAAATCTTTGAAAACGAAGAAATAAAAAACTTGTACACGGCCTTGGGGGTTCGAATTGGAACCGAAGACGATTCCAAAGCCTTAAACCTCGAAAAGCTTCGCTACCATAAAATCATCATCATGTGCGATGCCGATGTGGATGGGTCCCACATCGAAACCTTGATTTTAACTTTTTTCTTCCGCTACATGAAAGAACTCATCGAGCACGGTTATATCTACATTGCTACGCCACCTCTTTACCAAGTTAAGAAAGGAAATAAGTCGGAGTATGCGTGGAACGACGACATGCGCGACCGTTTAATTATGGAATTAAAAGGAGGAGGCAGCGAATCTTCGGTTAACGTTCAGCGATACAAAGGTCTTGGTGAAATGAATGCGGAACAGTTATGGGAAACCACGATGAATCCTGAGTCACGTACTTTGCGCCAAGTGACCATTGAAAATGCAGCCGAGTGCGATCAAATCTTTTCGATGCTGATGGGCGATGATGTCCCTCCTCGAAGGGAGTTCATTGAACGAAACGCCAAATATGCGAAAATAGACGCTTAACAAAAAAGCCCTGACGAAACCGTCAGGGCTTTTTTAATGCTGTGTAAATTTGTTACCCTACAAGGCTCTGATAAGCCTCAGCGTCCATTAAACTATCCACTTCTCCAAGGTCACTAACACGAACCTTAATCATCCATCCTTCACCGTATGGATCCTTGTTAACGGCCTCTGGATTTCCTTCTAAAGTTTCGTTGAATTCAAGGATTTCACCGCTCACGGGCATGAATAAATCAGAAACGGTTTTAACGGCCTCAACAGAACCGAAAACCTCGTCTTTACTTAGGGTTTCACCAACCGTTTCAATTTCAACGTAAACGATATCTCCCAATTCTCCCTGTGCAAAATCGGTGATTCCGATGGTTGCCACGTCTCCTTCGATGAGAATCCATTCGTGCTCTTTGGTGTATTTTAAATTAGTGGGTACGCTCATGATTACTTTTTTCACAAAAGTAATATAAAGAAATGATTCTCAATGAAAGCTTCTAAGTTTTGTATTTTTGTACCCATGACCAGTGAACAAAACAAGGATTTAGAACAACGAATTCAAAAGATTTTTGCATATCTTAAAATTGCTGAAAAAACGCAACAATTGAGCGAAGAAGAATTGCGAACTCAGGACCCTTCTTTCTGGGACGACCCCAAGAAAGCCGAGGCGCAAATGAAAGTTATTCGAGGTTTAAAATATTGGGTAGAAGGATTTAAATCGATACAATCGGGATATGAGGATTTGCAAGTGCTCGTGGAATTTGAAAAAGAAGGAGGAGCTTCTACCGAGGAAGTTGAAGAACAATTTACACTTTTAAACAACAGGGTAGAGGAGTTGGAATTAAAGAACATGCTTTCCAATGAAGAAGATTCTTTGAGTGCGGTTATACAAATCACTGCGGGTGCAGGTGGAACGGAATCGTGCGATTGGGCGTCAATGCTTACGAGAATGTACACAATGTGGGCGCAAAAACAAGGCTATAAAATTGCGGAATTAAACCTTCAAGAAGGCGATGTTGCGGGTATAAAAACGGTTTCATTGGAGTTTGACGGTGAGTTTGCCTTTGGTTATTTGAAAGGGGAGAATGGAGTGCATCGATTAGTGCGTATTTCTCCGTTCGATTCCAACGCGAAACGACACACCTCTTTTGTATCGGTATATGTCTATCCATTGGTGGATGATAATATTGAAATTAACGTGAATCCTGCAGACATTACCTGGGAGACTTTTCGATCCGGTGGAGCAGGAGGTCAAAACGTGAACAAGGTTGAAACTGCCGTGCGTTTAAGACATGCCCCTTCAGGCATTATCATTGAGAATTCCGAGTCGCGTTCCCAGTTAGCGAACAAGGAAAAAGCGTTGCAGTTGTTAAGATCTCAATTATACGAACTGGAATTGCGTGAGCGAATGGAAAAACGCAGCGAAATTGAGGCAGGGAAAAAGAAGATAGAGTGGGGTTCTCAGATTAGAAACTACGTGATGCACCCCTATAAATTGGTCAAAGATGTACGTACTGGAACAGAGACATCGGATGTGGAAGGTGTAATGAACGGTGATTTGGATACTTTTCTGAAGTCGTTTTTAATGCAGTACGGCGGCTAAAGAAAGTCTACGATTTTTTCCAAACCTATTCCTCGAGAACCTTTTACCAATATGGTGGTTTCATGGATGGAGGCCAAATACCCACTGTCCAAAAGCAGTTGAACGTTTTCATAGTGGTTCTCGCTGGAACACAGGCCGAATTCATGTCCTACGGTAAGGAGTGCTATTCCTGAATTTTGGCAAAAGTCGAGTGTAGCCTTATGTTCTTCGTGCGCTACATCCCCTAATTCTAACATGTCCCCTAAAATCGCTAATTTCTTGTTGGCTGCTATGTGTTTAAACGATGTAAGTGCAGCGGACATGCTGGACGGATTTGCATTATAACAATCAACAATTAAGGTGTTTCTTTCGGTATTTTGTACTTGAGAACGGTTGTTGGATGGAATGTATGAGCTTAAAGCAGCCTCGATTTGGGTATGCGAAATACCAAAGTGTATTCCAATGCATACGGCTGATAAAAAGTTGTACAAATTATAGGCTCCAACTAAATGTGTTTGAATTGGTCCGAAAGTGCCTTCTTGGGTTTTATAGCTAAAGGAAACGTATGGATTAAGTTCGTCAAGGGTCCCGACAACTTCTGCATCATGTTCAATGGCATAGGTCGAACGAGATAATTTCGGTAAATGGAGTGTTAAAGATTCATCGTCGGCATTCACGAAAAGAGTACCTTCCTGATCGGAAACAGAACGATATAAAGCCAATTTGGTGGCAAGCACCCCATCAAAGGAACCGAATCCTTCCAGATGAGCCCTACCTATGTTGGTGATGATCCCATGGGTTGGCTCCGCGATGTCGCAAAGTTCGGCAATGTCTCCTGGTCGGTTGGCTCCCATTTCAACAATGGCGATTTCATGCTCTGGACGCAGTTGGAGCAGGGTCAGCGGTACCCCAATGTGGTTGTTCAAATTACCTTTGGTGCACAAAACTCTTTTACCGGTGCAAAGCACAGCATTTATAAGTTCTTTGGTTGTGGTTTTACCGTTGCTGCCCGTAATTCCGAGAACCGGAATTTTGTATCTTTTTCGGTGTTGATGGGCAAGTTGCTGCAGAAAAATCAAGGTGTTTTCGACGTAATGAATGCTGATTCCATCACACTTTGTTCTATCCGAAGAAATTACATATTTGGCTCCTGATTGAATGGCTTGTTCCGCAAATTCATTGGCATCAAATCGGTCTCCCTTGAGGCATACAAACATGCATTCCTTTTCAAGAGCTCGTGTATCGGTACTAATCCCGGTACATTGATAAAAAAGTTCAAATAATTGGTGCATAAAAAAGTCCCGCAAAAGCGGGACTAAAGATACTTATTCTATTCGGTTCTAACGCCGTTTTCGTTTCTTGTAATTCAAGTTTCGTTGGCCTCCTAAGCGATCCATAGCACAGCGGAAGCCTATGGTAGCACTTGTTTTGTCTTGGTCTAAGAACCTTCGGTTTCCGGCTGACAACCAATACGCATGGTCATTCCAAGAACCACCTTTATACACCTTGGATTTATCGGAAATTAGGGTGTTTGCCCAGCCCGATGAATTTGAAGTGATCAATTCATTGTTTAGATCACGATTTTCATGCTGGCTTTGATATACGGTGTTTTTAGCACTGTAGCGTCCCGAATTGATATCCTCTTTACGCTTGGCATTGTTATAGAAAATAGAAGATTCTAAATCACCATCGAGATAATCAACGTAATCATCTTTTCGGTAATTAAGTCGACCAATGTTCTCTTCTTCCGTAACATTTCTCCAGCGTTGTTTACCACGGCTCTCCACCGTATATTCAACCATTCCATTTCTGAGGTTGATCAACCAAGTGGTAATGCTTTGGTCCGTATCATAATTTGGAAATTTGTAGGATAAGTAGTCGTTTCCAAAGGCATTTACGAATTTTCCAACAGGCTCATCGTCTTGGACCGTAACCATCCAAACGCCATATTTACTAGCTTCGGTGGTTAATTTTGTGTCTTCGTCCCCGTTTTCTTCATTGGTTAGAAATACATCCATTTCAGCTTGCGTTCTGAAATCACCGTACAAAAGCGGCGTGGTTGGGTTGTTTCCAAAAATGGCTTTTTCAACGAAAGCTGAAGCTTTTACCGTATTCCCTTTATTGTATAAAAAGATTGCGGTATCCAACAAGGCATTTAAGTCATCCAATACTTCCAACTGCGCTTTGTCTTGACTAGTCAGCTGTTTTCCATTGGAAGTGTAGTAGTTACTTGGACTGTTGAACTGATAAGATCGCATGTCTTGACGAGAAAGAATCCCTGACTTCTGCTTCTGGCTGTTAATAAAGGCGGTTGAGTTAGGATCTACTACCGTAATGTAATTATCCAACTTTACGTCTGTAGCCGTTCCTTTAGTATCCGTTACTTTGAAGCTAATTCCAAAGGTTCCTAATTGATTAAACTTAACCCAAGCTGTATCTTTCGTTTCAAAAGATTTTTGATCAACGGTATCGATGCAAAATTTAAATCCGTTTTTCGTGGCTTGACCTTGATTATCGAGAATGGTCCATTGCCGTGTTTTTAACGTGTTACCAGCATTGTATTTGCTCACGAGTTGTATTGAGTCGTTCAATTTTACAATCAATTTGCTTGGATCTCCTCCTGCTGCAATGAAAAGTGGAACAGTACTTTGTTCTTTCGTTCTACGGGTAATCTCGTTTTGGTCAGAATAGTTGTCAATATACTTGCGATCCAAGTTGATATCTATGTTCCCATGACGAGCATAAAGCACGCGCGCATATTCGTTGACAAATTCTTTCATACCATGTACATCGTAAATGTTGTCCTTAGTTTTCACATACTTGTCGTGCAGACCATCTGGAACCATCATTTTAGCTTGATACATGTTGCCTCTGAAAGGCATAAAACCATCAGCGAGGTCGCTGGTCGTTGGGCGGTACGTATCCATCACCCACTCAGAAACGTTACCGGCCATGTTGTACAATCCAAAATCATTAGGCCAATAGGAATCAACAGCACACGTTGCATCTGCACCGTCATTCAATGCACCAGATACCCCCATATTATCCCCAGAGCTTCGAACGAAGTTTGCTTGAATAGTACCTTGGAATTGCTCCTCATCGTAACGAACATAATGGCCATCCCAAGGATAAACACGGCGTTCATCTACGTTTTCGGAGTTAGGATCCAAATTACCGATTAATCCAGTTGCAGCGTATTCCCACTCAGCTTCTGTTGGTAAACGATAGTTTGGAAGTAAAATCCCATCCTCCATTCTTACGAGTCGCTTTCCTTGATAGAAGGCATCACCTTCCTCGTTGCTCTCAGCGTTAACAGGGTCATAATCGTTGAGCATGTAAGGGTCGCGTGGTTGAGCGGTTGCTCCTTTTTTACCACCTGATTTTTTACCGTCTTTCTCGAGCGTGTACCCGTTACCAATATAATTTCCGTTTTCATCTTGCTTTGGATTATCAATCAAATATTGGCCTGCAAGATAACTTTCGGTATTGAACATATTCTCCGGTTTGTTTCTAAACTCGTCGCCTTTCTTTCCTTTGGAAGTTGGCCCACCTTTACCCAATGCACCTAAATCTCCTCCCTCATCCATTTTATCTGCAAAATGCCATTTTAGAATACCTTGTTCCACTAAAATGTATTCGTTAACACGGTCGGTACGCCATTTACAGAAATCGTTGGCTTGATTCCAGGAAACCCCAACTACTGGATAGTCTCGGTAGGCAGGGTGACGGAAATAATATTCTACGAATTTCTCACGATAAGAAAGAGGATTTCTCCAACAATTCGTGTCGGGCAAAGATTTTTTGTAGATGTGAGGGTAGGTTCTGTTGTACACCCTTTTCATCCAATACACGTATTCTAACCAGTGAAAATTGGTTACCTCGGTTCGGTCCATGTAAAAAGAGGATACCGTAAACCGATTTTGACGGTTATTATTATCACCGAAAACATCATCTTCGGTTTTGCCCATGGTAAACGTTCCTCCTTCAACCATAACGAGGCCTGGTCCGGTTCGTTGTTCTTCGAAATTAGCCTTTTCAAAACCTCCGTTTTGAACATTGTTGTACTCCCAACCTGTGGAAGTAGAGGTTTCTTTTTGACAACTTGAAAAAATCCCCACGGAAAGAATGAGTAGAGAAATTTTTGTGATCATTGAACATTTCATAGTCTTATTTTTAACTCAGTTTAAATTCAATTCAGTTGTTAAGTTACACTTTAAAAGGATGGACACGAAATTTTTCTGAAATTTTTCGGTTTTCTCCTACATTTAACATCCATTTGGAACGACACTTCATGCGAGCCTCCTGTTAAGCCATTTCCAAGTCTGGATACCGTTAAATCGTAACTATATCCTATCCTAAACTTGTCGGCTTTAACCCCAACAATAAACACCATAGCATCTTTATTACGATACCAAACGCCTAAATTTAAGCGTTCATAATTTAAATACCCGCCAATGTTAAATTCTTGAAAACCGTTTTGATTTTGATAAATAATGGCAGGTTTGATGGTTGTCCCGTCGGTATATCGGCCTCTCCTGCCAATAGGAACTGTTCCGCCCATGTGAATGGTTATTCTCATGGGAAGTTTGCTTGTTCCTAAAATCATGGATTCATCCGGTTGGTTTATGTGATGCAAAGCTGCACCACCGTAAAAATATTTGCCAAAAATAACCGCACCTGCACTGGCATCAAAAAGCCCTCTTCTACCACCTCTGGGAACATCGCCCGTCTGATATATAAATCCTCTTCTTGGATCGATCATATCCCCAAAGGTTAATTTATCCCAATCCAAATATTTCTGAATATAAGCAGCTCTAACACCAAAATTCAAAGACCATTTTCTGCTCAATTTTAGATTGTAAGAATATATCCCCCCCAACATAGTAGTGGAAATCGTTCCTTCCGCTTGTTGATCGTACATGGCTAAAATACCTACACCGCCCTTGATATCTTTGACATAGGAGTCATAGGCTGCGGAATAGGTTACATAGTTTCCAGTAAGTTGAGGCCATTCGTTACGATAGTTGAGAGTTATCCTCGGACAACCCGTTGCGCCTGCAAGTGCTGGATTTAAGTATAAAGGGTTGGAATAAAATTGCGTGAAAGTAGGGTCCTGAGCCACAGCAAATACTGGTAACGCAAATAATATAGCGATTACGAGGTTTTTAAAACCAATAGAAATATGGTTAGAAAAGAATTTTTTCACGTTTCGCCTCTACGGATTTAAGTTAACTTGGTTACAAATATCGGAATTAAATTGAAATAAATAAAATGAAGCTCCGTTTTTGTCGTTTCGCTTAACTTTGCCAACAATGATAACTTTTCGAATACGCATTTTTTTAGTGATCCTCGTTTGGTTTTTTTGGGGCATCCAATCCTTTGAAGCTCAAGAATTCAATTACACCATTCCTTGGACGCCCAATGTGCCCCTGATGAACAACGGCATTCAATACAGCGTGCCTACAATCAATCATGATATTCCTTCTAATGGTATTCCAAAATTCAGTCGAATTGAAAAGCTCAAATCGGTGAATTTCACTGCCGCTGTTCAATTAATTTCTTCACAACAGATAAGTAAATCAGAGCAAATCTACCTGGAGTCTATAGGTTTCAAGGCCTCAGATTCGGTTGAGGTAGATGCTCGTGTTACTCGTGAGGGATTTGAACCCCGTATGACGGTAGTTTGTCAGCCGTATTTTTACAAAGATGGTGTGTTGGAAAAAGTGGTATCCTTCCGAGTAATATTATCGAGTATTCCGCCCAAACCCGTTGAAAAAGATTTTGCTGCAACATCTGTACTTGCACAAGGTGATTGGTATAAAATTGGCGTTTCAGTGGATGGGGTACATAGAATCGACAAGGCTTTGTTAAGCTCCTTGGGGGTCAATACACAAGGTCTTAACCCCAATCACATTCATGTTTTTGGCAACGGAGAAGGAAGTTTACCAGAATTAAATTCTATCCCTTATGTCGATGATTTGGCGCAAAATGCCGTTCAGGTTATTGGGGGTTCCGACGGAGTTTTTGATGATGGAGATTACCTGCTCTTTTACGGTTTTGGTCCCCATCAGTGGTATCCGAATGGAAGCACTGAATTTGAACAACGAAGAAATCCTTACTCCGACAAATCGTACTATTTCATATTAATCTCGAAGGATTTAGCAAACCCTAAACCCATTCAAGAGGTTGATTGGTCAGCGGGAACAGAACAATCCCAATTTACGAGCTATGATTATCGAGAAGTATACGAGAACGATCTCGTTTCTTTGGTTGGTGGAGGAAAGCGATGGTACGGTGAATTGTTCGACATTGAGCTCACCCGCAGCTTCAATTTCGCTATTCCTTCCATTGAGGCATCAACTCCGTTGAAATTTAGGGTTTCTCTAGCTTCAAATGCCCTTACTGGCTCAGGCACTGCTCAAAAATACAGTGTTGGGGGGGTGCAATTATTTCAAACGACCCTACCGGTAGCTCCCTACGATTTCAACAGGTCGGTTGTCAATTTTACACTGAATAATCCAAGCGCCAACGTGCCTATGCAAATTAATATAGTACGGAATAGCCCCTCTACGTTAACCTATCTCGATCGAATCCTTATCAATGGCAGGAGAAACTTAAGTTTTATAGGATCGCAATTTGGCTTTAGGAACCTAACGCAAATGGACAGCAATCAAGTGGTTAAATACACTATAACTTCTTTTCCTTCAACTGGATTTGTTTGGGACCTATCGGATAAATACAATCCTAAAAAAATAAAAGGCTCTTATGCAGGCAACTCCTTGGATTTTTGGTGCACGAAGGTTTATCGAGAATTCGTTGCGAGCAACGGAAGTACTTTTTTATCCCCAACTCCCATAGGCGCAATACAAAATCAAAACCTCCATTCGCTTCCGCAAATCGATTATCTAATTGTAACACACCCCGATTTTAAACAACAAGCAGAACGGCTTGCCAATTTGCACCGCGATCAAGGGCTTGAGGTTGAGGTAGTCGACGTAAATCACGTGTTCAACGAATTCAGTTCGGGCGCACAAGATCCTACGGCCATCCGCAAAATGGCTAAAATGTTTCACGACCGTTCGTTGCAAAATGGCACTAAGATGTTGCGTTATTTATGTCTTTTTGGAGATGGCACCTACGATCCTAAAGACCGAGTTGCAAATAACAATAATTTCATTTTAACGTTTCAAGTAGATAACAGTGAAAACCATATTTCAGCGCTTGTAACCGATGACTATTTCGGCATGTTGGACGATAACGAGGCCTTAAACGATGGTGATTTATTAGACATAGGAATAGGCAGGATTTTAGCGAGTACCGCAAGTCAAGCGAAAGAACAGGTGGATAAAATTGAACATTACCTGTTAAACGGCTCTAACCTTTTTAATGGCAATAATTCCAATTGTTGTTTGGATAATAATTCCAATAGTACTTTCGGTGACTGGAGAACGAAAATTGTTCAAATTGCCGATGACGAAGAAAACGGATACTTCATTAAAAACGATACGGAACCTCAATATAAGATTTTAAAAGACAACCATCGAGAATTAAACGTTGATAAATTGTACACGGACAGTTATCCGCAACAAGTATCTGCAGGCGGACAACGTTATCCAGACGTTTTTAATGCCATTAACGATCGAATTACGCGCGGTGCCTTGGTAACGAATTATGTTGGCCATGGTGGGGAAGTGGGGCTTGCAGAAGAACGGATTGTTACCATACCGCAAATACAAGCATGGCAAAACATTAATGCATTAACGCTTTTCGTTTCCGCTACGTGTGAGTTCACAAAATTCGATGACCCTTCAAGGGTTTCGGCGGGCGAATGGGTTTCCTTGAATCCAAAAGGTGGTGCCATCGCATTAATGACCACTACGAGATCTGTTTTTTTTGGAGTTAATACGAGCGTAGGCCTAGCTTTTTTTAACCAGGCATTTGATCGTGAGGCTAACGGATTACCTCGGCGATTTGGAGATATTGCCAAACTAACCAAAAATGCAGCACTTTCCTCGGATAATAAAAGAAGTTTTACCTTGATTGGCGACCCTGCCTTAAGGTTGGCCTTACCTAATTGGAATGTCGTAACCGATAGCATCAATGGAATGCATATCAGTTTTCTGGATACCCTGCAGGCCTTGAGTAAAGTTACCGTTAAAGGCCATATCACGGACGCATCAGGAGCCTTGGCGAGTCAATTTAACGGAACAATTATTCCTACCATGTTTGACAAAGTAAAGCAAGGACAAACCTTGGGTCAGGATCCTGGTTCACCAATTATTAACTACGAAGAACAGCGAAATATTTTATACCGAGGTAAGGCGAGTGTTAACCAGGGAATGTTTGAATTCAGTTTTATTATTCCGAAGGATATTGCCCTTGCCTATGGAAGGGGAAAATTGAGTTATTATGCATTTTCGTCCAACCTTGATGCAATAGGGGTTGACACCACTTTTTTGATTGGTGGAATTAACCCAAATGCCCTCAAAGATTCGGTAGGCCCTGAAATAACAGCCTATTTAAACGATGATCAATTCATTGATGGTGGGCTTTCAGATGCCACTCCCGTCTTGTATTGTACGTTTTACGATGAAAGTGGAATAAATACCGTTGGAAATGGTATTGGCCATGATATTACAGCGATTTTAGATGAAAATACAGCCGAACCCATCGTATTAAACGATTACTACGTTGCAGGTATGGATACCTATCAAGAAGGGAGTCTGAAATACCTTTTTTCCGAATTAGAACAAGGTCCCCATCGTCTTTTAATCAAAGGTTGGGATGTCAATAACAACTCTTCGGAAGTTGAACTCAATTTTACTGTTGGAAAAAAGGAGGATCCAAAGGTACAAAGGCTTTATAATTACCCTAATCCTTTTTCAAATTCTACCCAGTTCTTACTTGAACACAATCAGTCTTGCAGTTCCTTAGATGTTCAGCTACAAATCTACACGGTTAGCGGAAGACTTGTAAAAACGATACAGGAAAAAGCCGTAACAAGTGGATTTACCATTCGCGGAATATTCTGGGATGGCAAGGATGATTTTGGCGACAAACTTGCAAACGGCGTTTACATTTATCGGTTGATTTATCAGAATGAAGAGGGTAAAAAGGCAGAGGAAACACAAAAGTTGGTAATCTTGAATTAATTTACAATAAACCCTTATGATTTCCGTATATTAGCGCCTTGGATTGTACACTATGAAAATTTTCCTTCTTTTATTTCTTGGAATCGTATCATTCCAAGTTGTTTTTGCGCAAGGCACAAATCAAAATGATTTACAGTTAAACACGATTACTACCGCCTTGCCTTTTATGGCAATTACCCCTGATTCACGCGCCGGTGGAATGGGCGAGGCAGGGACGGCATTGAGTCCAAGTGCCACTTCCGTTTATTGGAATACCGCTGCGTTGAGTTTTGCTGAAAAATCATCCGAATTAAGTTTATCCTACACGCCATGGCTTAGGCAATTAACGAACGATATGCATTTATCGTATTTATCGGGATATTTCCGCATTAACAAAAAACACAGCATTGCTGGTGCACTGCGCTATTTCAGCTTAGGTGAAATTACCTTTACCGATGCATCGGGTAATGTTTTGCGAGACGATAAGCCGAATGAATTTGAGGTCACGGGAGGTTATGCATTTAAACTTTCGGATAAATTAAGCATTGGCGTTAATGGAAAGTTTGCCTATTCGAATCTCACAGGAGGATTGACGGTTGCTGGGGTAATGACCAAACCCGGTATGGTTGGCGCGGCTGATTTATCTTTCACCTACTTCAACGACCGCATTAAATTGGGTAAAACGAATGCTACTTATACCTTCGCTACCACCCTCAATAATATAGGGAATAAAGTGGCCTATTCAGTTTTGGCGAAAAGGGATTTTATTCCGATGAATTTGAAAATCGGTAACGCAATCCAAGCAAAATACGACAGTTATAACACGATTACCTATTCTTTAGATATTCAACGACTTTTAGTTCCGACACCTGCGTTTTATGACAATATAAATGGTCAGGTAGTGATGCTTTCAGGCAGAAGTAATGATGTGGGGGTAATTAACGGGATGTTGCAATCTTTTTATGATGCACCAGGGGTTGTTGCCAAAGATGAAAATGGCGACTATATTCAAAACGGTGATGGCACTTATGAGGTGGTGAAAGGCTCCAAACTTAAGGAGGAGTTAAGTGAGATAAATATAGCAGGTGGGGTAGAGTGGTGGTATAATCAAACCTTTGCTGTTCGATCAGGAATCTTTTACGAGAATCGCAATAAAGGAAATCGACAGTATTTGAATTTAGGAGCGTCTTTGAAATATAACATGTTCGGAATTGATTTCTCCTATCTGGCTTCACTCAATGGTCGGCAGAATCCATTGGCAAACACCTTGCGGTTTACCTTGCGCTTGTACCTCGGCGATAAACCGGTGAATTCAACCGAACAATAAATGCAGCTTCGCATCGGTTTTGGTGTGGATGTACACCAGTTAGTAGAAAATCGACCTCTTATTGTTGGGGGAGTTACGGTTCCCTCTTCTCATGGGGCCTTAGGACATTCTGATGCGGATGTATTACTTCACGCCATTTGTGATGCACTACTTGGCGCCTTAAATCTCAGGGATATTGGCTTTCATTTTTCGGATAAGGATCCTGCTTTTAAGGATATTGATTCGAAAATTTTACTGGAACGAACTTTTTCTCTTGTTACAGAAAGAGGATTTTTCCTTGTTAATCTTGATTCTACAGTCATTTTAGAAAGGCCCAAATTAAACCCGTTTATTCCACAGATGCAGCAAACTATTGCTCAAATATTGAACGTTTCTCAAGATTGTATTTCCATTAAAGCAACAACGCACGAATCCGTGGATTCATTTGGCACCGGTGCAGCCATAAAAGCTTATTCAACGGTGTTATTGCAAAAGCTAGATTGACCGCAATTTTAGTTATCTTTGTGGAGCATGGAGAAACAGGTTATCCTCGATCCGCAACAATTTGATTTGACCGTAACAAGGTTATGCCATGAGTTACTGGAACAACACGCTGATTTTTCAAACTCTGTCTTAATTGGTTTACAGCCTCGAGGAATTCATTTAGTCTCCAGAATGCTGGACAAACTCCAAGAAATTCTTCCAACTCCTCCAATTTGTGGAAACCTCGATATAACCTTCCATAGGGATGATTTTCGGAGAAGAGAAATTCCTTTAATTCCCAGCGTAACCAATATTGATTTTAGCATCGAAAATAAAAAGGTGATTTTGGTGGACGATGTGCTTTACACAGGACGAACTATACGTTCTGGATTGGATGCTCTTTTAACGTTTGGCCGTCCTATTCAAGTTCAATTATTGGTGCTCATCGACCGGAGGTTTAAACGAGATCTTCCAATTCAGGCGGATTATATTGGAAAATCAGTAGATACTTTGAATCATGAAAGGGTAAAGGTGAGCTGGAAGAATATCGATGGTGAAGATCGGGTTGAACTTTATATTAAACAAACGCATGAGTAGTCTCAGTGTAGATCATTTACTTGGTATTAGAAATTTATCGGTAGACGATATTGAACGGATTTTCCAAACAGCACAATCCTTTAAAGAGGTGATCAATCGGCCAATTAAGAAGGTACCTTCCTTACGAGATATAACTCTTGCGAATGTTTTTTTTGAAAATTCAACAAGAACTCGTTTGTCTTTTGAATTAGCGGCTAAAAGGTTATCCGCCGATGTCATTAATTTTACCGCCTCCAACAGCTCCGTAAAGAAAGGAGAAACCCTCATTGATACCGTTAATAATATTTTAGCGATGAAGGTGGATATGGTTGTTTTGCGTCATGCTTCGCCTGGAGCAGCCTCATTTCTTTCCAAGCATACCAAGGCTAAAATTATCAATGCAGGAGACGGAACTCATGAACATCCTACCCAAGCGCTATTGGATGCGTTTTCTCTTAGGGAAAAGCTCGGGGAATTGAACGGTAAACGAATTGCAATTATAGGCGATATTTTGCATTCAAGAGTTGCCTTGTCCAATATTTATTGCCTACAAAAATTAGGGGCTGAAGTATTGGTTTGTGGTCCTTCTTCTTTGATACCAAAAGGAATTGATTCTTTAGGAGTTAAAGTGTCCCATGACCTCACAGAGACCTTACTTTGGTGTGATGCCGCGAATTTTCTAAGAATACAATTGGAACGCCAAGACAGTCCATTTTTCCCTAGTTTAAGAGATTATGCCCTTCAATTTGGCTTGACTTCTGAAATAATGGAATCTTTAAACAAAAGCATCATCGTTATGCATCCGGGACCAATTAACCGTGGTGTTGAGATCAGTTCTTCAGTTGCGGACAGTTCGGATAGTATTATTCTTGATCAAGTTGAAAATGGTGTGGCGATTCGAATGGCGGTTATTTATTTGTTGGCGGCGCAAATTGAACGTTAATTTTGATATATTTGAGGAAACTCAAAGAAATGAATTTTGAAACGGAAAATCAAGGTAAGGTTCTGATTATTAAAGCCAACGTTGAACGATTAGACACCCAATGTTCACCAGAGTTAAAGAGCATTTTCATCTTTGAACATAAAAAGGGCCACAATCGGATTATCCTCGATTTAAAAAAAACCAAGTTTTGTGATTCTTCGGGGCTTAGCAGTGTTTTAGTTGCCAATCGTCTTTGCAAAGATACCAATGGCAAGTTTGGATTAATTGGTGTTCAACCGATGGTCCAAAAGATGTTAGAAATAGCCCAGCTAACCAGCGTAATTGAGGTTTATCTTTCGAAAGAAGAAGCAATCAAGCACCTTGAATGACTTTAAGGTACATATTCTAGGAAGTGCTGCCGCAGTTCCGACGTTAACTCGTAATGCTTCCGGACAATTGCTTCTGTGCAATAATCGTTTAATTTTATTGGATTGCGGTGAGGGAACACAATTGCAATTGAGGAAATTTAACCTGCCAATACAGCGCATAAATACGATTCTTATTTCCCATTTACATGGGGATCATTTTTATGGATTACCTGGACTATTAAGTACAATGAGTCTTTTAGGGAGAACCGCAGGGATTAAAATATTCGGCCCTTCAAGTTTACAAATTATCTTGGATGCAATGTTCAATGCAAGCCAAACTCATCCTTCGTTTCCTTATGAATTTATTGCCATCAAAACGAGCGAAAAAGAGGTGATTTTTGAAGATGCAGGAGTAAAAATATCAGCGTTTCCACTTCAGCATCGCATTGAAACATACGGGTTTAGTATTGAGGAAAAATGGCAGCGATTTTCATTGGACATGAACAGAGTTCTTGACGCTGGTCTGACAAAAGAGCATTTGAAATTATTAGCCACCGGTACCAGTTTTCGATTAAATGATGGCAGATGGATTGAAGCTACGTATTATACCAAGCCAAAACCTAATCCAAGGATATATTCGTATTGTTCGGATACCAAACCCTTTAGTCAATTGCCGAGTTATTTGTTGGGAACAACGACGCTTTATCATGAGTCAACTTTTTTACATAATTTGAAGAATAGGGCCAACGATACCTTTCATTCTACTGCCAAAGACGCGGCCGTTTTGGCTCAAAAAATTCAAGTCAAAAAATTATTACTCGGGCATTTTTCGTCTAGATATGATGACATTTCCCTTTTTGAATCGGAAGCGCAAACCATTATACCGGAGGTTTATGCGGTTCGAGACGGAGATTGTTTTTCGGTAGTTTAAAGATTCGATATTCTTTGAAGCAAGGAAGCTGCTTCGCTCAATAATTGCTCGTTAGTATCTTCGTTAAAGTTCGCTCCATAAATTGAGTTATTAAACCGTGAATTGAACGATGCTAATTCGTTGTGGAGCAGAAGGTCTTTATGATATAGTAGACTCATTAATTCCACTTTTGTGGAGGCCTTTAATTTAAAGGAATAGGATAAGGCCTCGAAGAGTATCCTTTCTGATTCGTTGAGGTTTTTCGCGTGTTGAGCCGTGTTCATTTTATCGAGAATTTGTTGCCTCCACCGTTGATTATCTATAGTTTTTTCGGTTGGCTTCGCGGTCAGCGGCTTCTGCAATTTTTTTCGTTTTATAAACCAAAATATTGCTCCAATTCCTAGCAAGAAAATAAATGCAACGATCCATTGGGATGCATTAGAAATCGAATTTATTGCGTCTCCGCTATCCTTATTTTTCGAGCGTAGAACTTTTAAGGTTGAAGCTTTGGTTTGTGATGCATTTCCGTTCCCGCTCATTGGGTCAATAGTGTAATTGATGAATTTACCGCTCTTTACATCAAAATAAGCAAAACTCTGAGGTGAAATAATCGGTGGAGTTGATTGATCTAATCGAATAAAATATTGTATTACTAACTTACCTTCATCTCCCTTATCCGTTAATGTGAAATTGGATTGTAACGATGGTTTTCCAAACAACGAAACCCCTTTAGGAAGGGTAAGATGCGGGGTGGTCATTTCGTGCATGTTGCCCGTCCCTTCGATGTTGATAGTAAGCGTTATAACATCTCCTTTTTTTAGTAGCGAACCATCCACTGAATGACTTATAGAGAATTCACCAATCAATCCGTGGTAGTTATTAGGGGTAGGCGCAGGAAGAGGAAGGATTTCAATAGTTTTTGGTTTAGAAGCAACAGGAATTCGCTCGAAATTATCCACTAAGACGAGCCTGAAGGGGGAAAAGGTAATTTTGCCAGTTTTACTCGGGAATAACAGCGTATGAAGGAAGTTAAAATATAAATATGCTTGGCCGTTTATCATCTTTTTGTCAATGATTTGATCATAGGTTTTCTCATCGAGAGGCTGAAAATCCGACGAATTTTCAAACTCAAAAGGAGCAATATCTAGCAGATTAGTGGGGTAAACTTTTGAATATACGGCGCCATTGATATGGATGGGTTCACCAACGTAGTAACGGTCCTTTTGGGTTTCAATCACCCCAAATGCGGTTTTTGATTGAGGCACAGAAATACTATTATATGAACTTGATGGGGATGAACCTCTGCCGACTTCAACGGTTATTTTATTCGATTGGACATTGGGTTTTTTCTTTGAGAAAGCTGGCCCAATCGTGAATTTTCCCGCTTTTTTAAAATAGCCGGATTGACTCTTATAATAAATGGTTTTTGATTTACCTGAATTGTAGTCAATTGATTGTTCCAGTCCACTCATTGTAGCATTTCCTTGGACGAATTCAGGTGGATAAATGATCGGATTGTTGTTTGAAATATTCGAGCGAACCGTAATCATAACTTGTTCACCAACAGTGCAAGTTTTCCGGTCAATTTCCACGGTAACGTAATCCTTTTGAGCATGAGTGCACAAGGATAAAAGGAAGTATATTGCCGCGAACTTACGTTTCATTACCAATCTTTGTTTGTTGTTTCGCTAACTCGCTCATCAAATCCAGTTCCTTTACCTTGAATTTTTTTTCGATTTCGAGCATCTTGCTTGGCTAATTCGTTTAAAATGCGCTCCATTTCATCCTCTTGCTTTTTCACATCTTTGGAGGGAGAATCTTTTCCTTTTCCTTGCTTTGGATCGGGAGATGTTCTGTTTTTATCGCTTTCTTTCGGTGAATTTTCGGATGGCTGATGCTGGTTGGGGTTATTATTGGATGCATTTTCATTTTTTTTTCGAATTGCTTGATTAAGGTTGTATTTTGTAGTTTCGTCGTTGGGATTTAATTTCAAGGATTCTACATAAGCCTCTATGGCCTTAGATATATCGTTGTTTTGAAAATGGGTATTACCAATGTTGTGCATCAGTTGTGCTTTTGCCTTCGATGTTTTAGCATTCTTTAATTCCAATTCATAGTGTTGTAAAGCTTTTTCAAACTGATTTAACCGGTAAAAGGTTTGCGCAATTTCGGATTGTATTCCACCCTTTGCTTTTGCAGTTTCAGAATACCTAAGGTAAAGGGATAATGCTTGATTGAAATCTCCTTTTTTATAGAGTTCATGACCTTTTTGCAGCGAATCTGTCCATGCGCTTTGCGCTATGCATATCGACGGAAAAATGAAAATTAAAATAAATCGACGCATTATTTGACCAATTTTAGTATAAACATCCAAAAAACTAAACTCAGCAATGCACCCAAAGCGGCATATTTGTACCATGATGCTTGAATTTCGAAATTAATTTTGGATAGACCTGTTTTTTTTAATCGTTTAACTTCTTCCATTAGGGTATCGATGTTTGGAAAAGGTTCATCTACAATAATTGTGGTTCCATTAAGTTCGTTACTTAGTTTCTCGATAAATTTTTGATTCAACCCAGAGACAATGGGTCGTCCTTCGTTGTCGATTTTATAGCCGTCTTCAGGCGCGTTGGGGTCAAGTACAATTTTACCCCCATCAGGAGTGCCTATACCAATTCCAAGAAATGAAATCCCTTGTTGTTGAATGAATTTTAACGTTTGACTTTCTTCCGTTTCATGGTTTTCGCCATCGGTAACAAGTATCAAAAGTTTGCTGTTTTTAGAACTGCTGAACATTTGAGATCCAAGGTTTAATGCCTCGGGTATGTTCGTGCCTTGATAAGAGATGTAATTGGTTTCAATGCCTTCTAAGAACACTTCAAACATAGAATAATCTGCCGTTACAGGAACTTCCTCAATGGCTTCGCCTGCAAAAATGCACAAACCAATTTTCTGTCCTTCCAATTTACCCACTAACGCACTGATCATCCGCTTGGCAACACCAAGCCTGGATTCATTGTTGATGTCCTTGACGTTCATCGAAGCGGATAAGTCCAAGCATATTACGATTTCTGAAGCCTCCGATTTTCCTTGAATGCTTTCCTTTCCGCAAACTGGTTGCGCCAAAGCAATTACAATGAAACCAAAGCACAATAAAAATGAAGTTTGATAGGCAAAAACGTGGTAAAAACTCAACATGTTTTTTGTCGGCCGAGCCATTGCCAAAGTATGTTTTAACCGTCTTGAAAACTTCCAATAGAAAAACAGGCTAATTATCGGAAGAAAAATTCCCCAAAAAAAAGCGTTAGGGTCGTTGAAAAAAAATGGGGAGTCATGATTTCCAAGGAAGGACAATCCCGCGCAAAAAAGCAGTAATATGAGTATCGAACAACCGAACGAAAGAATGGATGCCTTACGGAGGAGACGTTGATTATTCATGGGAATCCTTGTAAACAAATTCGTTCATAAAAACATACAGCAACAATGAAAGGAGTGAGAGGATTAAAAAGGTATCTGGAGTGGGGGGCGGATTGGCCGATACGGTTCGTTCCTGAATTTTTCGTTTCTCCATTTGATCAATCGTTTGATATATTTCACGCAATGAGGTCTCATCATCCGCCTTAAAGTACTGTCCGCCTGTAAGAGATGCGATTTCTTGAAGCGAAGCTTCATCCATTTCGCCGGTTGGAAGGTCTAAGACCTCCCCATCAGGACCTACGATAGGCGCATCTTTTCTAGTACTTCCGATGCCCACGGTATGTACACATATGTTCTTTTGTTGAGCGATCATTGCCGCTTCTTTAGG
>JACCDP010585723.1_pt1 | contig 34179 bp, 28 predicted proteins | sample 7445841 | NCBI WGS metagenome assembly JACCDP01 (sample SAMN15323441, study PRJNA562643) | freshwater metagenome | isolation source: river surface water | place: USA:Blue River Watershed | collected 2017-08-17 | reverse complement strand
TATTACTCCCTATTAGGGATTGAAACGTATGGCTCTCTGAGCCAGTCTTCGTTTGTATTTATTGCAATTTCTATTACTCCCTATTAGGGATTGAAACTTCCAACCATTAGTAAGACGCTGTTTAATTAAAGCCATTGCAATTTCTATTACTCCCTATTAGGGATTGAAACGTTTAAAACTCAACTTAGTAACATTCTCTTTAATGCTATTGCAATTTCTATTACTCCCTATTAGGGATTGAAACTATTTTTAGCAGGTGTAGTTTCAGGTGTAGGTACTCCATTGCAATTTCTATTACTCCCTATTAGGGATTGAAACTTGTAGACTACCAAAGCGGGAAAGAAGAAGGAGAAGATATTGCAATTTCTATTACTCCCTATTAGGGATTGAAACCCATAGGTCAGACTCAATCCGAGTTTGTGCGCGATTGCAATTTCTATTACTCCCTATTAGGGATTGAAACAGCTTTGTAGCCATCAGCCATCATGCTACGGACATTGCAATTTCTATTACTCCCTATTAGGGATTGAAACAGCGGGATTATACTGCTTAATTAACTCGTCTTTGATTATTGCAATTTCTATTACTCCCTATTAGGGATTGAAACGATTTTCCTATGCAAATAGCTGTTAAATTTGGAGGCAATTGCAATTTCTATTACTCCCTATTAGGGATTGAAACCAAGACTTTCAACATTAATTCTTTTTATTTCAGGATTGCAATTTCTATTACTCCCTATTAGGGATTGAAACCACTTATATGCTCTAGGAGATATAATACTCCCGTATTGCAATTTCTATTACTCCCTATTAGGGATTGAAACATCTCTACTTAACGGCATAGTCAAGAGAGGTATAAATTGCAATTTCTATTACTCCCTATTAGGGATTGAAACATTACCATGACGACTACCACCTATGTAACGATACTTACGCATATTGCAATTTCTATTACTCCCTATTAGGGATTGAAACAATAAGCTATTTATTTTTTCTATGACTAACATCTCATTGCAATTTCTATTACTCCCTATTAGGGATTGAAACAGGGGTAATATCAACTTGGTAGCGCCTTTTAATTATTGCAATTTCTATTACTCCCTATTAGGGATTGAAACTCATCTGATATTAAATCATCAGAAGATACCGGATCACGGAATTGCAATTTCTATTACTCCCTATTAGGGATTGAAACTGTTTGTTGTTTATCAAGTCATACTCTCTAGGGAATTGCAATTTCTATTACTCCCTATTAGGGATTGAAACTTTCATATACTAATCGTGATCCTATCAGATCAGCAATTGCAATTTCTATTACTCCCTATTAGGGATTGAAACGTATCAACTCTAATTTGTTTCACAAAATCATAGTAATTGCAATTTCTATTACTCCCTATTAGGGATTGAAACTAACTACTGTATGGGTATCCAGGATATATTGATATCATTGCAATTTCTATTACTCCCTATTAGGGATTGAAACATATATCGTATGACTATAAGGATACGTATCCTTATTGCAATTTCTATTACTCCCTATTAGGGATTGAAACATTGCTTCTCTTAATGAGGCAATAGGGACTACTATTGCAAATTGCAATTTCTATTACTCCCTATTAGGGATTGAAACCCCCATTGAGGGCGCACGTAGCTCATTGATATTTGAGGAAATTGCAATTTCTATTACTCCCTATTAGGGATTGAAACAACCCCTCTTGAGAAATTTCTTATAATCGTCAAATTGCAATTTCTATTACTCCCTATTAGGGATTGAAACTCACCCTTGAAGGTGAGAAGCACAAAGACATCGCATTGCAATTTCTATTACTCCCTATTAGGGATTGAAACCTTTAATGTCAGGGTTTGGGTTAGGTGCTTTGAATTGCAATTTCTATTACTCCCTATTAGGGATTGAAACTCCATGCCCATTCACATCTAGGTATTAATTCACCATTGCAATTTCTATTACTCCCTATTAGGGATTGAAACAGCACCTATGCACTATAGTGCTAGATGTGCTTTATTGCAATTTCTATTACTCCCTATTAGGGATTGAAACTATGATCATAATATATATAATCATCATGATAGTAATTGCAATTTCTATTACTCCCTATTAGGGATTGAAACCCTTTATTTTCAAATTATGGATAGATAGAAAAAAAAAAATTGCAATTTCTATTACTCCCTATTAGGGATTGAAACATTATTCATATAGATGATGAATAAAGTTTGCATTGCAAGAAATTGCAATTTCTATTACTCCCTATTAGGGATTGAAACTCGCAGAAAAAACGCCACAATCCTTATGTAGATAATTGCAATTTCTATTACTCCCTATTAGGGATTGAAACTTTTATACCGCAAAATATACATAGCGATGCGATCATTGCAATTTCTATTACTCCCTATTAGGGATTGAAACATTCCAATTCGCAGGAACTATCCTGTCTATGCCCTCTTCCATTGCAATTTCTATTACTCCCTATTAGGGATTGAAACTGATAGCCTGGTAATCCGTGGCTGCGCGCCACACATTGCAATTTCTATTACTCCCTATTAGGGATTGAAACTTCACCTGCGTCTGTTCTGCCTTTTCTAAAAACTATCAACTGTCAGCTGTCACCTGCATTTCTACCTTTTGCCCAATTTTTGGTTCTGTACCCGCAATTAATCGCTCAATATTAGTCCGATGACGGATAATTACATATAAACCACCAGCAAAACCAAGTAAAATATAAGCTAAAGGTTGATGAAAAATTACCATTAAAATAGAAACAGCCACAGCCCCAGCAATAGAACTTAAAGATACAATTCTCGAAATAGCAATTACAACCCCAAAAACGCTTAATGTTGATAAACCAACTTGCCAACTAATAGCTAATAAAATACCCACACCAGTAGCAACAGATTTACCACCTGTAAAACCGAGAAAAATAGATTTACTATGTCCTAAAAGGGCAGCTAAACCAGCCAAAGTAACTAAATAGGGTTGCCAGACCTCAACATTTACAGTTGATGGCATTAAATTCTGGCTAGGTGCAATATTAAATAAAACATAAACTAAATTTATTGATAAAACACCCTTTAAAGCATCAATTAATAATACAAATGCCCCTGGAACTTTACCCAAAGTTCTCAAAACATTTGTTGCACCTGTCGAACCAGAACCCACTTCTCGAATATCAATTCCTTTTAATAGCTTACCTGCTAAATATCCAGTTGGAAAAGAACCAAAAATGTAAGCTAATAAAACCGCTACTCCACACAAAGTTAACCACATAAATTTGTTAGTTGTCAATTGTCCGTTATCAGTTGTTATACCATTTCTTTGTAAAGTTGCATATAATTTACCCCCCGGCTTCGCCATCCCCCCTTAGTAAGGCTACGGTGTACAGTCTAATCAAGTTACCATCTAGGGTTTTAATGCCCCTAACCCTAAATAATCATAAAACAAAGACAGATAGAACTTGTGTGTACACTGTAGCCTTAGCAAGGAGAACTACAGGGGGAGTCTGATTATGTGCATCTTCATAGAAAATTGCTATTAGTTGTCACTTATTCGTTATTTTGCCACTGACCAATGACTACTAACTAATTAAAAATCATCATCAAAATCCCGGTCTCTCATAGTTTTTGGATCAGGGGCAAAAGCTAACCAGAGAGGGAATTGTAGCAAAGCTAAACTGATTTGTTCCTCAGAATCATCAATCACAATTAAAGGCATTTGATTAGCTTTAACTAATCTATCTGCCTTCTGGGTTAAAGCGGAGGGAGATTCAAATAATACAACGCCTCTATCGGGACCAAAATCAGGGCGACCAATACCTAAACAATCTTGTAAACCTCGTCGCCATTCACCTAAACGTTCCGGTGTATTGGCTAAAATCAGAGTTCGCACGCGATCGCCATATAATTGATGCAATATCGAAATTCCTGCCGACGCAACTAAAATATTTTGTAAGCGGCTACCCATTGTCCGCAAAGCACCCCTACCACCTTGGGTAAAAAACCAAGTTGAGATTCTTTCTCCATGAATAGGTTCAAAGGTGCGACGTAACTGCCACGGTGGGCCATAATAATCTGGTTCATTGCGGTATTGGTCAAGCAAGCGGCGGATTTTTTTGATAGTATCCTGAAACTGCTGCTGGCCAAGTTGGGGCATTTCTGACTGTTCTTTAACAGGTTTAGCTTCTTTTTGGGCAGGTTTTTCCTTTTCCTTAGCAGGTTGTACCAGTTGTAACTGTTCTGCGGCTGATGCCAAATCTTGTAAACTGCCGGTGAGATAGTCTTTAAACCCCTGTATGCGAATTGCTAAATCTTGGGATGTACCAGCAAAAGTAGTCCGCATTTCGTTGCGAATTCTTTCTTGACGACGTTCTAGTTGTTCTACAGAAATTTGTAGGGTTTGCTTACGTTGTTCTAGCTGTGATAATGAATCTTGAACAATTTGGGAAAGTGCCGTTTGAGTCGTTGTAACTTGAGTTTGAAGAGTTTTATAGGTAATTTCTAACTCAGCAATTTCCGCTTTTAGTGCTGCTTCTTGTTGCTGCAACTGAGTAATTTTTGCCTCTGCTGATGCTAATGATGGTGTTTCTGTAGGTTTTGACTCATCATCTGTAGAATCTGTTCTAGCATCAATAATTGTCACGATTTCTGGCGGTACTTCTGCCACTAATTCTAAATCTGCTGTTGGGGTTTGTGGTAGTTCCTCAGGTGGTTGAACTTCTATTTGTTCCAACCACTCATCTATAGGTTCTGGAGTTTGAGATTCTTCAGGGTTCATAAACAACAATATAAATTTTCCATTCTCGAAAAAATATCTTTTACAAAAGATACAATTAACTAACTACAAAATCCTAATCAATACGTGGACAACGTTCTTCTAAACAAGATTTTAAGGTTTTGGGGTCAAATAAAATGGGCAAAAAGTGAATACTGTTAACCTCTTTAAAATAAAACAAAATGGGAACAGGATTCCAAAATATCCGCCAATTTTGCCATTCTTGGTAGGGAAAACACCGAATTAATTTTTCTCCTCTATAAAGATCAAAAGCTGTAGCAGTAAATTGAAACCGTAATGTTACAGCTTGCAACATCAAAAACAAACCCAATACCGCTAATATACCCCCTACCCAGGGTTGTATTAACAGTATAGGAATAGCCCCAACCACCAAGAACACAGGAATATTGTAACTTGGCTTCAATTCTACTGTTGATATCGTATTAGGTGTTAATGGACTATTCAAAATCTTTTTCTCCTACCTCTATAATTGCTAATTCTTAACTACTCATGAGAGTTATACATCAAATACTTGGGGGCTTTGTCTATAGTTGTATGGGTTTATCTATTAAATTGTTAACTTAGGACAAACTCCCTTTTCTCTCCCGCTTCCTGCCCTTAAAATCATAACCCTGGTGTAAATCCAGTACCTGTTCCCTGAAACATTAACCAAGAGAGAAAGAAGTTACTAATAAATATCACTAATAAGGCAGTGACAACAGCAGTTGTAGTTGATTGTCCCACACCTTTAGCACCCCCAGTAGTAGTTAGCCCCCAACTACAACCGATAATGGCAATTAAGACCCCAAAGCAACAGGCTTTAATCATCGCGCTGCAAATATCCCACATATCCAGGAAGTTCCGCGCTGAATCAAGAAATACTGTATCGGAAAGGTTATAAATATGGGTAGCTATTACCAATCCGCCAGACATTCCTGTGATTAAGGATAGCAAAGTTAAAATCGGCAGCATGATAAAGCAAGCCAAAAGTCGGGGAATAACTAGATAATCAATAGGATCTGTTTTTAACATTAACAGCGCGTCTATTTGTTCTGTAACTCTCATTGTGCCAATTTCGGCGGCAAAAGCTGAACCGACTCTTCCTGCTAAAATTACGGCTGTTAAGACAGGAGTAAGTTCTCTTGTTAATGCTACGGCTAAAACTCCACCCACCAGGTTTCCCGCACCAAAGTTAATAAATTCCCTTGCTACCTGAATAGTGAATACTGCACCAACAAATATAGCTGTCAATAAGGCAATAAATAGGGAATCTGGCCCCACTAGTGCCAATTGTTCTACGGTGTTACGGCGGTGAATTTTGCCTTTGAGTAGATGAACTAGGACTTGTCCACCTAACAGTATTGCGGCTAGCAATCGCTGACTCCATGTTGCTAAACTGGATTTGGTCATTCGATTTTAGATTTTAGATTTTAGATTTTGGATTTTGCAGATTTATCTATCAACAAATATTCTGACTGTACGGGCGAACGCCCCTTCGCCCCTAGGACTTACCAAAGCCTTGAGATTTAAGTCTAGGTTTCTTACCTAATAACCAATCTAAATGTTTTGGTAACAAAGTGTCTAAATCATAATTCTGAATAATTGTTTTGCGGGCTTTGGTACGAATGGACATCATATCGCCAGGATTATCTAAGGCTGTATCTACTTTTTGGGCTATTTCTTCGGGTGAAAAGAAATCTACTAAAAGTCCATTTTTTCCGTCTTTAATTACTTCTAATACTGGTGAAGTATTGGACGCTATTACCAAACATCCAGTAGACATGGCTTCTAACATTGACCAGGATAAAACAAAGGGACGGGTTAAATAAATGTGTGCTGAAGAAGCTTGTAATACTTGCAGATATTCATCATAAGGTATCCTTCCGGTAAAGTGTAATCTAGATAAATCTAAATCTAATTTTTCTAACATTAACTGTTTATAAGTTTTGCCGTCGGGGAGAGTTTTACCATAGGCGACTCTATCTTCTCCCACTACTACAATATGAGTATGTGGTCGTCGTTGTTGAATTAAAGCAACAGCTTCCATAAATTGGGGAAATCCCCGATAAGGTTCCATACCTCTACCCACATAAGTTACTAATTCTTCTATGTGGGAAAGGTCAAGATTAATTCTGGCTAAAACTAATTTAGCTCCTGGATTGGGTTGAAAAAAGTTAGTATTAATGCCATCATGGCAAACACTCATTTTACTGCGATATTCTGGCGGAAATTGTTGCAGTTGCCAGTTAGTGGGTGTAAGTCCGCGATCGGAACTGTATAAATCAATCAAAATAGGGGCATTTTTAATCCGAATCCGACATTGATCATCTACACTCAGGGGTTCACTGGGGTCAAAATCCGCATCTGACCCACAGGCATGATAAAACCATTCAAAAAAACACAATATTTCGGCTTTGGGAAAAATTTCTTTAATAAATAATGTTGGACCCCAACCGGAATGACCATAAACTATATCTGGGACAAAACCCTGTGCTTTGAGTTGTTCTGCTATTTTATATACCGCTTGTCCTGTGAGAACTGCTTTTTCCAAATTGCGGACATAATGGTGAGTTTGGGGATTCACGTCACGGGAAGGTTGATAAACAGCTTTAAATACACCAGGTATTGTTCCTTCCTGGCAATTTGTCCCAAATACAACCTGATAATTGCTGTTTTGTCCTAAGGCCGTGGCCAGATGGCGAAATTGGGCGGGAAAATTGGGATGTAAAAATAGAATCTTTTGCCGATGGGTGGAATCACTTTTCATATTTTTTAATGTTTTGGCAGGAAACATTAACTTAGTTTACGACTAGTCCTGTGAAAATTAAGCTGGAGTTTTAGAGTATTGTCACTGCGATCAAACTGCATACTGAGAGACAAAGCCCTATGATGTCAAGGTTTTAGGTATTTTGAACCTGAAAAATTCCCAATACACCTGGGGTAACTATTACCCGTATAATTTAATGAAAACTTAAGATTTTTGACAAAATGGATATTTAAAGGCGATCGCCAGTATTCTAGAAAGGTGGCAGATAAGTTTGTTCTATATCTCCATAAACCTCTACTCTGGTCTAATAATGACTATATTTAGTAACTTTTTTCGTTCTCTTGTCTTGACCACCATCTTTAGTTTTTTTGTCCCTGTCTTCCTAGTTGGTGGGATGCTACTTGTTTTATCCCTGTTCAGTTATATTCCTGGACTACAAGGGATGATTAACGATGTCTCCATGCAAATTCTGCATTTTCTCGCCACTTTTGGTACTGGTAGTTCCCTCAATGGACTATTGACCATTGGTTTAACCTGCGGTTTTGTCGGAGCGCTGTTTGATATCTATGTTTATTACCGCTATCAAATTCTGCATACAGACTCTTGAAAGTTAGCAGCTAATCAAACTAGAGTTGATCAGTTAGACGATAGCGAGGAAAATAATTAATTCTAATATGAGGAAAATTCACTCAGTGAGATTTGAGGAATGTAAGTCTGGTGATGTATAGCTTCATGAATTTTCGTAAATCATAAAAGCTCATACTCCTATAACTTGATTGTGCTAATTGTCAAATACAAGTAAATATTTTCATCGTTGCTCAAATTTATTGGCTTTGTGCTAGATAATTCTATTTTTTAATGCCTTTAATCCCCCAAGTTCTTGTGTATTGACACCTTATGATACAATGGTTTGCTATGAATATACCTGAACAGTAAAATATATTTTTTCATAATTTCTTCTTGTTCCTTAACAATAGCAAATAGAACTACACATAAAATATAAAATTTTTGTTAACTTTTGGTAATTGTTGATGGGGAAATTCTCCTTGCTGAACAAATTCCCAATTAGATTTATAGTTAAACCCCGTTAGCTGCACCCTGAGCGTTCTATATTAGGAATATTCAGAATATTAAAAAGTTATTTGATTGCTCATGATTTGGCCTTTTAAGCCCAACTTTCGTAAACAAATTGCACGGATTGAAATTAGCGGTGCGATCGCTGGTTCAACTCGTAAACACGTTCTAGAAGCATTAAAAACCGTAGAAGAAGGCAAATTTCCGGCTTTACTGCTACGTATTGATAGTCCTGGGGGAACAGTGGGAGATTCCCAGGAAATCTATAGCGCCCTGAAAAGATTAGCCCAGAAAATCAAAATTGTCGCCAGTTTTGGCAATATTTCCGCTTCTGGGGGGGTTTATATAGGCATGGGTGCAGAGCATATTATGGCTAACCCAGGAACGATTACAGGCAGTATTGGTGTGATTTTAAGGGGAAATAACCTAGAACGACTGCTAGAAAAAATCGGTGTTTCCTTTAAAGTGATTAAATCAGGACCTTATAAAGATATATTGGCTTTTGATAGAGAACTCACAGAACCAGAACAAACTATTCTGCAAGAATTGATTGATTATAGCTATCAGCAATTTGTGGAAACTGTAGCACAAGCTCGTTCAATCACCGTGGAGAAGGTGAAAAGTTTTGCTGATGGACGGATTTTTACTGGACAGCAAGCCTTAGAATTGGGTGTTGTAGACCGCTTAGGAACAGAAGAAGATGCACGACGTTGGACAGCGGAATTAGTAGGACTTGATCCGGATAAAACTGTTTGCTATACGCTAGAAGAACGCAGACCGTTGTTAAGTCGTTTTCTACCAGGAAGTCGTCAAGCTAAATCAGGTATTGCTGGAGGGATGGATTGGTTAGAATTTGAACTGTCTACCAGTGGTTTACCTTTGTGGTTATATCGTCCATAGTCAGTGGTCAGTGGTCAGTGGTCAGTAGTAAAAACCAAAAATTGACGACTGACAACTGACAACTAACAACTAACAAATACAAAAGGAGGATTTTGGCAGTGGAATGGCAAATGCGAGCAATTCGTGGTGCAACAACCGTTGCAGAAAACAGCGTGGAAGCAATTCGAGATTCAGTTACAGAATTATTAGATGAATTGGAGCAAAGAAATAAACTCCAACCAGACGATATGATTAGTGTGACTTTTTCTGTCACCAAGGATTTAGATGCTATTTTCCCAGCAGCGATCGCCCGCAGTCGTCCTTTATGGGATAGTGTCGCTATGTTAGATGTCCAACAAATGCACGTTGAAGGCAGTTTACCTCGCTGCATTCGCTTTTTAATTCACGCCTATTTACCAAGTTCTACCGCCGTTCACCATATTTATTTACGTCAAGCGGCTAAACTGCGTCCAGATTGGAGTTTACCCCAAACTTTGCACACTTCACCCCACGTAGTGGAGACAAAAGTTTAAAATCAGCAGGTCAGTCATAAGGTGTACAAGTTAGCCCCAAATGATCTATTACAGTGGTGATGCGGCTGCTCAACCTGCTGCTATTGGTGGGAATATTTTCACATGATTCAAGTGAAACTGTATAAATCCTGATTTATTTAGCGAGGTATCAAAAATCAAATAGGAGTCCTATGTTGCTGTATTCATATCATTAATTTTACCGCTAATTTTACACCAAATTCCTCCTCAAAAACTATTTTTTTGTAATCTAAACTCCAGATTTCCAATTCACATTCATCATTGATGATGGATGGAAATATCAGCATTTTTAACTCTTTAAAATGGGGCAAGTATTCACATTGAACATGAGAAATTGCTCCGACTTGTCTTCTATCTAAAGCAACAGCTAATCTTAAAATGGCACTGAGTTGATTGACCATTTGCCGATGTTCTTTGTGGAGTAAATTCCGATAGTTTTCATGCTTTTTTTTAGGAGGAGATTTGCGGTGATATCGAGCGATATTGGCGATAATTTCGATTTCGGTTTCGTTATAACCGAGTAATTCACTATTTCTAATTAGGTAGTATGAATGTTTGTGGTGTGCGGAATGGCTGACATAGTGACCACAGTTATGTAAAATTGCCGCAGCCCAAAGCAATTGCTGTTGATCCGCGCTCCAATGATGTAGTATGCCTTTGGTTTGGTCAAAGATATTTAGAGCAAAAGCGGCAGCACGTTGGCTATGTTCTACATTAACCTGGTATTGTTGAGCAGTTTTTAATATAGTGCGTTGGCGAATGGAACTTTGAAACCGTAGTCGGTTATCTATGAAGCCATGGGTCAGCATCCAGTCTACTATTACACCTTCTCGCAGCGATCGCTCACAAACTCTTACTGATTCTACCCCTAACAAAGCCATGGCTTCCTGTAGAATCACTGCACCTGAAAGTATTACTTCTGACCTTTTTTCTGGCATTCCAGGAATCGTAGCCCGTTCTACATTGGTCATTTTCCGAAGGCGGTTCACCCAGGTTCGCAGGTCTTGGAAACTGAATTGATAGCCGTTGAGGGTGGAAGGAACAAGACCTAATTTTTCTCGTGCATGGATGGTAGCGATGGTTTCTATTGTGCCAGATGTGCCGATTAATTTGGGAGAATCGCCTTTGAGGTTGGCCAGAATTTCTTCTACAGAACGTTCTAGCATGGCTTTAGTATATGCTTGTAAATACTTAAATTCGCTCTCGTTAATGGGGTCAGATTTAACTAATTCGCTGGTGAGGCGGACTGCCCCAACTTTTGTACTGGTAAGACTGCGGGGTTCATGACTATCGCCTAAAATCAATTCCGTTGAACCTCCGCCAATGTCAATAATGATGTGGGGTTGGTTGTTAAATTCCATCCCGGATAAGACACCTAGATAGATGCGGCGGGCTTCTTCCTGTCCAGAAATTAGGTCTACGGTTAAACCGACTTGGGTTTCGACTAGGTGAATAAAATCTTTACCATTGGGAGATTCCCGGACGGCGCTGGTCGCAACAGCGAAAATACTATCTACACCTAAGCTATGGGCAAAGGTTTTAAATCTTCCTAAACAGGCGACCGCTTTATTCATTATTTCTGGTTTTAATTCGCCTGTGACTAAATTGCGATCGCCTAATCTAACCGTTTCTTTATCCCTAGCAATAATACTAAATGATGGTAAAGTAGCTTCAATTTTGACCACCACCATGTGTAAAGAATTTGTCCCAATATCAATGGCGGCAATCATCTGGTTTTCTGGAACGTTAGCCGAGACTAAATTTATCATTTGCTTGTTGATGGTAAATATAAGAGATGACAGAGTTGAATAGATTTTGGGGTAAGGTTTTTGAGGTCAATTTCGTATCTTATGCAATTGCATACCGCTATAGGAACTGTAGAACAAATAGCAAATAAGGATATTCTATAGATGTCAAGATATGTTAAGTAGGTGAACATCAGATAACTAAAATGTGTGAAGAAAAGTAAAATTGCTTAAAACTTCTTGACTTTTGACTTCTGTACGGGCGAACGGCCGTTCGCCCCACTGTCACCTGACTCCTAACTACTGTTATTAAATATGTTAGAGACACCAAAAACCAACCGAGAACCATTATGGCTTGTAATTATCCGCCTACTACGCTGGCATAAACCAGAAGGTAGGTTAATTTTGATGATACCTGCATTGTGGGCTGTATTTTTAGCTGCTGGGGGTAAACCACCTGTACCCCTGGTAGGAGTGATTATTTTGGGTAGTATCGCCACCAGTGCGGCAGGATGTGTAGTTAATGATTTATGGGATAGAGATATTGATCCCCAAGTAGAGAGAACCCGCGATCGCCCACTTGCATCTCGCGCCCTTTCCATACAAGTTGGTATAGTTGTCGGTATAGTTGCTCTAGCCTGCGCCGCAGTGATCGCTTTCTATCTTAACCCTTTAAGCTTCTGGTTGTCTGTGGCCGCAGTTCCGGTAATTGCCCTCTATCCCGGTGCAAAACGGGTCTTTCCTGTTCCCCAATTGGTGCTTTCTATTGCTTGGGGTTTTGCGGTGTTAATTAGTTGGAGTGCAGTCACAGCTAATATTACTACACCAACTTGGTTACTTTGGGGCGCGACCGTACTATGGACATTAGGATTTGATACCATTTATGCCATGAGCGATCGCCAAGACGATCAGCGCATCGGCATTAATTCTAGCGCTTTGTTCTTTGGTAAATATGCCCCTACAGCGATCGCAATTTTCTTTATTGGTACAATTATTCTCCTAGCTGGAGTAGGTTTATTAGTTCACTTAAATACAGCATTTTGGATTAGTTTGAGCCTGGCTACCATCGGTTGGATTTGGCAAATTATCCGCTTACAACAGCCAAAAATACCTCATCCTGCCTACGGAGAAATGTTTCGTCAAAATGTCTGGATTGGTTTTTTAATTTTAGCAGGAATAATAATTGGTTATTTATAAATTTGTAATTTATTTAACCAAATAAAAATTTTCTGCCAATGTGACTCAAGCTAGATTCAAAACTATCAGGACTATTGTTTTCCAGGTTGGGATATTAATCTACAAGCTAGATACAAACCAACCCCATGAAACAAGTTATTTTTGTTAAAATTGCTACAATAATTTTACTTTCCTTTGGTAGTTTGGGTCTAGTTATTGGTGGTTTTTGGATCAGTAAAGCTGCTAGTAATAACAAGCAATTACAGCTAATTACTGACACATCAAAATATCAAGAAATCCGTAATCATCAATGGGGAAATCTTCAGCAAATTCAACATTTACCCACCCAAATTCCCCCAGATGCTGAAATTTTACAAATGGCTTATGTTGCTGGCGTGACTCCGGGAACAAGTTCTTTACAAATTCGCCTCAAACAACCACAAACAAAAATTCAAAACCTACTCACACAATATAAAAAAATCTCTCAACGTCAATATCGAGGCGGTAATACAAATATTCATAGTAATCAACCTAACGGTGTGCCTACAACATTTTTTTATACTAGTGATTCAGAAACAGAAACCTTTCCTAGCAGTTACGAAATATTAGTATTAAAAGCAGAAGATCAAAGTCAACCTGGCTATAAATGGAATCATGGTAATAGTTATGGCGTGGCCATTGATGTTGCATCTTCAGAAATTATCTATTGGGCGGAAAAATGGTAAGGGAAGGAGGCGAGGCGTTACAGAATTTCAAATTAAGCTTCCCCTTTCGGTTAATAGCAATTCACGAAAACCCTAATATGGATTTTGTATAATTGCTGTAACTTGCCTTTTTAAATCAGATAAATTCTATTCAATAATTGACTATTACTACTTCCCTGATTCCTAAAAAAATCAAATTCTTTTCTAAAATCAACCTGTTGCCTATTTCTGGAAATTGATTTTCTAGATGTTTTTGTAAGAAGTTGCTATCACCGCCAGTAATGATTATTTTACTTTCAGGAAATAATAACAACCAATGATCAATAAAGTCTTTTATTCCTGCTAATAAAGTGTAAATTATGCCACTTTGAATTGCACTTGATGTATTCATAGCAAAACGTGGTGGTAAAGAACTTATTAACCCAGTTGCTAATAATGGTAATTGTTCGGTTTTTTGTCCCAAACTGGCAAATTGTAACCCTAGACCTGGCAAAATTGCCCCACCAACTAAGGATTTTTGGGCATTTGCTCCGGTAAATGTTAATGCTGTACCGGCATCAATTACTAATGTGGGAAATCCCCAAGTTATCCCTGCACCCCATACAGCTAAAGCGCGATCAATTCCTAGTGTGGGATACATTTCCTGTAATGGTACATCTGCTAAGGTAATCAGATATAAATGGGGGTAAGTTTGCCAAAGTCTGGTTTGACTAGGAACAACAGAAGCAAGAATCACGGGTATGGGGTGATCTGGTGCTATGGGAAGATTGCTAGGTAGAGAGATTGCTGTTAACCAATTATCTAAGGTGGGATATGCAGCCAATTGGGGTATAACAGATGTAGGTAGATGAAATGTATCCCCGGTTGTATATAGGTTTTTATCTATGAATAATCCCCAATGGAGGCGGGAATTACCAATAATTAAGGCTAAGACGGGAAGTTGTTTATTTGTGGAAGAGAAATAATTGTTCACAGTTTTAATTTTCTTAACTGGGTTATAGGTTTTTTAAGAAAAATTAACATTCAACCCGTGCCACAATATAGAGAAAGGCATAAATACTCAATTTGTTAAGGAGGGGCGTGATGGTATTGCTCACCGAGAAACTAGAAAAACGTCTGACTATAAATACTGTAGAGATTAGTGAAGATACTACTGCAATTCGGTCTTTGGATTGGAACCGCGATCGCTTTGATATTGAGTTTGGCTTACAGAATGGCACTACATATAATTCTTTTATCATTCGTGGTGAGAAAATAGCTTTAGTTGATACCTCCCATGAAAAGTTTCGCCAACTTTATTTTGATACTCTTACAGGTTTAATTAATCCCCAGGATATTGATTATTTAATTGTTAGTCACACTGAACCAGATCACAGCGGTTTAGTAAAAGATTTACTGCAACTTGCTCCTGATATTACTATAGTTGCGTCAAAGGTGGCAATTCAGTTTTTGGAAGATATGGTACACCAGCCATTTAAACGCAAAATTGTCAAAAATGGCGATCGCCTAGATTTAGGAAATGGCCATGAATTTGAATTTGTCATTGCCCCTAATTTACACTGGCCTGATACTATTTTCAGCTTTGATCACAAAACCCAAATTCTCTATACCTGCGATGCTTTTGGGTTGCATTACTGCACCGATAGCACCTTTGATGATAATTTACCAGCCATTGAAGCTGATTTTCAATATTACTATGACTGTTTAATGGGTCCAAATGCCCGTTCTGTGCTGTCCGCACTCAAGCGCATGGCAGAATTAAAAACTATTCGCATGATTGCTACTGGCCACGGTCCCCTACTCTACCATCATGTAGAAGAATTAGTAGGACGTTATCGCACTTGGAGTCAAGGCCAAACCAAGGCAGAAACACCAGTCGGTATATTTTATGTATCTGAGTATGGTCATAGCGATCGCCTCGCCCAAGCCATCGCTAATGGTATCACTAAAACTGGCGTAGCCGTGGAAATGGTAGACTTGGGCGCGAATGTGGATTTACAAGAACTACGGGAACTAGTAGGACGTTGCACTGGTTTAGTTGTGGGAATGCCTCCCGCATCAGGTAATATTAATACCCAAACTGCACTCAGTACAGTGTTAGGTTCTGCCAAAGAAAAACAAGCCATTGGTATTTTTGAAACTGGTGGAGGAGATGATGAACCTACCTATCCCCTATTAAATCAATTCCGTGCAGCGGGGTTAAATGTCGCTTTTCCCGTGATTGAAATTCGGGAAGCACCCACAGCCAACATTTATAAAAAGTGCGAAGAAGCCGGTACAGACTTAGGACAATGGGTAACAAGAGACAAAAGCATCAAAACGATGAAATCTCTTGCGGCTGACTTAGATAAAGCCTTGGGGAGAATTAGCGGCGGTTTATATATCATCACCGCCAAAAAAGGCGACGTATCCAGCGCCATGTTAGCCTCCTGGGTAAGTCAAGCCAGTTTTAAACCCCTGGGATTTTCCATTGCTGTAGCTAAAGATCGGGCGATAGAATCCCTCATGCAAGTGGGCGATCGCTTTGTTCTGAATGTACTCGAAGAAGGCAACTATCAAAAACTGATGAAACACTTCTTAAAACGGTTTGCTCCCGGTGCTGATCGTTTTGAAGGAGTCAAAACCCAACCAGCAGAAAATGGCGCACCCATTTTAGGCGATGCTTTAGCATACATGGAATGTGAAGTTGTCAGCCGGATGGACTGCGGCGATCATTGGGCAGTATATAGCACAGTTTACGCTGGTAGAGTATCCAAACCTGAAGCCCTGACCGCAGTTCACCATCGCAAAGTCGGGAATCATTATTAAAATCAAACCATCTTCCCCTCCTCACTTGGGGGGAGGGGGACAAGAATTATTTAAAGTCAGGAGATTAAACTGATGTCAGAAAATAAACCCCGTGATGTTCAAATATTGCCCATTGGTACAGATACCACAATATTGCGATCGCGCAGTTGGGCAAGATTAAGATTTGAAATTGAATATGCTTTAGCTAAAGGTACAACCGCTAATTCTTTTATCATTCAGGGTGATAAAATCGCCTTAATTGATCCCCCTGGAGAAACTTTTACCGAAATTTATCTGGAAGCTTTACAAAAAAGAATTGATATCAAAACCATTGATTATGTAATTCTTGGTCATATCAATCCTAACCGCGCCGCCACATTAAAAGCTTTACTAGCAATTGCTCCCCAAGTTACTTTTGTTTGTTCTAACCCAGGAGCAAAAAATTTAAAAGCCGCATTAGAAAAAGAAGATTTACAAATTTTGATTATGCGGGGGGAAGATACCCTAGATTTAGGAAAAGGTCATCATTTACAATTTATTCCTACACCTAACCCCCGTTATTCTGACGAACTTTGCACCTACGATCCGCAAACAGAAATTTTATTTTCTGATAAGTTATTTGGGGCGCATATTTGTGGTGATCAAGTATTTGATGAAGGTTGGGAAGTCTTTAATGAAGATCGGCGTTATTATTTCGATTGTCTCATGGCTCCCCACGCCAGACAAGTAGAAACAGCCTTAGATAAATTGGCAGATTTGCCCGTGAGGTTGTATGCTACTGGTCATGGTCCATTGGTAAGATACGCTTTACAAGAACTTACCCATTCCTATCGAGAATGGATTCAACAACAAACTAATGCTGATATAAGTGTGACATTGATTTATGCTTCTGCTTATGGCAATACTGCAACTGTCGCTGGTGCGATCGCTCGTGGTATAACTAAAGCTGGTGTGAGTGTTGAATCAATTAATTGTGAATTTGCAGATCCCGAAGAAATCAAAACCGCTATCGAAAAATCCGCAGGTTTTGTTATCGGTTCACCCACATTGGGCGGACACGCACCCACACCAGTACAAACAGCCTTAGGAATTGTTTTATCAACAGCAACTAACAATAAATTAGCAGGTGTTTTTGGTTCTTTTGGTTGGAGTGGAGAAGCAGTTGATTTAATAGAAAATAAACTCAAAGATGCAGGTTATAGATTTGGTTTTGAACCCATCCGTGTCAAGTTCAAACCCAATGAAGTCACCCTTCAAACCTGCGAAGAAGCGGGAACAGATTTTGCTCAAACATTAAAACGCGCGGCGAAGAAATTAGTCGTCTCTAAACAACCTGCAAGTAATATTGAGCAAGCTGTTGGTCGTATTGTTGGTTCTCTGTGTGTTGTCACAGCCACTCAGGGGGAAGTGAAAACAGGGATGTTAGCATCTTGGGTAACACAAGCCAGCTTTAATCCTCCTGGGTTAACCATTGCGGTGGCTAAAGATCGGGCGATGGAAAATTTAACCCACACAAGTAATAAATTTGTCGTCAATATCTTAGCTGAGGGACGGGAAATACGTAAGCATTTTATGAAAGTTTACGCCCCTGGACAAGATAGATTTGAGGGGTTAGATATCTCAGAAGCTAATAATGGTGGTGTAATTCTCAATGGTGCTTTATCTTACCTAGAATGTACAGTACAAAACCGGATGGAAGTAGGCGATCATTGGTTGGTTTATGCTACTGTGGATGATGGTAAGGTGTTAAATCAAGATGGTGTGACTGCTGTGCATCATCGCAAATCAGCGAGTTATTATTAAATAGTAAGGTGGGCAATGCCCACCTCAATGTACAGCAAATTTTAAATTTAATTACAAATATGATAATTCATCTAAACCTCCAGGAGACCCCCACCAAAACTGTACTCAGTTTGGTGAAGAGGGCAATGGAGGGCTAACCGCGAAATGTTTTAAGCTGTTATGCAGCTAAATTGTATAGTCATAAATTCTTGAACTCTTGTGGCACAGGCATCCTGCCTGTCTCATTTATACAAATTAAATGCACAACAGCTTACCAGGATTTGAATTGCAAATGTAAATCCTGATTTTTCACCTATCAACTATTTTCAAAACTATGGTTTTTGTACAGGTTTGATATTTTTCGCCTTATAAAAAGTTTCTAAACTATCAGTATCACCCACAAAACGCCAATGCCAAGGTTCATAACTCACACCTTGAAGATTATCTTTGGGGAAAGAAAGTTCAAAACTAAACCTGGCGGCATTAGCTTGTAACCATTGATAAGCTTTAGTATTATCAAAGTTGGCTTGGAGATTAGTCGCCGGTACTTCACCATCACCAATATCCACAGCATAACCTGTATGATGTTCACTATGTCCAGGAGGTGCGCTTAAAGCTGCCCTTTCGGCTGGAGTTTGATTGCGCTGGGCCCCAACACCAAAAAATAATTGCTTTTGTTCTTCTATCGAACGAAACCCAGAAATAGGAACTAAATTTACTTCTGCACTTCTAGCTGCTGCTACCATATCTTGAAACTTGACAGCAGCAGATTTTCGCATTCTGATTTTACCATCACCCGTAATTGGTGTTAATTCTGACTCTGGTGCTTGTGCATATTCAAAATGTCCCAATACACTATTATTAGGTGGAGTATTACCAACTATAGGTTCGGGTGTAGAACTAACGGGTTCAACAGAAGAATTAGGACTTGGTTTGGGTGTGGTGACAGAGAAGAAAAAACCACTGGTAACAGCCAGGAGGATAAATCCCGTTAATCCACCTCCAATTAAAATTGGAGTTGGTATGTTGATCTTACTTCCTGTATCAGAAGTATCACGTACAGCCGTCGGAATATCATCAGCAGATGGAGGATATGAATTGTCCGGTTTTTGAGGAAATCCAGCTTTATTCAAGTTTATGCTCCTGTTTGTATCTAATAAGAAAAAAATACCGTAGGCTAGACAAGGTAGTTTGTATTTAATTTTTAATTATTCTAGGTGTAATCTTGGTCAATCTTTTAGAACTATATATCAAGTTAGTGGGGTTAATTCTCCTCGGATTCATCTTAGGACGGAAATTACCGAGTTATGCTTCCACATATCTAGGTCAGTTTCTCTTTTGGATAGGAGTCCCTATAAGTATTATTGGGTTTTTAGTCCAAACAGACTTATCAGGACAGCTTTGGATTGCACCGATAATAGCGTATCTAGCCCTATTTATAGGAGCATTTTTAGCTTGGTTACGAATTCAAACCCTAGCATATTTCACTAATTCAGTCCCCCAACCTGCTACTCAAGGTAGCCTAATTTTAGCAGCGATGGTAGGTAATACAGGTAATTTGGGTTATCCCATAACTTTAGCAATGGTTGGTAAAGAATATTTTGCCTGGGCTTTATTCTACGATATGTTGGGTTCATTATTTGGGGCTTATGGTTTAGGCGTGATTTTAGCCGCCAGGTTTGGTAATAATATCCAAAATTACACCCAATTAGCCAAGGTAATTTTGATTAATCCAGCTTTATGGAGTTTTGGCTTGGGCTTATGGTTGTATCAGCTTCGACTTCCCTCTGTAGTAGAATTTACTTTAGAGAAATTGGCTTGGGTGGGGGTAGCTTTATCCTTGATGTTAATAGGAATGAGACTTTCACAACTAAAATCTTGGCATAAACTCCCAGAAGCATGGAGTAGTATCTTAATTAAAATGCTAGTAGTTCCACTGATTTTAGGGAGTATGCTATCGCTGTTTGGGGTGACAGGTAATGCAGCACAGGTAATGGTTTTACAGATGGGTATGCCTCCAGCTTTAGCTACATTGGTAATAGCGGAAACCTTTAATTTAGATCGTGATTTGGCTGTGACTATTTTAGCGATGGGGATGATAGTCTTGTTGTTTACTTTGCCTATGTGGTTATGGTTGTTTTAACTGGAAATCTGCTTCAACTACAATCAATATAAAAAATTGGTATCACTTGTATGGGAATTGCTATATTTGAGCATGAAGTTTTTCAGAAAGCACTTTTTTGTAGGCAATGAAGTCATAACAAAACGAGTATCTTCTACTGCTATTCTACAACCCCTAAATTTTGCTTTTCTGCCAACTCCCCAGGAGTAATATGTTCATAATGTTCAAAAGGTTGATGAATCCAAGGATTATTAGGAAGATAATCAGCATAATAATTAGGAACAACGACTGAACAAGCTTTATACCAAATTACAGCAGTGCGAATTTCTTCTATGGAGGATTGACTATAGGAGTGTAACCAAGGAATTGTTTTTTGAATAGTTATACCAGAGTCTACTAAATCATCTACTAGCAAAATCCGTGAACCTAAATTTTCGCTAGTCATGGTTAAATGATGGGAAACAATTAAATTATTTCTGTCTTGTTTACGCGCGCCACTATAGGATGATGTAGATAGAATCGCTAAAGGTTGATTGTATATACGGGAAAGAATATCCCCTACTCGCAGTCCTCCCCTAGCTAAACAGACAATTTGATTAAATTGCCAGCCTGATTGATGGATATTTACGGCCAGTTCTTCAATTTTGCGGTGATAATCTGACCAAGAAATGTAAAGGTCTGACATAAGATACAGAAAAGTATGTTAATTAATACTGAATACCAGTGAGTTTTTTATTTTAATATGAGCGTGATTTATGGTCAAAGATAATTCTGAGGATAATGATTTACATAAACCCCTGACAAGCGAAAAATTAGATTTTAAAACTAAACTAGCTTATGGGGCGGGAGATTTAGGCCCGGCGATTACTGCGAATATTGCTGTATTTTACCTGCTGGTTTTCTTTACCAATGTAGCCGGAATTCCGGCGGGTTTAGCAGGTAGTATTTTGATGATTGGCAAAATTTGGGACGGTATCAATGATCCGATGGTGGGAATGTTGACCGATAAAACCCAATCCCGTCGCTGGGGTCGTCGTCTTCCTTGGCTTTTATATGGGGCAATTCCCTTTGGGTTGTTCTTTTTCTTGCAGTGGACTGTGCCTCAATTTAGTGCGGATAAAAGTAGTAATATTTGGTTATTATTTTGGTATTATGTAGTTATTGGAATTGTGTCTCAGGTATTTTACACTGTTGTTAATTTGCCTTATACGGCGATGACTCCTGAATTAACTCAGGATTATGATGAACGGACTAGCCTTAATAGTTTTCGCTTTACATTTTCCATTGGTGGCAGTATTTTATCATTAATTTTATCAAAAATTGTTTTTTCACAAATTGAGGATCGCCAACAACAATATTTAGTTTTAGCCGCAGTTTGTACTGTGATTTCGGTTTTATCTTTGTATTGGTGTGTTTATGGTGTGCGCGATCGCATTTTGGCTTTTGAAGCTAAACGGATTTCTTTACCACAAGAAGCAGAAATTCCCTTTCTAGAACAGCTAAAAATTGTCTTTAGTAATAAACCTTTTCTCTTTGTCATTGCGATATATCTTTTTTCTTGGTTAGGTGTGCAAATCACCGCCAGTATTATTCCCTATTTTGTGGTTAACTGTATGGGACTTAAAGAAGGAGATGTCCCCACAGTGATGATTGCAGTCCAGGGAACGGCTTTATTAATGTTATTTGTGTGGAGTAATTTAAGTAAAAAAATTGGTAAAAAACTGGTTTATTTTCTGGGCATGAGTTCATGGATTATTGCTGCTGCTGGATTATTTTTCCTGCAACCAAATCAAGTTGCCCTTATGTATGTTATGGCTATTATGGCAGGTGTGGGAGTTTCCACCGCTTATCTAATTCCTTGGTCAATGATACCTGATGTGATTGAATTAGATGAATTGCAAACAGGACAACGCCGCGAAGGTATTTTCTATGGTTTCATGGTGTTATTGCAAAAATTTGGTTTAGCTTTTGGGCTATTTTTAGTCGGTAATACTTTACAAGCTTATGGTTTTAAAGAAGCTGTAGCTGGACAAAGTTCTTTACCCATACAACCTGAATCAGCACTTTTAGCCATTCGCATCGCTGTTGGACCCATACCAACTGTTTGTTTAATTGCAGGTTTGGTTTTAGTTTACTTCTATCCTATTACTCGTGAGATTCATACAGAAATGATGCTAAAACTGCAAGAACAACGAGAAAATAAATAAACACAACTGTTATATATAGAACTCATATATAGCAATCCTAAATAAGATATGAACACTTGGCGTTGCTGATTTTAGGGATGAAAATGATTTTGCATACATTCAATATCCTTGTAGAGACGTTCCATGGAACGTCTCTACCCCCAAAAATCATATGCCAATTCAGCAACGCCGAACACTTTTTTCTCTACCTCTGCGGTCTCTGTCTATGTGCATTGGCCAATTTTGGTTAAGGCCTATTGACAAGTATTTATAAGTAAAATACGATGACTGTATATAAAGTGTTTTCACTTATAAATTTATGAACCAGTCTAATCATAGCGAACTTGCCAAGTCAGGGGATATCAACGCGATTAATAATCTTGTTAATCAGTGGTTGCACTCACCTAGTATTGCTGTCAAAACAACTCTTAAACAGGACTGTCTCCAGATAATGCTAGAATCAGCAGAAGTTCCAGAAAAAGAGTCAATCATTCCTTGTATTCGTGATAAATTGGTGAATTTATCTATTGACTCTGTGAAAAAAGTAAAAATATATGCACGAGAAGCAGGTGAAGATTTTCCAGATTGGCAGGAAGAATTAGAGTTAAATTATACGTTGATAGTACAGAAGACAGAAAGTCAGTTATCTACACAAAAACCATCTTTGTTTAATTCCTTTTTTGGTGCGATCGCCGGAACAGCAGAAGCGGTTAGTGGTGCTGCGATGAGTGTTGGTGGTGCAGCTATGGAAGCAGGACAGGTTGTTAGTAATGCAGCTTTGGGTGTTAGTGGTGCAGCTATACAAGCAGGCCAGGTTGTTGGTGGTGCAGCTTTGGGTGTTGGTGGTGCAGCTATACAAGCAGGCCAGGTTGTTGGTGGTGCAGCTATACAAGCGATGCAAGTTGTAGGACAAGCATTAGCAATTGTTGGTAATAATCCCACCTTACAAACTGCAATCAAATCATTAAATCAGGATTGGTTAAATCCTTTAATTGATCAAGTAGATGTGGTAAAAGCTGAGGCTGCTGTAAGAAAATTACAACAAGAGTATCCAAATGAAAAACCTCCAGAAATTGCCCATCGTTTGATGTTGGAAAAGTCAGTTTTTGCTGGAACAACTGGTTTTGTTAGTAGTCTTGCACCGGGACAAGCTGCGGCCATGTTTGCCGTAGATTACCTAGCGACGGCTGCATTATCGGCTGAATTAGTTTATCAAATTGCTGCTGCTTATGGAATGGATTTACAAGATTCAGAACGTAAAGGTGAGGTAGCAGCTATTTTTGGTTTAGGCTTAGGAGGAAAAACCGCAATTCAAGCAGGTTTAGGTTTATTGCGAAATATGCCTGTTGCTGGTGCAGTGATTGGTGCTAGTTCCAATGCCGTGATGATTTATGGATTAGGTTATGCTGCTTGTCAATTTTATGAAGCAAAACAAAATCCATTAACTTTAGAAGCAACTTTAGTAGATGCTCAAACAGAAAGTGAAAAATATTTAGAAGTTGCTGTTTCTCAAACCAAGATTATGGATCAAATACTGGTGCATTTGGTTTTAGCAGGTAATCCTGATAAATCTTGGGAAGATATTTTACCTGAGTTAAAAGCAGCTAATCTGAGTCCTGCTTCTTTGGATGAAATTGCTGCTCATATTAAATCACCACCATCATTAGCACAATTGCTTGAGCAAGTTAATAGTGATTTTACAGTTGCTTTACTAGCACAATGTGAAAAAATTGCTAATTTAGATGGAGTAATTACACCTGAAGAAGCTCAAGTAATAGCAGCTATTCGTAAAAAGTTTAATTATCCAGTGGTTTAAGTCCTGAATTTTTTCAATAATTCTCAGAAGTGAGATTGCTTGCTAGGTGGAAATAAATTAAAGTTTGTAGTCAGGACTTTAGTCCTGATCATCCTTGTATTGAGGGATAAATCCCTTACTACAAACTTGAGGGATAAATCCCTTACTACAAACTTGAGGGATAAATCCCTTACTACAAACTTGAGGGATAAATCCCTTACTACGAACTTGAGGGATAAATCCCTTACTACAAACTTGAGGGATAAATCCCTCACTACGAACTTGAGGGATAAATCCCTTACTACAAACTTGAGGGATAAATCCCTTACTACAAACTTGAGGGATAAATCCCTCACTACGAACTATAGCCATCCTATTTGATTTGTGAATATTCCAAGAGTCAGATCCCCGACTTCTTTAAGAAATCGGGGATCTGGTTTTTGTTGAGGGAACAGAGTTAAAATTCTTGTAGTGGATATTGCCCACTCTGCGTAATATTAGAAAAATGAAATATGATTTCTATATAAATTATCTCTTCAATGTTATAATTAACCAAGTTAGATGATTAATAAGTAAATCTCCCATTCTAAGTTATGTTCACTGCCTCCAGATGCTCAGATTAGCCTTTTGCAACTCCTAGATGACAACGTAAGTATTCAGCTATAGCGCTCGTTCATACCCAGATCCCCGACTTCTTTTATTAATTGTGTCCATAAATGATAAATTGATCACAGAAGTCGGGGATCTTTTTACCTCACCTGAATTCTTACATGGCAACTGGTTTCCCAATGACATCCCCAATGATCAAACATAACATCATTAAACAACAGACGCAGATACAACTGATATAATGAACCCTACACAAGAACAACTAAAACTCAAATTAACACAGGCTTTAGTGGCTGCTTTTGGTACAGATTATACTAATACAGATCCAATTTTGGTTTCTGCCAGTAATCCTAAATTTGGTGATTATCAAGCTAATGTGGCTTTATCCTTGAGTAAAAAGTTAGGAAAGCAACCGAGAATCATCGCTACGGAAATTGTTAATAAACTAGATGTATCTGATATTTGTGAACCTCCAGAAATTGCTGGGCCTGGTTTTATTAATCTCAAATTACAAACATCCTACCTCGAAACACAACTGAACGCAATTCAAGCAGATGATAGACTGGGAATACCCACAGCGATAAATCCCCAAAAGCAAATTGTTGATTTTTCTAGTCCGAATATTGCCAAAGAAATGCACGTTGGACATTTACGTTCGACTATTATTGGTGATTCTATTGCCCGGATTTTAGAATTTTGTGGCCATGATGTTTTGCGGTTAAATCATGTTGGGGATTGGGGTACACAATTTGGGATGTTAATTACCTATTTGCGGGAAGTTTATCCAGATGCACTTACTACTGCAAATGCTTTAAATATTGGGGATTTAGTGAGTTTTTATCGTCAAGCCAAAAAGCGATTTGATGAAGATGCAGTTTTTCAAGAAAATTCCCGTCAAGAAGTTGTGAGATTACAAGCTGGTGCGGAAGATACTCTTCATGCTTGGAAATTATTATGTGAACAATCTCGACAAGAATTTCAAATCATTTATGATTTATTAAATGTTGAATTAATAGAAAGAGGTGAATCCTTTTATAATCCCTTATTACCAAAAGTTGTAGAAGATTTAGCAACAACCGGATTGTTAGAAGAAAATCAAGGAGCAAAATGTGTTTTCTTAGATGGTTTTACCAATAGAGAAGGTCATCCTTTACCCTTAATTGTGCAAAAATCAGATGGTGGTTATAACTACGCAACCACCGATTTAGCAGCTTTAGGTTATCGTATTCAAAAAGATGAAGCCAAGCGCATTGTTTATGTTACTGATGAAGGACAATCTAACCACTTTACCCAATTTTTTCAAGTAGCAAGAAAAGCAAATTGGATACCTGAAGATGTGGAATTAGTTCATGTTCCTTTTGGGTTAGTGTTAGGTGAAGATGGCAAAAAATTTAAAACTCGTTCTGGTGATACTGTGCGGTTACGGGATTTGTTAGATGAAGCTATTAACCGCGCCCGTGCAGACATAGAAAAGAGATTACAAGAAGATGGCAGAGTAGAAACAGAAGAATTTATTCAAAATGTCGCTGAAGTAGTAGGGATTAGTGCGGTTAAATATGCTGATTTAAGTCAAAATCGCACTAGTAGTTATGTCTTTAGTTATGACAAAATGTTATCTCTCAAAGGCAATACAGCCCCTTATCTTCTCTATGCTTATGTGAGGATTCAAGGTATTAGTCGTCAAGGTAATATTGACTTTACCAACTTGGGAATAAATCGCCAAATCTTACTAAAAGAGGATGCGGAATTAACTTTAGCTAAACATCTTCTGCAACTTGATGAGGTAATTAAGGAAGTAGAACAGGATTTATTACCAAATCGTTTGTGTGATTATTTGTATCAACTCAGCGATAAGTTTAACAAGTTCTATGAAAATTGCCCGGTTCTCAAATCTGAAGAACCTGCTAGAACTTCACGGTTAATGTTATGTGATTTAACTGCAAAAACTCTCAAGTTGGGATTATCTTTATTGGGAATTAAGGTTTTAGAAAGGATGTAAATAAAAGTAGTAGGGGTTTAGAAATGCTAAACTCCTATGATAAATATGGGTTTTAGGTCTCTATATATTTAAAGTTTCCTGTCATTTTATTAATTGTGTCCATAAATGATAAATTTATCACAGAAGTCGGGTATCTTTTTACCTCACCTGAATTCTTACAATTAGTATTAATAAATATCATCGGTTAAAAATGATGATTTGATTACCAATAACGGGACTACGGGCAATTAGTTTATCTTGAGAATCTACAACTTCTAAATGAATAAAATTCAATTCTTGAGAACATTGTAATATATCGGCTGCAAGTTTATCTTGCTGGGATTTTTCCAGGTTATACCAAATATCCTTAATTTTAACTTTTAAATCACTGGTGCGGAAATTAGCTTCAATGGGTTTTATCAATTGATAAATCATTTTTTGCTTATCTTTACTCTTCACCGCAATACTAATTTCTGCAAATTGATTTTCAATTGCTGCTAATAAAGATTCTTCTGGTGTTAATTCAACAACTGGACTGGGAGTAGGTTCTGGTTCAACGACTGGACTGGGAGTAGGTTCTGGTTCAACGACTGGACTGGGAGTAGGTTCTGGTTCAACAACTGGACTGGGAGTAGGTTCTGGTTCAACGACTGGACTGGGTGTGGTAACTTCCTCTACAGAGGGAACAGTTGCAATTTCCACAGATTTAGGAATAAATGTAAATGTGGTTATCCCTATTGTTAGTACAAACAAGACTGCAAACATCCCTGTCAAAACCGTATCCGACAGATTATTAGATATACTTGATGGCAAGAATAAGCGAAATGTCCTTAAAAACCTATCCCAACTAGAGAAAAAACCGTTTTTTTGCTGACTATCAGTCGGTGTTTCTGTTTCCAGTTTGACGACTGTAGTTTCTAAAACACCAATTGTTCCCCGCAAAATTTGGATAATTGCCGTTTTCCAAATGGGTTGATTTTTCTGGTAAGGTGTGGGGGAAGGTTGACCGGTTGGTTCATTTCTTGGTTGTCTGCGTTTGTTTCCTGACATGGAACTTTTACAAAATTAGGGAAAAACCTAGATGTGTAGGGATAATTCATGAATTACCCCTACAAAAGAATAAGGGTTTCAGGTACGTCTTAACTGAACGGTATTGTCATGTAATTATCTATTGTGTTATTCAGTGAAATATGAAAATGAAACGCCGTCAATTTTTGTTTTTAGGTGGAATTAGTACCATAGGGTCTGGACTACTAGGGTGGAAATTATCAGCAAACAATTCTCTCATAGAAACAGCTACAGCAGTGAGTCCAGTTAGAAAAAATTTGTTACTGCGTTTTGTCTCCGTTGCGGATACAGGAACTGGTACAAAAGGACAATATGCTGTAGCTAATGCCATGAATTTTTATCATGAGAAAAATCCTTATAATTTAGTGGTTTTAGCTGGTGATAATATCTATAACAATGGGGAAATTGAAAAAATTAATGCCGTTTTTGAACGTCCCTATCAACCCCTACTTAAAAAAGGTGTGAAGTTTTATGCTTGTTTAGGAAATCATGATATTCGCACGGATAATGGTGTTCCTCAAGTTAAATATGCTGGTTTTAATATGCAGGGACGTTATTACACGTTTAGTAAAAATAAAATCCAGTTTTTTGCTTTAGATACTAATGGTAATGCAGATTGGGAAAACCAATTAATGTGGTTAGAGAAACAATTAAGTCTGAGTAAAGCACTTTGGAAAGTTGTCTTTGGCCATCATCCTATTTATTCATCTGGTCAATATGGAAGTAATGCCAAGTTTATTAAAATCTTTACCCCCCTATTTAAAAAATACAATGTACAACTGTACATCAATGGCCATGAACATAACTATGAACGCACTCGTCCTATTGATGGAACTACCTATTTAATCTGCGGTGCAGGTGCGGGAAATCGTCCTGTTGGTCGTTCTCCATGGACAGAATATTCAACCAGTGATTTAAGTTTTGCTGGCTATGATGTTTACCCAGATAAAATAGAAGTGAGTGGTATTGATACTAATAATCGAGTTTTTGATCGGGGTATAATTAAATTAAATAGTGTTTAATTCCAGGAGTCAGGAGTCAGGAGTCAGGAGTCAGAAAGAAGAATAATTAAAATCAAAGGATTTTTTCTGTTCCCTATTTCCTGTTCCTTATTCCCTGCGATTTAGTATTGGTTGAGGTTAATACCTGCTTCTTTGGCCATTACTTCTAAACCTTTATGTTGTAAGGTTTTGATAGCTTTAGTGGAGAGTTTTAGTCTGACCCAACGTTTGCCACCTTCCCACCATACGCGCTTATTTTGGAGATTAACGTGCTGGAGGCGGTTGGTGTGACGGTTGGAGTGGGAGACGGAACAAGCGTTATTGGCTTTTTTGCCAGTTAGTTCACAACGACGGGACATAATAAATATCTCCTAGAGTTCTATTTTAAGACAACCTTTCAATTATATCTCAAAACGTTCAGGAAAAAGAATAATTTAGGACTTACGCATTGACAGAATCAACCAAAACTGAAAATTATTAGGAATTACGCACAAGTTACGGAATAACGAACCGCAGAGGACGCAGAGGACACGGAGGAATGAGAGTTTGAGGATAATTTTGCGTAAGTCCTAATTATTAAAAATCCCCCTTTTTAAGGAGGATTTAGGGGGATCTGGATTTTACTTACTCGCTTGTTCTGTAAGCTTGGTTAACATATCATTGGAACGTTCAACAAAGGATTTCATACCATCAGCATCAAAGCCTTTTTGAGACATCAGTGCTAAATCGTAGACGTGCTGACAAATCATTCTTGCTAATTGTCCTGTGGGTGACTCACCATCACCTTGAATAATACTACCTTGATTCAGACTAGCTAGGTTTTGAATTAAGGGATGGGCAGTATTGACAACTAAAATATGTTCTTCAGGAAATTCTACATTTTGCTGCTGCATCATGGCGTTCATTTCCCGCAGACGACGAAGGATTTCTGGCAATAATACCATTGCTGGTGGTGTTCCCTGGGGGTCGTCTGATTTTAAGGCTTCGGTACGAATGGTAACTTTAGGTTTGTTGAGTGATTTTTCAAATAATTCTTTGATGGTTTCACTCTTGGTTTTATTGGTGGTGGGGTCAACAATTTCGCTAGATTTATCATCTAACAATGTGTTATCAAGGTCAGAATCTACCCGTGTAAATTTAACATCCTGATATTCTCTTTCGAGGAAGTTAATAAAGTGGGTATCAATGAAGGAGTCCATAAATAGAACTTCTAAACCTTGACTTTTGTGCAATTCCACATAAGTAGCTTGACTGGCTTCATCGGTGCTGTAAAATACCTTATTTTCGTGGCGTTCTTTGTTGCGTTCTAAATATTCTTTGATGGTGGTGTAAGGTGTGCTGCTGGTGTTTGCTGGGGTGACATCTTCCCAAGCGTCTCCATCTGAAGATTGGACTTCAACTGCTGGTGTTTCTGTGGGTTGGGTGTTTAATTTGGCGGTACTGCGGAATATGAGAATGTCTTCAACTTGTTTTTTAAATTTCTCGTCGTTGAGAACGCCAAATTTAACGAAAGTGCCTAAATCTTTCCATGCACTAATATATTGTTCTCGGTTATCCCGGTATAGTTCTTTGAGTCTATCACCGACTTTTTTGGCGATATAATCTCCTATTTTCTTAACAGTGCGATCGCCTTGTAACGCACTACGGGAAACGTTCAAAGGAATATCTGTACTGTCAATTACCCCCCGCATGGGCATTAAAAACTGGGGAATAATCTCATCACAGTTATCACTCACAAAAACCTGATTACAGAATAACTTTGTTTGTCCTTTGGTGACATCTACATCAGGACGCATTTTCGGGAAATACAAAATCCCGTTAATAATAAATGGATAATCTGTATTTAGATGTACCCATAACAAAGGTTCTTCTTGAAAAGGATAGAGATAGCGGTAAAATTCTAAATAATCTTCTTTGGTTAAATTGTTAGAAGATTCTCGCCAAGGCGCTTTTTGTTTATTCAACACTTCCCCATCTAATTTGATGGGAACAGGCATAAAATCACAGTAGGTTTTAACTAAATTCTTAATTCTCGCAACTTCTAAATATTCTTCCTCATCTGGCATTAATGTGAGGATAATAGTAGTACCGCGAGTAGTGCGAGAAGATTCATCTAAAGTAAATGCTGGTGAACCATCACAACTCCAATGAACTGCCTGAGAACCTTCTTTATAGGAAAGGGTATCAATTTCTACTTTTTTCGCCACCATGAAGGAAGAATAGAACCCCAAACCAAAATGTCCAATAATTGGTTGGTCTGCTTTCCCTTCATATTTGTGAATAAATTCTTCCGCACTAGAGAAAGCAACTTGGTTGATATATTTTTTTACTTCCTCTGCGGTCATCCCGATACCATTATCGGAGATAGAGAGGGTTTTGTGATCTTTATCAATGGCAATTGTAATTTCTGGTTCACCAACTTCCCCATTGTACTCCCCAGCGCGGGACACCATTTTGATTTTTTGGATCGCATCTACGGCGTTGGATACCAGTTCCCGCAGGAAAATTTGATGATCTGAATAAAGAGACTTCTTAATAATCGGGAAAATATTCTCAGTATGAATACTGATAGTACCTTGTTCTAGCATAGTTATCCGTCTGTTTTACTTGCTTGCAGATAATTAATGAAAATCTATTTTCTGTGATATAGGTCTTTTGTGAGGTAAGGAATACCTGTAAATTATGATTCGGATTACACTACCATAGCAGGGAATCGGGGATTAACAGCCTAGTTGATTATTCTCTGGAATGATGACGATAATAGATATATTCAACTATCTTGAGGAACAGTTTTATGGATCCCATCACCTTAGTCACTGCCATTACTACCATATTTCTCACGGGAGTGTTACAGAAACAGGGTGAAAATTTTAGTGATTTTTTAACGCAAAAGGTGGGAAAAGCATTTGATTTTATTCGTAAACATTCCCCAGACATAGCAGCAGCTTTAACAGCAGGTAATCCAGAAGTATTATCTCTCAAGCCAGAAGTTTTACAACAAATTCCTTCAGATCCGACTTTTGCGGAATTGGTTGATACTGCGGATGTTGAAAAGAATACCACATTTCAGGAAAAGTATCAAGCAATGAAACAAGCAGTAAAAGCAGGTAAAATTGTACAAGTAATGGCAACTGATATTGAAGCGACTAATCTGAAAGCAAACTCAATGAAACAAACAGCACCCCTTGATACTGAATTTATAGAACAAACAATGTTAAAAAATGTCAAGGTAACAGGTGATATTGATTTAGGTGATTTAAGTCAAGAGGGATAAGTTATGGAAGAATTATTAGAACTTAAAAATTTATTAATTAGTGGCAATATTGCAGACGCATTGCTGCTAGTGGAGGAAATGACGGAGATGAGTAAGGATGATAAGCTAAACAAAATTATTAGCTTTGGCATTATTTTATTACTACATTTGATTAAACAGCAAGCGGAGAAACGAACAACAAGATCATGGGAGATATCAATTCGTAATTCTGTACGTCAAATTCAACGTACCAATAAACGACGGAAAGCAAACGGAAATTATTTAACAGAAACAGAATTACAAGAAACCCTAGAAGATGCTTATGAATCCGCTTTAGATCAAGCATCATTAGAAGCTTTTGAAGGTAGATATGAAGCAGATGAAATTGCCATAATGATAGATCGTAACACAATTATTAATCAGGCACTTACACTAATTTTGGAAGATTCTATATGAATGAACAACCACAAATTAAGCAATCGATCTTTGATAATATTAATGTTAGAGGTAATCTGACGACAGGTGATATTTATCAATACAATGATGCTGAACCTCTTTATTTACAATCTTTAGATATCACAAAACGCCAACTAGGTAATGATCATCTTGATGTTGCTACTAGTCTTAATAATTTAGCAGAATTTTATAGAAATCAAGGACGATACAATGATGCTGAACCTCTTTATTTACAATCTTTAGATATCTTAAAACACCAACTAGGTAATGATCATCCTCATGTTGCTACTAGTCTTAATAATTTGGCCCTATTATATGACTCTCAAGGAAAATATTTAAAAGCTGAAAATCTAGCTCAACAAGCTTTAGTAATATATCAACAAAAATTAGGTAATGAACACCCTAATACGCAAAATGCAGCACTTAAGGTAAAATTATTATACATAATGAAACTTTTGTCATGTAACAAAGATACATTGTTTGGTATTCTCCAAGCACTTGCAGAACAAGCAAACCTTCCCGATCTAAATACAGAAACAATGTTAGCATTGTTGGAGCAAATAGAAAACAATCCTCAGCTATTGTCATCTCTTCGGGAGTATTTGTAACAGCAAACACAAGCATCAGATGACGATACATAAAGAAATGATTATCATACAATCTTAAAGTTGTCTGAATCAGGATATCCAGGATTATAGGATGTACAGGATTATAAGTGTCAAAATACTTGATAAATTAATTTTGAAACATTTATGTGGCAACGGTTTCAACGCTTGAAAATTTCCCTACTCTTGATAAAATGTATCTTAATTCTTATTGATAAAACCCTTATTTTATTGAGAATCATCAACGGAGGATTAAGGTTTGGGGTTTGCAAGCGAACTGACAAGTCAGCGCTCGCGCTATCACGAATGTTAAGAAAGATGTTTATAATGGATAGGGGGGTAAATTATATAGCAGGTGACAGTTGACAGGTGCTACGGGTGACAGAGTTGAAAGACATGATGGTGTATAAGCTGTTGTGCATTTAATTTGTATAAATGAGACAGGCAAGATGCCTGTGCCACAAGAGTTTAGAAATTTATGATTGTACAATTTAGCCGCCTAACAGCTTAGTTTGTTAAGTAAATTCTGTATCTCATTCAAGTGCATACCGCTATATGCAACTTTACAAAGAAATGGTATTAGGGTTTTCAAATTTTACCGGTGGGAAAGAAACCAAATAGTTTGACTACTCCACTAATTAAGGCTATAATCACTGCTACTAGAACTCCACGATTAATAAATTCTTGGTTATCTAGTCTTTTATCAATACCAATAACTTTTTCTTCTAGGGTTTTAATTTCCCCTGATAGTTCTGCCTGACCAACTTCCAGTTTATTTAGTCTATTATCAATAGTTTCTAGTTTTTGGTTGACTTCAGCAAATTGCCGATCCATTTTTTGGTTGACTTCAGCAAATTGC
>JACCDP011573193.1_pt1 | contig 34183 bp, 35 predicted proteins | sample 7445841 | NCBI WGS metagenome assembly JACCDP01 (sample SAMN15323441, study PRJNA562643) | freshwater metagenome | isolation source: river surface water | place: USA:Blue River Watershed | collected 2017-08-17 | reverse complement strand
GAAAAAGGCACGTCGTCGCTTCCAGTTCTCTAAACGTTAATTATACCCATGGCATATACTCAGCAAGATTTGTTGGAAGCAGGTGTACATTTTGGTCACCTTACCCGCAAATGGAATCCCAAGATGGCTCCATACATTTTTATGGAACAGAATGGTATCCATATTATTGATTTGAAAAAAACCGAAAGCAAGTTGGAGGAAGCCAAAGCGGCAGCCAAAAACATTGCACGTTCAGGACGTAGGGTTTTGTTCGTGGCTACCAAAAAGCAAGCGAAAGAAATCGTTGCCGAAGAAGCCAAACGCGCCAACATGCCTTTCACCACAGAGCGTTGGTTGGGTGGTATGTTGACAAACTTCCAGACTGTACGCAAGAGCATCAAGCGTATGCAGAACATCGACAAGATGGCAACTGACGGAACGTTTGATCGTATCAACAAGAAAGAGCGTTTGATGTTGGATCGTGAAAAAGCAAAATTGCGCATGATTTTGGGTGGTATCGAGGATATGACCAAATTGCCTGGTGCTATTTTCATCATCGACGTAAAGCGTGAGCACATTGCTGTGTCAGAGGCTACTCGTTTGGGTATCCCTACCATCGCTTTGGTTGATACAAACTCAGATCCTACCGTGGTTGATTACTCAATCCCAGGAAACGATGACGCTTCTAAGTCTATCTACTTGATCGCCCGTGAAATCGCGGATGCCATCATCGAAGGTAGCCAAGAGCGCAAGCGTGAGAAATCAGAAGACGATGCAGCGCCAGTTGCAGAGAAAGAAGTTGTTGCAGAAGCATAATTGAATTAACCATGACGACTATTAGTGCATCAGAAGTAAATAAACTGCGCCAAATGACCGGTGCGGGTATGATGGATTGCAAGAATGCCTTGGTAGAAACCAACGGTGATTTCGAAGCTGCTGTAGATTTTTTGCGCAAGAAAGGTGCAAAAATTGCTGCCAAGCGTGCTGATCGTGAAGCTACCGAAGGATGTGTAATTGCATTGACAAATGATTCTCGCAGCGCTGGTGTGATTGTATTGGTAAGTTGCGAAACTGATTTCGTTGCCAAAAACGAAAACTTCGTAGCTATGGCCAAAGGCATCGCTCAAGTTGCTTTGGAAAATAAACCAGCAGATGTTGACGCATTGAAAGCATTGTCTATCGACGGTGTTACCATTGCTGATCGTTTGATGGAAGAAGTTGCTAAGATTGGTGAGAAAATCGATGTAACCAAATACGAATTGGTAGAAGGTGCTAACGTAGTATCTTATATCCACGGTGCAAATCGCATGGGTGTGTTGGTTGAATTGAACAACGCAGCCAACGATGCTAACCATACTGCAGGTAAAGATGTAGCGATGCAGATTGCTGCGATGAATCCAGTAGCGGTTAACCGTGATAGCGTTGATGCTAAGACCATCGAGCGCGAATTGGAAATCGGTCGTGAGCAAGCCCGTGCAGAGGGTAAGCCCGAAGCGATGATCGATCGTATTGCTGACGGTAAGTTGCAGAAGTTCTTCAAAGAGTCTACTTTGTTGGCTCAGGACTTCGTGAAAGATGGTTCAATGACCATTGAGAAATACTTGTCAGGCGTTGAGCCCGGTCTCACCGTTTCAAGTTTCAAGCGAGTGCAACTCGGATAATCAAGAAATTTTAAATCCCTCGAAAGAGGGATTTTTTTTGCTAATATTACAACAACAAATGAGGTTTAAAAGAATACTGCTGAAATTAAGTGGTGAGGCTCTCTTGGGCTCACAATCCTATGGTATCGATGCGAAAGTTTTGGAGGCATATGCCAAAGAAGTAAAAAAGGTGGTTGACGCCGGCGTGGAAGTCGCTGTAGTTATTGGCGGTGGAAACATATTTCGCGGTGTTCAAGGCGCTCAAGGTGGCGTAGTAGACCGTGCTACCGGTGATTATATGGGTATGTTGGCAACCATGATCAACGCCATGGCGCTGCAGGGCTCGTTTGAAAAGGTGGGTATGTCTACCCGCTTGCTCTCCGCCATTAAAATGGAACAGATTTCTGAACCCTTTATCCGCCGTCGTGCTATCCGACACCTGGAGAAGGGCCGAGTAGTGATTTTTGGTGCGGGTACGGGAAATCCATACTTTACCACCGATACGGCTGCATCACTGCGTGCAGTTGAGATTGAAGCGGATGTTGTTATCAAAGGCACACGCGTGGATGGTATTTACGATAGTGACCCAGAAAAGAATCCAGGGGCTGTTAAATACGATGAAATCTCTTTCAAGAAGGTCTATGACCTCGGACTAGAAGTAATGGATTTAACGGCCATTACCTTGTGTCAGGAGAACAATAAACCCATCGTGGTGTTCGATATGAACACGGAGGGTAACTTGATGAAGTTGGTGCAGGGCGATAAAGTAGGCACCTTGGTGATTGATTAAATAATTTATGAGTCGTTGTAATCTGCAGTTGAATCAGCATTTACAGCAGGCGATGGCACATCGTTGCCAACAAATGGATACACGTATTTTATCATGGGGGCTGGCTTCGCCAGCCCTTCGTGCATTACTCTCGCTCAATATTAACACCGTAGAAGATTTATTGTCGTACTCCCGCAAAGAAGTCGCCGCCACTCATGGAATGGGTGATACTGGGATGCAAAAGATCTCAGCGGGACTGGAAGCCCTGGGAATCGCTTGGGATTGATGATAGGGCCGGGAATTATTTGCATTTACTCAGAATGCTTGCGACCTCTGCGATTGTATTGCGAAGGATTTGAATGGATAATCGGATGTTTGTAACCCAACGCTAAAACAAAAAAGACGGCCAAGGCCGTCTTTTTTAATATTTTGTGAATGTCCGACTTACGCCAAAGAGTTCACGTGCTTCTGCAAACTTGATTTCAAGTTGCCAGCTTTGTTCTTGTGGATTACGTTGCGTTTGGCCAATTTGTCCAAAGCAGAGAATGCGTTGGTCAACAACTTCAAAGCCTCGTCTTTGCTGGTGGCTTTGCGGATGGTCTTAACGATATTACGAGCAGTTTTATGCTGGTAGCGGTTGAGGTCACGCTTGGCAGCGTTGGCTCTGATTCTCTTGATTGCTGACTTATGATTTGCCATTTCTGTTAAAAAGGACTGCAAAGATAAGAAACTGCAACGAATTCAACAACACATTTCAAAATTTTCAATCATTTTCTGGTGCGAGCTGCACCTTGAGACCATCCAAGTCTTGAGATAGGTGCAATTGACAGCCCAGCCGACTGTTGTTTTTAACAAAAAAAGCTTGATCAAGCATCCCTAATTCATCGTCTGTGGGTTCGGGCAATTCATGTTCGCTCAGCACATATACTTGACAGGTGGCGCACATCGCCATACCCCCACATTCGCCTTTTACGGGTAATTCAACGGCCCTGCAAAAATCCATCAAATTGAGTCCCATATCAGTGGGTGCTTCATACGTATTCTCGATGCCGTTGCGATCGATGATGTGAATGGAGATCATGGCGTTTTCCATAATTAGCGCAAATGGGTAAGGTGGTCCAAGCTATTTTTTATTTTGATGCGATAATGGGATTCGTGGTCATGTTTCTCTACCACATACAAACACACATTGTCGTGTTCGAAATCATCCATTTGTTGCAACGGGGTATTGGTTAGCAAGCATAAAAATCCGCGTAAGGCGCGACCGTGCATACAAATGAGCACCGGGTTTTCACTGCTGCTTTCAATTTTCTTTAAGCCCAATTTTTGGCGTTTGTGCATGGCCAATGGTGTTTCTCCGCCGTTGATGGCTTGGTTGAGTTCGCCATTTCTCCAACGCTGCAACATCGCATAGAATTCTTTGCGGGAATGTTCACTCGGTTGCTGTCCTTCTAGGATCCCCCAATTGATCTCATTCAATTCTGGAATGACCTGTGTGGGTATGCTGAGCGATGCAAAAGGATTCACCGTTTGGTGGGTGCGCTTCAACGAACTAACGTAGATGCGTTGAAAGGGGATGTGTTTATAGGCTTGAAAAAAGGCATCCGCCTGTTGCTGTCCCAACGCATTGATATCAGAATCCACCCCAGAACCTTGCACAATGCCCATCCGGTTGAAATGCGTTTCCCCATGCCGAATGATGTACATTGTTTTTGTGGCGGGGGAGGGTGAACTTTGCATAGACAACAGATGGAGATGGAACGGCCAAATACGGGTGCAAATATACAACAGGGGATGGCGATTTATCGTAAGCCCAAAGCCACTTTGCCCGAATTTCGTGTGGGTCGATGGACGGATGCGCCCGATTTTACTGACTGTGTCGCGGATACATTTTGTTTGCATCCATTTTCTCCGAACAATTCTTTGGAGTTGTTGTTGTCCACGGATGGTGGCGATGGGTGGGACAGATGTTCAACGATTTGGCATCAACATGCAATAGCGCTGAGTGATGCATATCCACCTACTTCTACATCAGAAACGGTTTTCAAGACCGAAGTTCGCGCCATACAAAAGGCCATTGCAGATGGAGATTTGCAGAAAGCGGTGGCCGCAAGATCGCTTACCGTATCGCAATCGCTGAGTGCTGATAGAATTTGGCAGGGCTTTGAGTCTTTGCATCAAGCTTACCCCGAGGCTTTCGTATTTCTCATCATTCACCCACAGTGGGGGTGTTGGATGGGTGCATCGCCCGAAACGCTGTTGCATTGCGATCATGGAGAAGCGAAGGTGATGTCGCTCGCAGGAACGTTGACGCAGTCGCAGGACGGATGGACAGAAAAGGAGGCCTTGGAACAGTCTGTGACGAGCAAGTACATAGCGGAAGTCTTGGCAGCCCAGGGTATTATCGATGCCAAAGAAACCCAGGTGGGTGAGGTGCAGATGGGACATATCAAACATTTAATGTCGGAATGGCACTTCCACTTATCACAAGCGCAGAAACTGACCAATGGAGATTTATCATCGGCACCGGGGCTGGGTGCTGGGGTTTGGTCAATGATTCAGCAGTTGCATCCCACACCGGCGGTGGGGGGATATCCCAAGGAGGCGGCATTGAAATGGTTGGCGGAGTATGAGGACTTGGATCGACAGTTGTACACGGGTTTTGTGGGATTGATGGGGCAGGGAAGTGCAGCGCTTTATGTGACATTGCGGTGTGCGCAGTTGTTTCAGCGGGGGTATGTTTTGTATGCAGGTTGTGGTGTGAATGCGGGATCAGATCCTGAAGTTGAATTGCAGGAAACGTCGGCCAAAATGCATGTTTTGGGACAATATTTACAAGATAGCGTTATTGCGCCATCCCGAGATTGAATACGGGTTAACGAAAAATGGTGGGGTTGGGAATCCCTTGTCCGAAATCCGTAGCCTCTAGCGGTTCTTTGGTGAATATGCCGCGTTTTGAGGGTTTGTAGCCGGAGTAATCACCTGTAGGGATGTAGTAATAGACATTGCCATCGGCGGAGGGGAATGCCGGACCAATTTCATCGAACACAATGGTATTTTGTTCTTCCTCGTAGCGCATAAGGATGCGAGAGGATTTGTGGTATTCAAAAATCACGCGGTAATCTTCGGAGGGGTCTTCAAGTCCGTCGCGAAATATGGGGGCGCCCCAAACGAGTTTGTAGGTGTTGGGTTCGGCGGCTTCTTCATCTTTTTCAAAGCTCAAAACATCAATGATGGATCGATTGGAATTGACGTTGTGGCCATCAAACATCATCACCACATAGTACTCTTTCTTTTTGATTTTGTGGGGGATGATTTGATAGTACAACCCGCCGATCCATTGGTTTTGGTCTAGTGTGGTTTCCTTGGCGTCTTTGGGTAGATTCTGCGCTGTATCGTGCAGGGAATAAAGGGCGATGCCATTTTTGGTTTTGTGTTGCACTACGCCATAATGGTGAAATACGCCGTTTTTCAAGATGATGTTATAAGTGAACAAACGCACTGGCGATTTAGGGTGTGATGCCACTGCCACCGTGCTCATGCGCAAATTGGAGAATTCGTAATCAAAGGAGGCAGGATTTGCTAGCACCTCGATCAATTTTTCTTGTAGTTGCGCGGCTACAGCCATTTTTGCAGAATCGCTGCTGGCGGAGATAACCCAAGGCGCAATGGTTAACAGACTATCTTCTTCCTCTTGGAACGATTGGGATTGTGATTGTGCACGGACAGAACTTATACAGCAGGTCGATGACAAAAACAGGGTGAAGAGAATCCTTTGAACGTTCATGGAGTAAATGGTGTTATTACAACGGGGGTACTACAAAAATATTGAATTCCACTAAAACAAAGGGGCCATCTTTTTTAAGATGGCCCCTTGATAGGATGAATCGTTTTTACTGAATTAGCAATTTTCAACTACGACTGCGCTTGCGCCACCGCCGCCGTTGCAAATGGCCGCACCACCGTATTTGCCGTTGTTTTGCTTCAATACGTGCAACAGGGTAACCAAAATACGCGCACCTGAGGCACCCAATGGGTGACCCAATGCTACTGCACCACCATTGACGTTTACTTTGCTTGCATCCAAATTGAGCAGTTTGTTGTTGGCCAATGAAACCACTGAGAACGCTTCGTTCAATTCAACGAAATCCAAGTCTGCCACGGTAATTCCAGCACGCTGCGCTGCGATGGGCAGTGCTTTGGCAGGGGTTGTGGTGAACCATTCTGGACTCTGTTCGGCATCGGCAAAACCGGTCAATTTGGCCAAGGGTTTCAATCCCAATTCTTTACATTTTTCTCCGCTCACCAACACCAAGGCAGCACCGCCATCGTTGATGGTAGAGGCATTGGCCGCAGTAACGGTGCCGTCTTTTTGGAAAACGGGACGCAAGCCAGGGATTTTGTCGAAACTCACATTTTTGTATTCTTCATCTTCGCTCACAACCACTTCGCCTTTACGGGTTTGGATGGTTACGGGAACGATTTCGTCATTGAATTTACCAGCTTTCCAAGCTTCTGCCGCGCGGGTGTAGCTTTGGATGGCGTAATTATCTTGTTCTTCGCGACTGAAGTTCATTTCCTTGGCGCAAAGTTCAGCGCAAGTACCCATCAAACTTTTGTCGTAGGCGTCTGTCAATCCGTCTTGCACGATACCATCTAAGGCTTGTACATGGCCATAGCGATATCCTGTGCGAGAATTTGGCAAGTAGTGAGGGGTTAAGCTCATGTTTTCCATGCCACCTGCAACCACGATATCGTTCAAACCCAACATGATGCTCTGCGCACCAAGCGCAACAGATTTCAAACCGCTTGCACATACTTTGTTGATGGTAGTGGCTGGCACGTGATCACCAATCCCGGCAAATTTAGAGGCTTGACGGGCCGGCGCTTGTCCCACCCCCGCTTGAAGCACACAACCCATGAACACCTCGTTGACTAGGTTTGGGTCGATGCCTGCTTTTTCAAGGGCTCCTTTGATGGCGATGGCGCCCAACTGGGTGGCTGGAACGCTAGAAAGTGCGCCATTGAAACTCCCCATGGGGGTTCTGGCGGCCGCTACGATGAAAACTTCTTTTGTCATAAACTGGAACACTGCAAAGATACGGGATTGCGGATAATCGTTGTCAATTGCGGGCGGGTTAATGGCGAAAGGCAGATTATGGTTTAGTTTTGTGATCAAATCTGGTGCAATGATTGTTTTGATTGAGTCCTCTGCTGAATTTCCATCTGTGGCTTTGTGCAATGTGCAAGGTGATGTTTTGTGGGATGAGGTAGGTACCGATAAACAGTCGCATGCCGAGAAGTTGCCCATGATGGTGCAGCGCGCGGTAGAATTTGTTCAGGCGCAGGGAACGTCGATTGTAGCGATTGCTTTTCAAGAAGGACCGGGCAGTTATACAGGTTTAAGAATTGGGGTGAGTTTGGCGAAGGGATTGTGCTATGGATTGTCGGTGCCCTTGATATCAATTTCTGGATTTGAGTGTTTGGGTATAAAAGCCTTGGAAAAATATGCGGATTGCACTGAGGCATGGGTGATGATGGATGCTCGTAGGGACGAGGTGTATGCATTGCGTTGTAATCTTGTTGGTGCGATGGGTGCAGTATCGGCCCAAATTTTGCCTTCCGAGGCGGTGGTTGGCTATGGCTCACACACTGTGTTTGTGGGCAATGCCAATGAGAAAGTGAAGCGGTTGTTACAGGCCGATGATTCAATGTTTTGGGATGAATCGCCCCGTGCATCGCATATGGCTGTTGCTGCTGTTGAAAAATACGGACGCGGTGCGTTTGTGGATTTGGCGTATTACGAGCCATTTTATCTGAAGGATTTTGTGGCGGGGGTGAGCAAGAAGTTTAGTATATAATAGTATGCGGGTTTTGTTCATTGATAACTTGGACAGTTTTACCTTCAATTTGGTGCATTGTTTGGAGGTAGGCGGTGCGGAGGTTGAGGTATTGCGCAACGAAGGTGAGGATTGGCCAGGATTGGGTGAAAAAATGGCAGATTGTGATGCATGGGCGGTCGGCCCGGGACCGGGCCGACCGCAAGACTACCCGCATTTATTGCGGGCCATAGCCCAATGGATGGATAAAAAGCCCTTGCTCGGCATTTGCTTGGGACAGCAGGCCATCGCCGAAGTTTGTGGATGGCACATCGCACATGCGGAGAAGCCCATGCACGGAAAACCCTCCATTATTCAACACAACGCACAAGGACTGTTTGAACAGTTATCGGAATCGGTTTCAGTGGGTCGGTATCATTCCTTGGTGGTGAAAGAGCCCCAAGATTTTCCTGTAGATACTGGTTCTCAGCTATTCGCCCATCGCCCTGATATATTATTGCAAATAGACGCCCGCTGCGAAGATGAGGTGATGGCATTGAGTGCGCCCGCCGCAGGGGTTTGGGCCGTGCAATTTCATCCAGAAAGTGTGTTAACCCCAGAAGGTCAGGCCATGATCAATCGTTGGTTACAGTTGGCAAAGGCGTATCGCCCATCACACGAATAGCGCATTTTTACTGTGCTGCGGCCATCACGGTCTCGGCAATATCTGCTGGGGCATATCCGCATAGTGGATACAGATCTTCCTCGTTGTTCCCATGCTCAATAAACTGGTTGGGAATGCCCAAATGGGTAAATTGGGTTTGTTCTAGTACTTGCATCCGAATCGATTGTCCCCAACCGCCCTCAATACAGCCATCTTCTACCGTGATGATGTGGGTGTATGACTTCTGGCCAATGGTCGATGCTAGGTTGTGATGGGTTTGGGTGACGATCGGACAGTGAATGTGGTCATAGGAAACTTGGTTAAGCAAACCATGGGCTTCTGCGCAGAGGTTACTGGCATGTCCGGTACTCAACAACAAGATGTTTGCGTTTTCATCGCTATGCAGGTATTGGGGTTGCAATTGTTGGTGGGCTTCTGCGGGCGATAGGATTTGCCAATTGGGTTCGGCGATGTTTCCTTTTGGGTATCGGATGGCCACAGGAGATTTAATATCGATGCCGAATTGGATGGCGGCGGCGAGCTCCGATGCATTGCGGGGAGCGATAAGGGTGGTGTTAGGTAGGCAGCGCAAAAAGGCAATGTCAAAGGCCCCATGGTGTGTGGGCCCATCTTCGCCTACCAATCCCGCGCGATCGATGCACAAAATTACCGGCAAATTTTGCAGGGCGATATCGTGGATGTACTGATCATAACCCCGCTGCAAGAAGGATGCATATATGTTCACGATGGGCAGGAGTCCTTGGGTCGACATTCCTGCTGCGAAGGTGAGGGCATGCTGTTCGGCGATGCCTACATCGAAGAACCGCTCAGGAAATTGGTTCATGGCGTGAATCATGCCACAAGAAGAGGGCATGGCAGGTGTGATACCGGTTAAGTTGGGGTGAATTCTAGCCAACGCAACGAGTAGGTCTCCGAAAACGTCTTGCCATTTTTTGGTGGGTGTTGACGGGGTTTCGATTTTGACAAATTTCGCGGCACTATGCCATTTGGTTTGTTCTTTCTCTGCAGGTGGGTAGCCCTTTCCTTTGATGGTTTTGATGTGCAGGAGTCGCGGACCTTCTTGTTTGTAAAGGGATTGTACCGCTGGCAACAGTTCTGATAGGTTATGACCATCGATTGGGCCGCTGTAATTCAATCCGAACCATTCAAACCAAGCCTTCACCCCTTGCGGATTGCTGCTGAGTTGGGTATTCAATGCCCCTGTATTTGGGTCGATGCCCATTTGATTGTCGTTCAGCACAACCATTACATTCAAATTGGATTCAAACAGGTTGTTGAGTGCTTCGTAGGAGAGTCCGGCGGTCAGTGCCCCATCGCCAACCACGGCCACAAAAGTGGGTTTGGGGCTGGATGATGGTAATATGTTGTGCGCTGCGGCCATGCCCATTGCGGCTGAAATGGCGGTGCTGGAGTGTCCGGTTCCAAAGGCATCGTAAGCACTTTCGTCGATTTTGGGAAAGCCGGATATGCCGTTGAATGTGCGTATGGTATGGAGTTGATCTTTTCTGCCTGTGAGGACTTTGTGCGGATATGCTTGATGTCCAACATCCCAAACAATGGCATCTTGGGGAAATTGCAGTGTATGGTGCAGGGCTACGGTGAGCTCTATAACGCCCAGGTTGGATGAGAAATGTCCACCCGATTGCAAAACAGAATCTTTCACAAATTCTCGCAATTCATCAGAAAGCTGTTGTAACTCTTTGAGAGAGTAATTTTTGAGTTGCTCGGGTGAAGATATTTTTTGAAGTAAGTTCAAGGGAGTTTTGGCGGCTGAGTGACAAAAATAGGGCGATTTCTTGAGTGAACGTACATGCTATTTGGTGGATGAACGGATTGGATTTATCGATGAAATTAATCGTTAGTATGAAAAAGAATTTTGAAAAAATCAATGAAATTGAAAATTTAAATAAAAATGGGACGAAAAAATTGCAATTATCTTTGGAAGTTAAATTGGCGATAGTGTAGATTTGTAAACAGAAAGCAAAAAACATTGCTTGTAAGAATTAAAACAAATCAGATTTATCATGGAAAATTTAGATAGTGCTGCTGCTACATTGCCCAAAAAAAGGGGTAGAAAACCAGGTTCAAAGAACAAGGTAAAATCGAAAAGAACTTCAAAAAAGGTTTCTTATTTGAGTGCGTTTTCAATTTTAGAGCAAGAGATTCTGTCGTTATCTAATGCAGTTAAAAAAGCCACTGCAAAAGCTGAAAAAGAAATTGAAAAGTTAGAGAAGAAGCAATCTCGCGAGATTGAGAAAGTGAAGGCGAAGGCGGCAAAATCATTGGCTTTGTGGAAAGCCCGTGCGAAAGCAAATTTGAAAAAAGGCAAAACCACTACGGGTCGCAGAGGCCGTCCAGCCAAGCCAAAGGCCGAAAAAGAAGCGGTTCGCAGGGGTAGACCACCCAAGGCGGGATATCGCAAAGGGGGAGGGCGCAGGAAAGCTGGTGAGTTGACCAAGCGCGATATTATTTTGAATTATGTGAAAGAAATCAATCAGCCCATTGCTACTGGCGCATTGATTTTGGCGTTGTATGAACGCAGCGGGGAGCGCGACAAAAAGCGTTTTTCACAAGGTATGTACACCACACTGACCCAGATGTACAAAGCGGGTTTGTTGGTGAAAGACAACGGTATTGTATCGTTGCCAGCTTAATTGTTAAAGGGTCATTGCAATGGCCTAGCCACAGCGTGAATGAAGCGGGGGTTATTCGAAAGATCTCGGATTACTTCCGCTTCAGCGAAGTGGCAAAAGAGTGCGCGTGTTTCTTCGGACAGGTATTGGTTTATTTCCAACCAAATGTGCAGCGGTGTGCTGCGTGAGTGACAATCTTTTTCTGCTAAGGTTGCCAATTTTCTATAAAATATGAGCGGATCGTTTTCTGGGGTAAATAGCGCGAGGTGAGGCTCATGATTCAGGACATTCTCATCCATTTGCTCGGCTTCTTCCAATCTCACATAGGGAGGATTGGATATTAACAGGTCAATATGTTCAGGGATTGATTCCCATTGCAGAAAATCGGAATGACGTAATTCAATTCGTTCTTGTACGCCAATGTGAAAGGCATTTTCTGCTGCAATGTCTAGTGCATCTTCACTCACATCAACTGCGGTGAATGTCCATGAAGGTTGATGATGCAACAAATACATGGGTATGCAACCACTTCCTGTGCCGATATCCAGTCCGCGAATCGACACATCATTTGGTGTTTGTTGCTTTTTATAGTCTTGCAGTATGAGGTGGCAGAGTTCTTCGGTTTCTGGTCTCGGTATCAGGGTTGCGGGCGATACTTTGAGTGTCAGCGGACCAAAGAATGCTGTTTCGAATATGTATTGAATGGGTGTTTTCTTGATCAGTTCAGCGCACACAATATCTAGTTCTGCGGGTATTTGTTCCTCGGATAGGGTTTCGCAATGGGGCAGTAGCCAGAATCCAAAGGCGGAAATTTCATCAGCGGAGAAATGCGCACTCAGTTTTTGGGTGATGAGGGACTGGATCATGGATTTTTGCATGTGATGAAATTAACTGGTCTGTTGATCAACGGCATTTGGGCTAGTTGTTTTGTAAAAGCACCAACCGGATATTCTGTCGGCAAAGGTCTGCATCTGGATGGAAAGCGTCTACATGGAGGATGTAATTTCCACTGGGAATTTGATTTTTCAGGGTATGCAGGGGGATGTAAATGGCACCGTCTGTGGATACTTCGAGTGGTGGTATGCGCAAGGGAATACTATTCCCCATGAGTGAGTACAATTCTACGGTGACCAGATAACCCGGGACAGACAATTTATGAAATAGGGTAATTCTTTCATCTGTTTGAAGGAGGTAAACGGTTTTTTCAGGGTAGAAAGGTTTCTTTTTGGGTGCTGATTTCAAGGTTGTACTTTGACTGTTTGTATTACCAGGTGTAGCGTATCCTGCGCTTATGGTGGCGCTAACCCAGTGACTGGGTTGATGAGATGGTGCGGAGGGATGATTTTTTTCTAGACTCACGCCTTTGTTCGTAAGTAGAATAGGGGTGTGCATGGACTCGTCGTAGTGCATTTCATCAATTTGTTGGGCGAGGGGATGCAGGAGTTTCAGTGTAGCTTGGTCGGCAGGGAGGTTCGGGAAGTCGTTGACTTGTCCGAGAAATTGGTATTGACTGGGCTCGTTGGCCAGGGCCAAACAGTAAGATTGGTTGCTGTAGCATCGCAGTTGATTGGGGTACAAGACGAAGGGAGTGGGTTGTAGCGTGTTGATACTGGGCGGTTGCAACGGTTGCTCTATTTGTAATTGAAGGCCTTGCAGTTGCAGGGGTTTATTGGACGTGTTGACCACTTCCACATAATCGGGGAGATGGTCTAAGGCGTTGAACATGACTTCATTGAACTGTAGTTCGCCTGGCTCGGGGATATTTTCAGCGTAAGCCACGGTGGTAATGCTATCGCGGAGGGACAATCCATGGCAGTTTTTGGCAAATTTCACGGTGATTGGTAGGGTTTCGCCCGTGTTCAAGGGCGGTTGAATGTGGTATTTCAGGGGATTTTGGGCGATGGGTGTAAAGGTGTGAGCAACGGGGTGAGTTGCTGTAAACAGTGTGGGGGTTGATGTTGAAATTGGGTCAGTGAATTCCAAAAGCAGGGTATCGGGGTGTGTTGCGGCGATGTATGCGATTTGAAATGGCTGGGGTGGGGTGCCATTGGGGTGTTTGATAGAGGGGAAGGGTTTTGGTGGGTGATTGGGTTGTGATGGGGTTCCACCTAGGTGGGTATTGGAATGCCACAGAAAAAGGTCTTTGCAGGGGGTAGCACTATCGGCATGTTCCAGACTATATCCCCCGTTTTCATACCCTGGCTGATGCATGTATTTGTGGTAGGTAAACTGATGAATGATCTGTTGTTGTGAATTTGTGAGTGTAAGGGTTTCAGTTTCGATGTTGAGGTAGGGCAACTTACAAGGGATGAGGTGGGGGATGCCTTTAAAGAGGGATGAATCATCGTAATGACACAGTGTAATTCGTGCTTGGGGTGGTATAAGATATTTGGGCAGCGCGGTGGTTGTTTGTCCATCTGATAGCGTGAGTTCACTGAGCCATAGCGCGGTTTCCGTGTGATTTTTTAGTTCGATGTACTGCGCTGTGGGAAGCTGTCCTACCCATGGATTGGGGTCGGCCATGATTTCGGTGAAGGTGATTTGGTGGGGTTGGATGGGGGTTGGACATTCCAGCATTTGGCTTCTTTGTTGTAGGGCTTGGATGTTGCCGGCGCTGTCTTGGGCATTTTGAACATAGACGGTATGTGCTTTGTTGCAGGGCTGTTGCGGGAATTTGGCCAGCAGAGATTTGCTTGAGATTGGAAAGAAGGTATCGGCTTGTTGGAAGTTACAGATGAGTTGATTTTTGTTTTGCAGGAAGACGGGTTCGGAAAAGTTTAGCTGGGCCCATGCGGTTGATTTCCATTGTAGAGATGTGAATGTGGGCGGGGTTTTGTCGGGGCGCGGCGGTTGCACGATTAAGGTTGTGAAACGGTGTTTTCCCGCCGCGCCGCTACCGGTTTGAATTATTGATAATCCACAATGGTTGATTTTTGGATTGAGGGTATCGATGGCGGCACACAGTGTTCGGTATTGCTCCCAACTGCTGTCTTTGTACAACAATAGCATCAGGTTATGCTGTTTTACCCATCGCACGGTGATGTTGGATTTGGTTTTGTTGAAATAACCCGTTTCTCCGGCGCACTCAATGCGTTCTTTGCCTGCTTTTCGCTCAATCAGTTTGAGGCCATCATCCACATCGCCCAGTCGAAGTACCCAACCTGTTTGGAGACTGCTGTCGAAGCGATACAGTAAGTCCACATAATTGGCGCTGCTGGTATTGAAATCTAAATACATCGTAGCTTCAAACCATTGCCAGGAATCGTTGCTACAATGTTGGTGGATGTTGATCGTTTGCTTGATGCTGCTAATGGGGATCCGACTTTGTATGCCATTGGCGGTCCATGAAAAATGTGCGGGATTTCCCAATGCGCTATTGGCTGTATTTGGGTCTATAAAATCACATTGTGCCCAGGAATCGGTGGCAGCTAGTAGTAGGATGGGCAATAGCCATTGGCAGAAGACGGCTCTCCAAGTAGGTTTTTTCATGGAGGCAGTGACACGAAAATGGCGTGTTGCACCTAGCTGGGAAATCGCTCAGAAGGGGTATTCGTGCTGTATTTGCGATAATTGCAAAAATTCAGTGCATTTGAATCTTCAACGCTGCTTAGCGGTTGTGTGCCGCAAGGATTTTTTTCTCGATTTGCGTGGTGGAATAGCCTGGTAAAAAATCCAGGGTTTTCACTTCACCGCCGTGTTGGATCACCCAGTCGGCGCCCACAATATTTTCGATCGCATAATCGGCCCCTTTTACCAAGATTTGGGGGGTGATAAATTCTATGATTTCTTTGGGGGTGTCTTGGTTGAATAGGACCACACCGGTAACAAATCCGAGGGCTGCCATGACGTGACTGCGGGAGGTTTCGGACTGAAGTGGACGTGCGGGAGATTTCTCTAGTCGCTGCACACTGTCATCGGTATTCAGGGCAACCAAAAGGCCATCGCCCAACATGGAAGCCGCTTCGAGGTAGTGCACGTGTCCTGCATGTAAAATGTCGAAACAGCCATTGGTAAACACCATTTTCTTGCCTGCAGCTTTAAAGGCAGTGATTTGGTTTTTTGCCTCTTCCCAAGTCCAAATTTTATGATTTGAGTTCATTGGCTTTTTTTGTATTGAGGAAAAACAAGAGGTAGGCCAAAGCACCAAAGACGATCATGAGTAGGTTGCTGAAAGCCACTGTGAAAATGCCATAGGTATTTGCGTGGGATTCTGGGAGGCCATAGATGAGTGTGAGGCCATAGGCCACGGTACCCCAAACGCCGGCGCCGCCTGGAACGGGGATAATTACTCCGAGAGATGAGAATATCAAAACACCTAGGGCGTTGGCCAAGGTAAGGTGTTGGGTAACATCGATGCTTTTGAGTGTGCAATAGCCGCTCAACCAATATCCAAACCAGATACAAAATGAGGTGAGGATGAAAATTAGGGGCTGTTTTAGGTGAAGCACGGATTGAAGGCCGGCGCTGAATTTTTCGAAGAGCGATGGTTCGCCATCGGTTTTTGGCTTGCGGGCTTGCCGTTTTTTCAGGTAACGAACGCCCCAAATGCCACTCAATAAAATTAACGAGATGGGGGTGTAATACTTCGCTGCGGGTGTGATGATGTATTGGTCGAAAAATCCGTAGAATTCTTGAAATTGAATGCCAAGGCATAGGAGGCAGAGCGACATCAAAACCAGCAAATCAATGATACGCTCTGTTACCACGGAGCCCACCAAGGTTGGTACTGGTGCTTTTTCACTTTTGGCAGCCATGGCGCATCGCACAAATTCCCCACCGCGGGAGGTAGCCACATTGACCAAATAGCCAATCATGACTGCGTAAAATGCGCGGGTTTTGTTGAGCGGGTATCCGGCGGGTTCGGTGAGCATATTCCATCGCCAACCCCTTAAATAATGGGCAGTGAGCATGGAGATGGTAGCAGCAAGTAACCAATAAATATTGGCGTTTTGTACAGAATTGGCGGTTTCCTGCCAGTTGATTTTGAAACCGATGGCTGTGAATACACCTACCGCGAGCAGGATCATCAACAGCTGAGAGAGTATTTTCTTGTTTAGCTTCAAATGACTTGGTTGTTTCTGTCGGGGAACAGGTTGGTCGGCTGATGCAATTTGGCCACTTCGGGTGTCATTTGCACGAACGTCATGATGATCAGTTCATCGCCCACTTGTCCTTTCCGCGCCGCTGCCCCATTCAAACCGATGATGCCTGTGCCTCTTTCCCCTTTGATGATGTAGGTTTCGAAGCGCTCGCCGTTGTTGTTATTTACGATGAGCACCTTTTGGTTGGCGATCATGCCTGCTGCATCAATCAGATTTTCATCGATGGTGATGCTGCCGGTGTAATTCAACTCCGTTTGGGTTAGGCGGACGTTGTGGATTTTTGCTTGTAATACCTCAATAAACATGCGATGCAAAGGTAGCACGTTTTGATGTATTTTCGCGACTTATGCAATTTACGTCGGGCATTGTTGAACAAGCCGTTGAAGCCCTTTCTTCGTTTCCGGGCATTGGCAAGCGCACTGCTTTGCGTTTGGTGATGTATTTGTTGAAGCGTCCTGAAATGGAGGTGGCGCATTTGGCCGATGCCTTGTTGAAGTTGAAGACCGAATTGCACCTGTGTGAGGTCTGCGGAAATGTGAGTGATCACAAGCGTTGTCATGTTTGTGTCAACCCCAACCGCAGCGAGGAGGTGATTTGTGTGGTAGAGGATTTTAGTGATTTGATGGCCATAGAATCCACGGCCCAATTCAAGGGGAAATACCATGTTTTGGGCGGGTTAATATCGCCAATGGATGGGGTAGGGCCAGACGATTTGAACATTGCTTCATTGATGGGTAGGGTTGAACAAAGTTTGGTGGGTGAAGTGATGATGGCACTGAGTGCAACCGTAGAGGGCGATACCACCATGTTTTATTTGGCCAAAAAATTGAAGCCGATGGGGGTTACCATTACCTGTATCGCCCGTGGTATTGCAGTGGGTGGCGAGATTGAATATGCCGACGAGGTGACTTTGGGTCGCTCCATCGCCCAACGAACGGAATATTTGTTGTAATTTGCTCGATTCAGACTATGTCGCACAAACTCTCGGTCATTATCGTCAATTACAACGTCAAATACTTCTTGGAGCAGGCGTTGCGCTCGGTAGAAAAGGCGGTAGAGGCGATTGATGCGGAGGTTTGGGTTGTAGACAACAACAGCGTAGATGGCAGTGTGGCCATGGTTCAAGACAAGTTTCCTTGGGTGAAGGTGTTGGCCAACAAAGACAATGTGGGTTTTTCAAGGGCCAACAACCAAGCGATTCGGGCAAGTAATAGCGAATATGTATTGCTGTTGAATCCCGATACCGTGTTGCAGGAAGACAGTTTGTTGAAATGCGTATCGTACATGGACGAACATGCCTCGGTTGGGGCGTTGGGCGTGAGGATGATTGATGGGAAGGGCAAGTTTTTACCCGAGAGTAAGCGCGGTCTGCCTTCACCGGCGGTGGCGTTATACAAAATGACAGGCCTGAGTGGGTTGTTTCCCAAATCAAAGGTTTTTGGTCGATACCATTTGGGATATTTGAGTGAGCATGAAACCCATGAGGTGGATGTGTTGAGTGGCGCGTTTATGATGATGCGTGCTTCGGCTTTGGACAAGGTGGGTTTGTTGGATGAAGATTATTTTATGTACGGCGAGGATGTGGATTTGAGTTATCGCATCGTCTTGGGCGGATATAAGAATGTCTATTTTGCCGGTACCACCATTATCCATTACAAGGGGGAGAGCACCAAGCGCAAGAGTGCGAACTATGTGAAGGTGTTTTACAACGCGATGGTGTTGTTTGCCAAAAAGCACTACAGCAGTTCCATGGCGGGGTGGTTTGCATTTTTCATTCAGATGGCCATTTATTTCCGTGCGGGGATTGCGTTTTTTGCGCGTTTGGCCGAGCAAATTTGGCTGCCCTTGGTTGACTTTGGTTTGATTGTAGCGGGTTATGTTGGCATCGCCAAATATTGGGAGTTGTACCACAAGTTTGTACGGGGGTATTATCCGCCAGAATTTTATGGGGTGCATGTGCCGTTGTATGCGCTGGTGGCCATTTTTATGGTTTGGTTATCGGGCGGATACGATCGCATTACAGTAGCGCGCAGATTGTTTCGCGGAGGGGTTGTTGGGGCGATGGTCTTGTTTGCGATGTACGCTTTTTTCCCAAGGGATTGGCAGTTTTCCAGGGCGATTTTGGCGTTGGGTTCTGCCTGGGCAGTGGGTGCGTTCTTCCTGAGTAGGGGAATTGCTCAGTCGCTGAAATTGGGTGGCGTTCAGTTTGATCATGGCGGACGTAGAAAAGTGGTTTTGGTGGGTGGTATTGAGGAATGTGAGCGCATAGAGCGATTGCTTAAATTGGGTCGCGTCAATCACGAAGTGATGGGATGGGTGTCGGTAAAGGACCAGCGGGGCGGTGGATATATGGGTCATTTGGGACAGTTGTCTGAAGTATTGGCGATTTACCAGCCCGATTTGGTGATTTTCAGTGGCAAGGATGTGGCTTCTACAGAGATTATGTCGCACATGATCGACTTTCAAGCTTTGCCAGTTCAAGTAAAAATCGCGCCGGAGCGCAGTGAAACCATCATTGGCTCTGATTCTAAAAACCAACCCGGTGAGTTGTTTACGCTAGAAGTAGATTATCATTTGGCCCAAAAGCATCATTTGCGGAATAAGCGGGTGTTTGACATCGTCTTGAGCCTTATTGTTTTGACGTTGTTTGTTCTGCTGATTTGGATGTCGCGCGGTCGACAGTTAATCAAATACTGTGGGGTGGTTTTATTCGGTAGATACACCTGGGTGGGATACGATCCCGCAGTTTTGCAAGTGAAATTGCCCAAGATCAAGCCTTGTGTGTTGGATGTGTCGTTGCCCTTCAGGGGCACAGGTTTTGAGTCGGATGCGGCCTTGGCCTATGCCAGGGACTATGAAGTGAGCAAAGATGTCTGGGTGTTTTGGAGGAATTTACTAGGAAAATCGGTCTAAATTGCGTATATTCAGATGAAGAAGACGGTCAATGGTTTGTATGAATCGCGCAAGTTCATTCGCATCATTTTGATGTTGTTGGCCATTGTAATCAGTATTACCACATTGTATTTGAGTCAGTTGTTGGTGGTGAAAATTGCGGGGGAGGAAAAGAAGAAAATGGAGATGTGGGCAGAGGCGGAGAGTATACTGTCTGACCCTTACAGTGAGGGGGATTTGGGATTTCAGTTGCGGGTGGTTCAGTCGAATACCACTATTCCTGCGATTTTGGTGGATGAGAAGGGCGATATCATTCAGTTTGTGAACATGGATACCGTGGGCACGGATGCTGATTATTTGCAGCGCAAATTGGCGGGTTTTAAAACGGAAAATGAGCCCATTGTGGTACCGGTGGATGATCAAACCGATTATCGGGTATACTATGGCAGCAGTACGGTACTTACGCAGTTGCAGTATTATCCGTATGTGGTGTTGGGCATTGTGGCGTTGTTTATGTTTGTGAGTTATGCGGCATTTTCATCGTCTACGCGCAGTGAGCAGAATAAGGTGTGGGTGGGATTGGCGAAGGAGACGGCGCATCAGTTGGGTACGCCCATTTCCAGTTTGATGGGATGGGTTCAAGTGATGGAGATGGGCGAATTGCCAGAGAATGCAGGGGTCGAGATGCGGAAGGATATCGATCGATTGAACATCATAACGGAGCGTTTTTCGAAAATTGGTAGTGAGCCCATTTTGGAGCAATTGGATTTGAACGATGTGGTGTTGGAGGCGATGAACTACATGAAGAATCGCTCGGGCAAGGGGGTGCAGTTTGAGTTGAGTTATTGGGGACATCCGGTGATGGTTTCGATGAACAAGAATTTGTTTCATTGGGTGATAGAAAACTTGGTCAAGAACAGTATTGATGCGATGGAGGGTGAGGGCAGGTTGACTTGCTCGGTGAAGCAGTTGAAGAACAAGGCGGTGGTTGATATAACTGATACCGGTAAGGGAATTCCAAGCAATCAAATGAAATCGGTGTTTAAGCCGGGATACACCACGAAAAAGCGGGGTTGGGGTTTGGGGTTGTCGTTGGCAAAGCGAATCATCACCGATTATCACCGGGGCGAGATTTATGTGAAGGAGAGTTTGCCGATGGAGAGAACCACCATCAGAATTGTGTTGAACGCGGTGGTTTAATGGCATTGGTCGGTAGACACTGCGTTGGCGGTATGCGTTAATTTCGGTAAGTTTGAATTATGATACAGCGAATCCAAACAGTTTATTTATTTGTGTTGTTTGCCATTGGGTTGATATTGGCCTGGCAGGATCCGGTTTATGCATGGTTTGATGGACAAAATCAGCCAAGTTCCTATGTATTGATGTTTTGGAATAGTTACACGGGCACGGCGCCTGGCGAACCGGTGATGTATGTGGCTGATTTGATGACGATGGTGGTTTCACTGGCGGCGATGGCGGTTGGTATTATTGCGATTTTCTTGTTCAAGAACCGCAAGTTTCAGATGCGCATGGTATTGAGTGCGTTGATGTTGTGCGGCTTATTGCTGTGTGTGTTGTTGGCGCGATTTTATATTTTCAAGATGGGTCACGAGGAATATGTGGGACATTTGGGTATTCCGTTGATTTGGCCTGTATTGATGGCGATATCGGCGGGTATGGCGTATCGGGGGATTAAGGCAGACGAGGAGATGGTGCGCAGTATGGATCGTATTCGTTGATTTGGGGATGAAGCAGATTATTTGGTTTGTATTGGCACTGCTGGGAGCGGGCTCTTTGCAGGCGCAGCGCAATGCTACTAGGCGTGCGGTAACCAATACTGTGGCAGCTTCAGGAATTGTTTCTGGAGAGGCCAAGGATTATGCTTTGGTGGCCAAGGATGTTTTTGGCACCGTGGGTTTGAGTGGGGTGATGCAGCGCGCCGAAGGCGCGCGCATGACGAAGGGCAAAGCCCTGAGTCCCGAAATGCAAGTTCTTTTCGATTCCCTGCAAACACCGTTTGAAAAATCGGGAGGTTTGGCCACTGCCTCCTACCAAGAATGTGTGTCATGGTATCGCAAATTGGCCAATGCTTTTCCCGCCTATTGTGCCCTAACTTCCATAGGTTTGGGTGACGCAGGCAAGGATATTTATGTATTGAAATTGTTAGGAGAACGGATGGGACGGATGGACCGTCTCGGACAAAATGATGCTGGTGTGGCTGCAGGTCCAGGTGTTCAAGCATCGCCCAAAGTCAAAATTCTGATCAATAACAACATTCACCCAGGAGAACCCGAAGGCACCGATGCATCCATGTTTTTGGTGAGGGATTTGTTGTTTTTCGGACAATATTGGCAACAAACCTTGCCTTATTTGGAGCTGCATGTGGTGTGTCAGTACAATGTTGACGGAACGCTAAACCGAAATGCCTACTCGCGGGCCAATCAAAACGGTCCGATAGAATATGGCTTCCGCGGCAATGCGCAAAACCTGGATCTCAACCGGGATTTTATCAAAATGGACTCCCGCAATGCCAAAGCATTGGTATCGTTGATGGCAACCGAACAGTATCACTTGTTTATCGATAATCACACCAGTAATGGCGCTGATTATCAGTACGTATTGACCTATTTTCATACCCGTCCTGAAAAGTTGATGCCGGAGATTGTCCCCAACCTACAAGGGTTAGAAACGAAATTGAAGGCGGGGCTGACAAATGCAGATTGGCCCACTGCACCCTATGTAGAAACGATCAAAAATGTTCCAGACAGCGGACTCTTTGCTTTCTGGGAGAGTGGAAGATATGCAACTGGATTTGCTGCGTTGCACAACACCATTGGTTACACGGTGGAAACGCATATGTTGAAGCCGTTTTCCCAAAGAATGTTGGCTACGTTGGCATTCATGGAGCAGTTCTTGAAGGTTTCCACGTCCGACTCATTGCGGGCGCAGTTTGAAAAAGGACGGATGCGCGGTTTGGTGCGCAGTGTAAATCCCAAAGAAGTTCGGTATTTGCCCATCGCCCATACGCTTGACATGAAGCATTCTGTGCTTATCCCGTTTCGCGGATTTGAATTTGGATACAGGCCCAGCGATGTTACGGGTGCTGATCGGTTGTTGTATGATACGCGAAAACCATGGGAGAAGCCGGTGAAGTATTATGATCGTTATGTTCCAACTGATAGTGTTCGGGTGCCTCAGGCATACATCATTCCTTTTGCCTATGACGATGTTATTCAGAAGCTAAAACGCAATGGCATCGCCCTGAGAAACGTTCCAATGGATACATTGGTGAGTCTGCGGGTGAGTTACATTACAGACTACAAGACCGTTTCAAATCCCTACGAAAAACACTATTTGCATCACAGTGTGAAAACGCGCGATACGGTAATGAAGGTGATGGTAAGGGCGGGCGATGTGGTAGCCATTGTGAAGCCGGGGAATGAAAGATTTTTGACTGCAGTTTTGGAGCCCCGTGCAGCAGATTCTTACTTTGCTTGGAATGCGTTTGATGGCATTTTGCAACAGAAGGAGGGGTATAGCGATTATGTTTTTGAGGATAAAGCAGCGTCGTGGTTAAAAGCGCATCCGGATGTTTATGCGGCATTACAGCGAAAAAAGGCCAGCGATCCGGTGTTTGCCAAAGATGCTTGGGCGCAATTGTATTGGGTATATCGACAAACGGAGCATTATGAGCCCACCCACAATTTGTATCCGGTTTATCGGGTAGATTGATTTTTTTGCTTGTAGAAATCAACGATTGCCGCGGTGATGATGGCTGCGCACATCATTGGGATGAGCCAGAAGGTTCGGGCATTTAATCTCGATAGCACATTGGCGAGATTGGCGGTGATAAAGGCATTGCAGAACACGAAATAAGCGGTTAGGCCAATCAACGGAAGTTGATAGGGCTGTGGGTGCTTCAGCACTACAACAATGGCAAAGAATATTAATAGGGCCGCTGCGATATCGTATCCCTGATTGAACCACCCAAAATTGAGGGTAGCTCGTTGTTGGGGCGATGGATTAACGAAGATGCCTTGATAATCTTTTGGGAAGTGTTTTCGGAGTTCAACTGCTACTGCGCCGTCTTTGGATAGGGGTTCTAGTCCATCGCCCGCGTGATTCAAACACACTTGTTGGAAGGTGGATTTTACAGCTGCGGTAACGTGCATAGCCAATAGCTTGGGCGATGTGAGCGTGGCGCTGTAAATGCCAAGGTATAAGTCTTTGCTGTGGTGCCAGCCGCCGGTAGGACCTAATAAGGGCTGTTCATTCCAAACAAAGTCCCAAGCGTGTTGTGGTAGTTCGTTTTTGTGGTCGTAGAAAACCTTGATTTCTGGGTGTGTAACGCCGAGCGGATTTGTTTCCAGGGGCGTCTCCTCGAGGTAAGCCTTTAAAACGCCACTTTCGCAGAGTTTACCCATCATAAAAACATGACTGCCTTTGGAAGGTGTGAGTCCATTCCCGGCCCAAAGGTTCGTCATTAAGGTGAGTGTCCAAGGGATAAGACTCAGTAAAAGCAGTTGTTTGGGTCGGTTAGAATGCCAATTGGGTAGGTTGGGATGTGATTTGAATTTGTATTGAAAGATCAAGATTCCCAAGGAAAAAAGAAACAGTGTAGGTAGGTTCGACAGATGCATCAATGCGGAAAGGATCATGATGCTGGCTGAAAGATATTTTGTTGTGGTGGATTTGGCGTACAAGAAGATCATCGCATAGAGGAAAACCACCGGGGTGAAGATATCGGGCATCGCCTGGAAAATAAACCAAGGTAGCGGCGTAAGTGTCATTGCGATACCGAGTGATGCGGTGACGATGAGGGCAGGCCTTTGGTGAAAGTGTGTTTCAATCCAATGAGAAGCGGCAAGAATGAGCAGTAAAAAGGGCAAAAACATCACCCCAAATAAAGGTACGGTGGGCAGTTGAATGCCAATTTCGTTGAGCAATGATGCGAGGCCAAAATAGGATTTGCCGGCCCATAGAAACAGGCCAAAGAATACCGAACGATCCATGGGGATGGCAGCGGCGAGTCCGTGTGTTTCTATGTTGCTAATGGTCTGCAGATAGGCACCGGTATCGGTAGTGCAGAGGATGCGGGCATCGGTGATGAAAAACATCGGGAGCAACAGCAAAACGGTTGTCAAACGCAACGCATTTTCGGTGTTTTCAAACCGATGGAGAAAGCGGTTCATGGTTATTCTCCGTAGTATTCTACGAAGTTGTTTTGGGTTTCCCAGAGGGTGATTTTGTGGAGTGCAACACCGGCGGGGAGTTTGGGGCTTAGACGTTGCCAAATGGCCACTGCCACTGTTTCGATGCTTGGCATTGTGCCCGCGAGCCAGGGAACATCGAGGTTAAGGTTTTGGTGGTCAAGGTGATCAATGACTTCATCGCGAATAATGACTTTCAGCACTTTGAGGTCCATGACACAACCGGTTTCGGGATCTGGCTGTCCTTTTACACAAACGAAAAGGTCGAAATTGTGACCATGATAATGCGGATTGGCGCATTTACCAAAGGTGGTATAATTCTGCTCATCGCTCCAATTGGGATTCCACAACCGGTGGGCGGCATTAAAATGTTCTTTCCGAGTGAGGTACAAGGTTGGCATTGCGTGGGTACAAAATTACTGCCTTTTTTGGATTTCTTGCAGATGAATGGTGTCTGGTTGAGGATATCTGATCACGGCCCCGTTATTGGCATCGATCATCCAGTTCCATGGAAGGATAAAATTCAGGGCGCTGGCTTCGTTCCATTGTTTTTTAAAGCGATGGGTTACGGGTTGATAGCCAGTCTTTTCCACAGCCATCACTAGGGTGTCGGTTTGTAATCTGGGCACCCTTACATAGCAGGGCGTTGTGCAGTGAATAGCGGAATCCAGAAGGTGGTTAAACTTTGTCGGCGGGGTTTCAATGTCTCCTGTTTCACTGGTGTCTGTGTTGACCAACGGAATGAATTCAGGGGCGAGAATGCGAAAGAAATGCACCTCTGCACCCGGAGGGGTTGAGACCACGTGAATGACTTGTTGCTTGCCCGTGATGAGGGTTGCGCAGGCGCTCAAACCAAGGATGAGTGCGCTCAGAAAAACGATTATGCTTTGTTTCCGTACCAAGTGGCCAGTTGGTTCACCGTGTATTGGATTTCTTCCAGGGTATTGTGTTTTCCGAAGCTAAAGCGGATGGTGCTGCGGTCTGTGCCCGGGTTGATGCCATTAATCACGTGGCTACCACCGGTGGCACCGCTAGAGCATGCGCTACCGCCGCTGCAAGATATGCCGGCCAAATCAAGTTGGAACAGCAACATACTGCTCATTTCGTTGGGGGGCAAAGAAACACTTAATACCGTATAAAGGCTTCTGCCTTCGGGATCTCCGTTAAAACTCACACCGGGAATTTGTTGTCGCAACATTTCCATCATCGACGTTTTAAGGTGTGTGATGTGCTGTTTTTTCGCATCAATATCGCGGTAAGCGATTTCCAATGCTTTGGCCAATCCTACGATGCCTATCACGTTCTCGGTACCGCCGCGCATTTCGCGTTCTTGCGCTCCACCGGTAATTTGGGGAACGATGCGGTTCTTTTTGTTGATGTAGATAAATCCGATGCCCTTGGGGCCATTGAATTTATGTCCCGCGCCAGCCAAGAAATCGATATGGCCTTGACTCAAATCGAAGGGGAAATGGCCCATGGTCTGCACAGTGTCGCAATGAAAAATGCCATTGGCGTTGTGCACCATTTCTCCCACAGCTTGGATGTCGATCATGTTGCCAATTTCGTTGTTGGCGTGCATAAGACTTACCAAGGCATGGGGACGTTCTTGCAGCAACTGCGACAGGTGTGCCATGTTTACGTGGCCTTTTTTGTCGAGTTGTACAAAATCCAAACCGATATGCTGTTGGTGATGTAATTCTTCTACAGTATGCAATACGGCGTGGTGTTCGATGGCCGAAGAGATGATGTTTTGAACACCCAATTTGGCCACGGATCCACGAAGAGCGAGGTTATCGGCTTCGGTTCCGCCTGAGGTAAAGAATATTTCCCCGGGGGCGCAGTTAAGCAATTTGGCCACAGTGCCTCTGGCTTCTTCAATTATGCCACGAACTTTTCTGCCATGGGCGTGGGTTGAGCTTGGATTGCCGTAGTGCTCACGCATCATGGGTACCATCGCATCGATTACCTCTGCGGCCATGGGTGTGGTGGCGGCATTGTCGAGGTAAATTCTTGGAGCCGTTGTCATATTCTGTTATTTACGTCTAAGTATCCCAAGAATTTGTAACACAATTTTGCCATGGTAAATTCTGTCAGGATATCATTTTCTCTGGGAGCGATTTCAACGATGTCGAAACCCACCACCTGTTTTCTTTCGGCAATTCTACGCAGCAATTTGCAGCCCTGGATCCATGTGAGTCCACCTGGCTCTGCGGTTCCAACGGCGGGAGCAACGGAAGGGTCAAATCCATCTGCGTCGATGGTCACATAAACCACATCGCCCAGTTTGTCGATACAGTCATCAATCCAAGCATCGTTATCCCACAAATCATGGGCGTACCAGGTATGGATGTTGTTTGACGATTTGATGAGTTGACTTTCTTCGATGCACTGGGCACGGATACCCACTTGCACCAAGTTTAATCCCATGTCGTGAATGCGGTGCATTACGCTGGCATGAGAGTATGGATTGCCTTGGTAGGCGGCCCTAAGATCGCTGTGGGCATCAATTTGCAACACACTGATATTGGGGTATTTCTCGGCATAGGCCTGCATGTATCCGTAGGTTACGGTGTGTTCTGAGCCTAAAGAAACCACAAATTTGTTGAGGTTCAGGAGTTCGCGGGTTTGGTCTGCGATGAGTTTTACGGCATCGGCATCGATGGCTCCGGTAAAGTCGATGGGTTGAAGCGTAGCGATTCCAAAATTCTTGTAGGCTTCACGATCGATTTCTTCATCGTAGAACTCCACAAAATGACTGGCTTCTACCATGGCGGCGGGACCTTTATCAGAACCCATCAGGTAGGAGCTAGAGTATTCGTAAGGGGTAAGTTGAACCACCACTTTGGCGTTTTCCAAGGTAGCGAGTTCGGATTCAGGGAAAGCCAAAAAGCCTTCTTCGGCCGACATCAATGGTTGCATGTACGCGGGATTATTTTACGCGTTCAACATAGCTACCGGTGCGGGTATCTACCCTGATTTTCTCACCTGTATTCACAAACAAAGGAACCATCACAGTTGCACCGGTTTCGGTGGTTGCGGGCTTGAGTGTGTTGGTAGCAGTATCGCCTTTCATGCCTGGCTCGCAGTAGGTAATTTCCACCACAGCGTGTGAGGGAGCTTCTGCTGAAACAGGGGTTTCTCCTTCAAATGCCACAAGAACGATATCACCTTCTTTCATGAATTTTGCGCCTTCGCCGAACATGAATTTTGCGATTGGCACTTGATCGTAGGTTTCATTGTCCATGCAGATGAAAGCATCGCCTTCTTCATATAGGTAAGCCAATTCTTTGGTTTCTACGCGAACGATTTCAACAGATTCGCCGCTGCGGAAGCGGTTTTCAGCCAATTTGCCGTCTTTAACGCGACGCATTTTGCCTTGATAGAATGCACGCAAGTTTCCTGGGGTGCGGTGTTGCCATTCGATGACTTGAACGAGTTCGCCGTTGTAGCGCAGAAAATTTCCAACTGATACGTCTTGAGTAGTTGCCATAAATTGAATTACTGCAAAAATACGACAATTTTCGCAAAGGCTTTAATTTGGCCTTTCGCTAATTAGAGTAGCAATTTTTTACCCCATTTTCGCATGCATCGCAAAATGAATAAACGGTGTTTGTAGGCAAATGGGGAGGACATGCCGCAGCTGCTTGGACAGGGTAATATACTTGCCAGTTTGGCTGCTTGGGTCTTTGTTAAATTATTGGCGCTGGTGTTAAAATAAAATTGAGCAGCTGCCTCCACACCAAATACCGGTGCGATGCGTGCTTTTTCCGAATCGATTCCCTCTGCGCGCAACGATTGGGCTTTGAGCAGGGCTTCTTCGCTCGGACCAAATTCGATGATGTTGAGGTATACTTCCAAGATGCGTTCTTTGCCCCAAAGCAGTTCTATCAGGGCTGTGAACCAAACTTCTAAGCCTTTTCTGACCCAAGACCGACCCTCCCACAGAAATACGTTTTTGGCAGTTTGTTGGGAGATGGTGCTCGCGCCTCTCACTTTTCCGCCACTCATGTTGTGTTGGATGGCTTTTTGGATGGCTTTGAAGTCGAATCCATAATGCTCTTTGAATCGTTGATCCTCCCCACAGATCACGGCCATTTTGATGTTGTTGCCGATATCGTCATAGCTTACCCAGGTTTGATTGCACTCTGTATCGTATAGGTTGCCTCGACTGCGCATCAATGCGGTACTGGGTGGGTTGATGAAGCGGTAGGCGATGACCCAGAGTAGGGAAATCGCGATGAAAGCCAACAGCAATCGGAATATCCACTTCAGGATGCGGTAAAACAAAAACAAGCTAAGCATCAGAATCCTTGTACTCCGTTTACGGTGGTGTACTTTAACACGTTGTTTTTGTTGGGGTAGATGCGCTTGAATGCACTTTGTACCATGAGCGTGGCTTCGTGAAATCCACACAAAATCAGTTTCAGCTTGCCAGGGTATGTGTTGATATCGCCAATCGCATAAATGCCGGGCACGTTGGTGCTGTAGTCGAAGGTGTTTACTTCAATGGCTGCCTTATCGATGTTTAATCCCCAATCGGCAATCGGACCTAATTTGGGCGATAAGCCAAAGAGGGGTAAGAAATAATCGCATTCAACCCAGTTGAGTTCTTCGGTGCCATCGGTTGCAATGCCAACGGCGCTCAGATGGTTTGAGGTAGGGTCTTGTTTGAGTTGAACCACTTCACTGTTTACAATGAGTTGGATTTCTTTTTGCGCATCCATGTCCATCACCTTTTGAACAGAATCCAAGTGTCCTCTGAATTGTGTTCTGCGGTGTATGAGGGTGACTTCGGCAGCCACATCTTTGAGGAAGATGGTCCAATCGAGTGCCGAATCGCCACCACCTGCAATGACAACACGTTTGTTTCTGAATTTTTCAGGGTCTTTGATGATGTAATCTACCCCTTGATTTTCAACATTCGCTAGGTTTTCAATGGGTGGTTTGCGGGGTTCGAAGCAGCCCAATCCACCGGCTATCGCAATGTTGGGTGCAATGTGTACGGTGCCTTTGTCTGTGGTTACTTTGAACTTGTTGTCGTCAATGGCTTCAATGGTTTCAGCGCGCTCTCCCAAGGTGAATCCGGGTTTAAACGGCTCGGCCTGTTTCATCAAGTTGTCGATCAAATCTCCTGCGAGAACATCGGGAAATCCCGGTATATCGTAGATGGGCTTCTTTGGGTAAATTTCCGTTAACTGTCCGCCTGGCTGCGGCAAAGCATCGATCAAATGGCAGCGCAATTTGAGCAATCCGGCTTCAAAAACTGTGAACAAGCCCACGGGACCTGCGCCTATGATGATGATGTCTGTTTCGATGGGTTGTGATGATGACATGGTGGCAATTAATTATCAAATACTTTGACCAAACCGTCTTTGCGGTACTCATACACCGATCTGCCGATGTCGATTCTGCCGCCAAGTTTCAGTTTATTGAGGTCGGTAATTTCTGCTTCTAGGGTATAAATGCGGCCATTGGTTTTTGCGGCCAGTTCTACGTAATGGGGATGTATTTTATCGGTCACACCACAAAGAATGATGTTCACAGGTTTGTTGACTTGTTTGATGAGCGATATGTCTTTGATGGCAGCATTGTTGTCGGCGACCATGATAAAGCTATCGAGCTGGGGCCATCGTTTTTGTGATGCGATCAATGCTTCTAGGTTGTTTTCGGGAATATCGCCCCCATCACCTCTGCGCATGGCGGTTTGCATGGTCTTGTATACGGTGTCGAATGTGTGTGATTCAGCGAAGTGTAATCCACCCGAAAAGCCAATTCGCTTGAGCATGTCAGGGGTTTCATTGCCATCGTTGAAGAAGACCACACGTCCGTTTTCCAAACATGTTTTGGAGTGTTTCATCCACAACATTACCTGGGCTGTGTAAGGGGTCATACTACCTGTAACATCCACTACCACGGCGTATTTTCCACCCCAATTTTTACGGGTAAGTAGTTTGAATTCGTCTGTATTTCGAAGGCCGAATGTATCGAAAAAGCCCGTGCGCTCGAAGTGTCCGGGGATTCGTTTTAGCGGGATAGAATCGCGAACGATGCGGGTTTCTTTCTTTCTAAACCACAATCCAGCAGAAGTGTATTTGATGTGTTGTTTCTTTTTGTCTTTGCTGTGTGGCAGGTAGTAACCAGTTTCCACTTCTCGTTTGCGGATGCGGTAACTGACCTTTTCTGGAATCCAAATTTGGGTGTCTTTATAGCTCTCAACGATCCTGTCTATCTTGGCGATTTCACGTTCGGTTTCTGCTTTGGGGGGGCGACTTTTCAGGTAAACCACGAATCCGTGATAACAGCCCTCGGCAGCTTCCAATGTTTTGGGAGATTTTTGCTCAAAAACGCGCCATTGGATGTCGGACTGCTTGAATAATTCTGGCCAAATCAATTTCAAGTTATTCAATCGTCTCAAATTGAGTTTGGGCTGATTGAAAGTATCTACTTGTTTGTACCTTGTGTAAACCAAGTGGATGGCGTGCACTTCAGTGGCAGGGGGTAATTTGAGTTTGGCTACTTCGGGTTTAAACTGAGAACTGGCAAATGGCATGGGCAGATACAGCACAAATCTGCCGGTATCCGTGGGGTGAAGGTTGATGACATAGGGTTTGTTCGCCACGATTTCCGCCGGTTTGATTTGGGCCTGTAAAGTGGTTACGAACATCCCGAGGATGGCCCATATCAGCATTTTCGACATCTTGCGTTGGTAGGTCATGGGCAAACGAAATTAAAGCAGATTTGAGAGCGTGTCAGCACCCAAAGTTCTTTCAGTGGTGAAGCCTTCTCCGTATTTGGTGCCGATGGTTCTACCGTATTCTAGGGCCCGTGCGCTTAGGAATTCCATGAATTCTTTGCTGCTAATGGGTGTCTGTGGCTCTGTACTGTTGGGGTTGTAAAATTGAGTTTTGAAAGCCAAAATCGCTTCCATTTTTTGTTCGAAAACTTCGCTGATATCGATGATGATATCGGGTTTAATAAAACGATCTTGGATGTAGTGATAAACGGCCTTTGGACGGTGGGCTTCGAGTGATTCTGTCTTGATTTTGGGCAAACCGGCCAAAAAGCAGGCCCTTGAGACCAATGTGGCAGCCCTGCCGTGATCAGGGTGTCTGTCGCTAATGGCATTGGCCAGCACGATGCGTGGTTTGTATTTCCGGATTTGCGTTACGATTGCTAGCAAAGAGGCGTCGTTAATTTCAAAGAAGCCATCGCCCAAATCCAAATTGTCGCGCACGGCCAATCCCAAGATTTTACTACTGGCTTGTGCTTCTTTGTCGCGGTCTTCGGCAGTACCTCGTGTGCCCAATTCTCCCCGCGTTAGGTCGATGATGCCACATTGATGTCCCATCCGTATGTGTTTGATGATGGTTCCGCTTGCGGCCAATTCAACATCATCGGGATGCGCGGCGAATGCCAGAAGGTCTAGGTTTTTTGTGGTCATAGGGTGGCCGGTGGATTGAAAATGAGGTTCAGTAGCGTATTGCCTACGGCTTGCAACGTGCTTTTGTCAATGGCATCTAGGTTGTCGTCGTGGGTATGCCAATAGGGCGCAAAACCGGTATTTTCGTTATACTGAATGATGTCAATCATGGGAATTTTTGTGGCCTCGTACACGTATTTATGGTCGTCTGTGATAGCCCCAATGTTCTGCAATTGGAAGTGGTTATCATGCCCCAATTCCTTGGCGATTTGCCATGTATGTACCAAAATCCAGTTGGCGTATTGGTTGGAGTTGGCTTCCCACATGAATTTGGCATCTTTGCCACCAACCATATCGAGCAATACGCCGAAATTGGCTTTGTAGTTGGGGATGTGTGGGTTTTTGCCCCAGTATTGGCTGCCCAAACAGAATGAGTTTTCGATTTCTGATACCCCCAAATCTTCGGCATCGAACAGAATGAAATCAACGCCCCATTCAGGTTTTTCGCTGTGCAGGATGCGCGCTAATTCGAGGATTACACCCACACCACTGGCACCGTCGTTGGCAGCGAGAATGGGTTCTTTGGGGTTGTTATCGTCTTGGTCGGCCATGGGTCTACTATCCCAGTGAGCCGAGAAAATCATGCGTTTTTCTGCTTTTGGATTGATGCTGCCAATGATGTTATAGATGGGAATGGCTGCTCCGGTGGTAGGGTTTTTGGATTGGCCAACTTGAAAATAGGTGGTATCGCATTGGGCTTTGAGCTGCTTCAAGAGCCAATCAGCGCACAACTTGTGTGAGGGTGTACCGGGGATACGGAAACCGAAATCGAGTTGTGATTTGATGTGGTTATAGGCATTGTCTGCGGAAAAACCCGTTTTTTTCTGGGTGATGATGACCGTTTCGGCCGATGCGAGGGTGTCGTTTTCGGTGTTGCTGTTGGGTTGGTTACAGCCCCAAAATAGGGCGGAAACGACAGCGAAATGGGCCAATATGTACTTTGCTTTCATCAATGTTGTACAAAGTTAATTAATTGTGTGGGTTGGGTAAGTCAAAATTATCTTTTAAGGTCTATTTTCGCCTGAATAAGCATGGATATTCAAATTCAGAGTATGACGGGTTTTGGGCGGGCCCAAATTGAGACGCCAACATTGCGCGCGGTATGCGAGATCAAAGCATTGAACGGTAGGTATTTCGAGGCCGATTTAAGATTGCCTAAATTTTTATACGAAATTGATGCGCAAATTCGCCGTCAATTGAATGAGAAATTGGAGCGCGGTACCATCACCTGTACTTACAGTATCACTTTCCCCAACGTAAAGGCAGAAGACCAAACCATTCATATCAATGCGGGATTGGCCAAGGCTTATTTGGATAAATACCAAGAATTAAGTGCGAGTTTGGGGGTTGAATTTCGCGACCCTTTTAGAGAGATTATTCGTATCCCTGAGGTGATTCAATCTGGGGAAAGGAGCATCGATGAAAGTGTGAAACAGACCATTGTGGACCTCACCATGCAGGCGGCAGATTTATTGGTTCAGTTCAGAAAAGAAGAAGGTGCTGCAACGGGTGTGAAACTGTTGTCGTTGGTGGAATCAATTCAGGCCGATTTGAACGAAGTTTCGGTACACGAAGAGCCACGCAAACAAGGATTGCGTGAACGCATTTATGGTCAGTTGGCGGAGCATGTGAGTGCGGAATTGCGCGACAACAATCGCTTTGAGCAGGAAATCTTGTTGTACTTAGACAAGTGGGATATTGCAGAGGAGAAGCAACGGTTGCAACAGCATTTGGACTATTTCAAGACCTGTTTGAAAAAGGAGCCGTTGGGAAGAAAGTTGAATTTTATCGCCCAGGAAATGGGACGTGAAATGAATACAATGGGGGTGAAGAGTAACTATTTCCCGATGCAACAGGCGGTGGTTCAGATGAAGGAAAAGTTGGAACAAATCAAAGAACAGGTGCTGAATCTCGTTTAATAAAAAATACTCGATGAACATGAATAAAAAGAAGCATTGGGCCCTTTCCTCTCTT
>JACCDP010464407.1_pt1 | contig 34185 bp, 50 predicted proteins | sample 7445841 | NCBI WGS metagenome assembly JACCDP01 (sample SAMN15323441, study PRJNA562643) | freshwater metagenome | isolation source: river surface water | place: USA:Blue River Watershed | collected 2017-08-17 | reverse complement strand
TTTCTATGTTTAATGTGAAATTCCAACCAACTAATTCCTCGCCAGATTTTTCCTGCGATTTTCCGATAATAAACGCAGTGTTTGCGGCGTAAATTAATCCAGTGCCACCACTAATGATTTGTTTTGGATACAACGTCATTTCCTGATATGTGTGGCAAATAGTCAAACATGGAATATCTTTAGCAACAAGAGATGGAGTTACCATTCGGAACAGTCCCTTGATGGATTTTGCGCGTTGCATTTCTGCTTTAGATTTTTCTTCCAGCGCGTCTTCTAATTCTTTAAGAGATGCAGTATTTCCTATGGAGTCGATGATAATGATAACTTTATCACCACGATTCAACTCTTTCAATTGTTTCACAATATCAAACTTTAACATTTCCAGATGTTCGATAGGCACGTGAACTACTCGATTTGGATCAACACCCATGCTTTGTAGGTATGCGGGAGTTGTGCCCCCTTCACTGTCATAATATATACAAACCGCGTCTTTATACTTGTCCATATATGCTTTTGCGCACAGAAGCGACAAGCAAGTTTTGAAGGATTTGCTGGGTCCCGCAAATAAAGTCAACCCAGAACTAATACCACCATCAAGACTACCAGAAAACGCAACGTTGATAATAGGAACGTCCGTCGGTATCACGTCTCGATCTTTAAACATTACTGATTCAGATAATTTTGCAGTATGTTTGGTTGGACTATTCGCCAAAATTCTTTGCATTAATGAAGTTGCCATACGTTTCCTTTTCAATAAAAAATAATTATAACTCACAAACACATAAAACTAAAATAAACTCAAAAGAAATCAGACAAATCAGAGACTTCTTCTGCATTCCATCCAATCGCTGTCAAGATGATCTCCATAGCAGATAAAAATGTCTTCTCAAACTGCATATCATAATCTATCTTATCAATGATTCCAAACTCTTCTGGGATCTTACCATCTGCGGGAAATGCAATAATATTCTCTCGAAACTTATTAGGCATCTTCAGGTAACAAAACTTGATCTTATCACCCTCACCGATAGACTCATACTTGCCATCAATGCCAAAGTGCTTTAGGTAATGATTATAAAGTAGTGCAGCTCTGACTTGAATAGGCACTGCTTTTGATTTAGTGTATATTGAATTAGAATCAGAATATTCGGATAGATTGTTTGCTCCTCGAGGAAATGATACCTGCGGGTGTGGCAGTTTCATAAATTCCTCGCGAACATCACGGATAAATTTTTGAGTGCCTGCTTCATCTGTATCAAAAACCACATCAAGAGCCAATTTTAACTTATCTCGAACAAACCTCGGAGTGGATGATCGAACCATCTCCAAGCCCTTGGCTTTGAACTTTGGTTTGCTATATGTCACACCTTCAGATGAGTGAACACGCATCACATATTTTTTCTTTGAAAAAAATATAGTTTTATCCGTAGCGGCTTCGATTTTAAAATTTAGTCGATTTTCAAATGAATGCATATAATCACAGCAGTCTTGACAAAACCGGTTAACAATTGGTGTAAGTTTGTCTATTGCTAATCTTTCAATAGTTTTGATTTTCTTGCTATCTGGAATTGAATATTTCTGCAAGACTGAATCAAGAGTAAAGTACAGGCTGTCTGTATCAATATACACCAGATACCGTTTATCCTCAGTCTTAAATTCCGCATTTAATGCATCGTTAATTTTGTTTTCAATAGTTCGCAGGACAAATTGACCGGTTAATGTGATAGACGCTGCATGTTCGTACTTGTAAAACCTAAAGTGTGCGTTAGCCGTAGCCCCAAACAAACTATTCATTAAAATTTTTATCGCCATTTGTTTATTATCAAGCGCAGATATTTCGGACTTTAATTTGTTTCCTTCCTTGGACTCAGTGTCTTCTAAGTTCTCAAGCACTTGCTCCAATGAAAGCATTTTATTCTTTGCTTCACGACGCATCTTCATGAATCGCTCAACCAAGATTGGAAGAATGCCGCGTTTAGTTCGATCATACACTGCTCCAATAGGAGTAATGATTTTATCTTCATCGATGCTGTGGTCAGGTTTTTTCAGGAATGTATCCACATCCATATCAATAGTATACAAGTACGTCTCTGGACTAATGTTATTAGTCATGATAATACTTGGGTAAAGACTTGTTGCATCCAAACTTACAACATTCTTATACCACCCTGGAATCGGTTCTTTTACATAAGCGCCGTCCAATGGTGCAGAAGATTCATATTTCTGTTGTGGCAATACAATGCCTTGCTCAAGACAATAATTGCTAATAATAGCATCCCATGTCTTTACGGGTGAAGATACATCCTCGTAATTAATGTTTGCTTCATATGCTACAGTCAGTACAAGCTCAATCAATTTCAACTTATCATCTAACTGCTTAACTAGTTGAGTGTCAGTGACGTTATATTGTGCGAACTTTGAAAAATTCTTCGTATAAAATTCTGTGAACGAACCATATTCACTGTGATCAACCTTAGTGGTACCTAATTCTTCTTGAGCAATATGACCGAGAGAATAACTCTCTTGTTTGGTCATGACGTATTTTTTGTACAAGTCGATATAATCCAAAGCAGAAACACCAAGAATATCTGTGACATATTCTTTATTGCCCATGAATTCTTTTTCACGACATGACACTTTGCCCCATGGGCTCAATCGTTTAACAGCCTCTGCCCCCAAGATACGAACAATTCGATTGTGAATATAAGGTAAGTCGAATTGACCGATGTTCCAGCCCGTAATAATATCGACTCTACGTTGTTCCCAAAAATCTAGGAACAACTTCAATAATTGTTTCTCATCTGCGCATTGCGTGTAGTGAGTATCCTTGCCAGAGTATGGTCTAGAACCAAACGTGAATGCATCACCTGTATGCATATTAACCAGAGTGATCAATAAAATTTCACCATCAGCACTCGTTGGTTCAGGAAAGTATGTCTTACCATTTTCATCGGTTGGAATTGTTGTTTCTATGTCAATTGACCAACTGCTCAATTTGTTATATTGCCACCCATGTGATTTGTACGCATTACAGTATTGGAGAGTATAGTTCAGTTGACCAAAAATTTCAAATCCAGAAACGCCCTTATACTGCTCAACAAAATCTTTTGTTTCGCGGACAGATCCAGGCTGAATTGCATATGCATTATCGCCATATAGAGTTTTGAAAACTCGCTGGTTCGAGTCTTTTGGATTGCCCTTGACATATAAAGTCGGCATCCAATCATCCTTGCGCATACTTGGAATACCGTCTACAACTTCTCGAACATAAACAGTATTTCCAACAACAGCAACGTTTGTATAAAACCGCATCAAGATACCTTTCCGGCAAATAATTGGCAAACGTCGTAACAAACGTCACTTATTGGGCAATGCTTGATCACTCGGTCGATATCAAAGTCGGGGCATTTTTCTAAATCTACCTCCGTGTAACCGTTCTTGGAGTTTGGATAAAAACAATCAATAGCAGTACGAATATCTCTCCATTGATTATACTTCACCAATGGTTCTTCACCTGTCGACCGAAACAATGATTCAAATATAGGCTGATCAAGTGAACCTCGCACCCATATCATATCTTTAGTTGCATCGGGGAATTTCTTGAACCATGCGCGTAATTTAGCAATACCTTCTTTTGCAAGAAGATCATTATCGCTCGGAAGTAGACTAGTAACTTGAGTCGCACGACATTGTTTTTTCCACCAGTCCAATGTGGATTGCGTGGTAGTTCTATTATAAACTTTAATCTGCTCTCGCAAATTAAATTTAATAAAAAGTGTAGAATCTACGAGTTGTTTATAAGATAGTTGTTGTGTTGGATCAAAGTGAACAATAGCCAAACTCAACACAGCAGCAGTGCTTTCCAGCCCAGCAGTTTCAAGGTCAAGACAAAACATAATATTAAAGTATTTTACCGAGTGATTGATAAATTAGATTATCAAGTTCTCGCTGATAATCTTTACCGAGTCGCCGCAGGTTATAGATAGTTTGAAGAATTTCATTTGCTCCTGAGGACAATCCAACATCACGATCTTCTAGTTCTTCTAAAAGTTCTGATGTTGAATAATTAGAAAGATTTTCTATATCTACTAATTCTTCACCTCGAGCATCTAGTTCTTCTAAAAGCTCATCTGTGGAAACTTCAGACCAGTCAATTGTTTTCATAACGAGATATTACCTCAGTTTGTAATAAAAATTTGGTCACCCATAGAGGATTCTAACCTCTAACCTACTCCTTAGAAGGGAGTTGCGCTATACAATTGTGCCAATGGGTGATTAAGAAATGAATTAATTATATAACAAAAATCAATAAAAGTAAAATTATTTTTGACTTTGAGTGACTATTTCATCTGCAATCATAAAAGATCGCTTGATTAAAACACGAGCACCGTTAGTATCAGAAAATGCACTTACTGGTGAATTAGATACCATACCTTGTGCAATCATTGCTGCAAAATACTCACGTTTAGTTAAACCAGGAACAGTGGTTTGGATAGTGCGAGGATAAACATAATCAGTCATAATTAATTCCTTTAAAATTTAATTATACAATTAAAAGAAATAAAAGTAAAATTATTTGTTAAATTCCACACTAACACCAGAAAACATTTTGAGCAGAAGAACTAATCCCCATGCTTGAAGCCAAGTGATAGGTTTAGCAATAGTAATAGCATCTACTAAACATGCGTTCCAGAGAAACATGATTGGATAAGATAAGATAAAACTTAGCAGAACAGTTCCTGCAATAACGAGCAATATTGTCATGTATTTTTTCATAATAAATCCGTTTGTTAATTACTGTTGATATAGTAATTATACCACAAAAAATCAATAAAGTAAATTAATCTACATGCTTACCAGCATTACATTCATCGACCCAAGCATTTGCAACTTCAGTGTCGGTAAAGTAACGAATGAGCATTCTGTTTTTGATAGAAGTATCTTTACAGAATGCCATTATCATCATATTAGTCTTATTAGAGATTGAACATCTAAAAACCCAATTACCCATGTCAATCATAGGAAACACTGCTAAACGTTCAATCTCAACTTTCATGACTTATCCTTCATTCAGAATCATTGTTTTTGGTTTATTGATTTGAATTTGTTTTACTTTCATTTTCTCAGGGATTTGCCGTTCCATACTGATACGCAACACACCATCTTCTAATTCCGCCCCGTTAATAATAACGTCATGACTGATGATGAATTTGCGCATGAATGGTCGTGTGGTGAATCCCTTATGAATATAATCAACATCACGATCATTGATACCAGTTGACTTAACGATCAGATTATCGCCTTCTACAGTCAATTGAATATCATCCATTTTATACCCAGCTAGTGCAAGATGAACTTCAAATTTGGTCTCACCTGTACGCAACACATTATAAAATGGAAAAGCATCTCGAGAATTAGCATTCGCTAATAAATCACGAAACATTTGATCAAAAATATAACTCATAGTTTTCTTCCTTTGCTCTTAAAGACACAAAATAAAAATGAAACCCACTAGGGCATTTCATTATTTCTGGACCACCCAGAAATTCCTTACTCGCGAGCCTCTCTATTGCTCCGCATAGTATATTTCGTTTTCAATTGCCATTCATTCTTTTCCTTGAATGGTACAATTTTAATATTATTCATATTCGTAGTAATAAGACCTTCAATTTGAACAATCTTACACAATCCCCACTGTTCCAGCAATTTAGCGATAGTATTTCTACGGCGAATGTCCTCCACGGTAATATCTATATCGCGATTATCGATACCAAAAAATTCCTTGAAATGCACAAGATAGTAATTACCACGCTTGTGCAGGATGTGAACACTTTGCCAAAGAATTTTCTCCTGTTTAGCAGCAACACCAATTCTAGTCAATGTTTCTCTAATTTTCAGAAAAGCATCTGGGTTAGGCAATTTTATCTCTAAGATTGAATCAATCGTCCAAGGATATGGATCAGTTGGTAACGAAATATTTCCATTTGTCATAAATTATTTTTCTTCTTATCATGCGAACATATCTTATTTAGTTTTTTCTAACTCTGCCACCTTTAAACATAGAATCTTTAATCTTTTCAAAATCATCATCCGTTAACAAGGAACTATATTGTTCCGCAAGAGAAACATTACATTTAAAATATTCTGATACAATTTTCACTCTATCATCATTCTCGGGTTTATGCCATTTCGCAAAGCGTTTTTTCTTTGGTTGAATAGCATAATGGTAGTAATCATATTGTTGACGTTTGGATAAATTATTTCTAACATTCATCTCATTCGCATGCATAACAACATCATAAAACTGAGACATTGAACGATTAATCATGAAGGAATTATACTCAGATTCCAATTCATCTGAGTATATATGGTCTTTACTTTGTGTCAGATTATTACAAATATCAAAGAAGCTCATTGACTTCATCCTTTATAACAATAATTCTATTCGGGAATTTTACTTCTAATAATTTAACAAGATCATTTACATTGTTGCTCTGGCAAACAAAAGAATCATTATGTAGCAGATATGCAATATATTGATTATCCACTTTTTGGACTTTAACGTTCACAGGCAACTTATTAACCGCATGATCGATATTCGATTTTATATTAGACATAATCCCATAATAATATCCAACAAGATAACCAATAAAAAAAGAACAAAGTATTGCTGTCTCCATTATAGATCTTTCATTTTAGCATTTAGCATTAATTCCACCAGAAATGCTGCTAAGTTGATACTAGGATCTACAGCATGTGAGGCTTTAAATTGATAATCCGATAGCAACAAAACAACATTCGGAATAGTGGAAGGTTCAAAATATTCGTAACAATTGTCATAGAAATCTCGGAATAGTAGTGCTGGATCAGAATCGGAATTTTCACCGACCCACTGACGCATACCCTTGAAATCTTTATTAGCCAGAGTCTTGATCAACTCCTTGTATGAAGTTTTTGATGCGCCGAGCAAAATGCCAGAATCTATCTTACCAGAAACAGAGTAACGTTGAATCTCGTTCAATGTGCGACGAAAATCTGGGAAGAATTTATTAACCACTTCCGCAACAGCTTTTGGATCAAATTCGATCTCTCGTTCCTTGAGTATACCACAAACACGCTTGAACATCTGCGCTGCGAGTTTAGGTTTTTCCTGAGAGTCAATTTTAAAATCGATCACAACAGATCGACTCTTGATTGGGTCGATTACCTTGGATATATTATTTGTCGTAGCAATATATTTTACTGAAGGAAATTCTTCATACAATCCTTTGAGACTGTTCATAGCATTTACGGACATTCCCTCACAATTGTGAGTGACAATACCGTTCTCTGTAACAAACGTGTGGTTTTTATCCACAGACAAATTCATGACTCTACCTTTACCGATAGACTTAATCGATATCACAATTTCTGCAGCGCGTTCTCGCACAACATTATAACCAAACAACCCATCTTCAATAGTGCGTTCAACATATTCGTCATCTACTAAGCAAATAAATGGGTGTTTTGCGTTAGCAACAACTTTAGCGCCAGATGACAACGTGACTTCAAACAACTCATCTTCTCTATCCGAAATAATATTTCCAGTATCATTTTCGAATTCGCCAGTTTCCATATTAAAAGAAACTACCGGATAAGAAACATCTCGTTCAAGGTCTTTCAGTTTAATCGGTTTCCAATCATCCACAGTTCCAATACGAACTGATTCATTTTCTGATAAACACTCATCTAACAAAATTACCTTAGAATTACCTGAGAAAGAAACTGTACTTGAAAATCCAACAACTTTCGTTCGAATAACATCAATACTTGTTTCCAAGCTAGCATTAATGTACAGCAGATCTGCATCAATCTCGTTACAGATACAACGAGCGAGACTGGTTTTACCTACACCCGCGGAACCAAAAAATACGAGATGTGGTATCGAACCAGATGAAATAGCATCCTTAATCATCTTCTTAGTTTTTTCTGGAAGGATACAATCATCTACTTTTTTAGGGCGATAATATTCAGCAAACACCAATGCGTTCAAATCACTCATAACAACTCCACAATTATTTCATAACAAATAAGCAGAGCCGAAGCCCTGCTTTTAAAAACTATTTAGCGCAAATTAAGACATCACGCTAGAGAGTTCTAATGCAACGTAAAATAACGCGCCATTTGCTTTGTTCTTAAAGCGACTGATCTTCTTGCTAGTCAAAGAAACTTCATAATCGCCTGGCATCATCTTCAAGTTTTCCACTTTCAAGTTCAATTTAAATTGAAGATCTGTCACACCAACTTGCAACTCAAAACTATTAGAGGAAGGATTCTTCAAATCCGCGACGATGATTTTAATTGTACTGCCATCGCCAACAAAAGAAATATCCGGAGAGCGCAAGACAGATGCAGTTTTAATAACTCGCTGCAGAACTCCAGCAGGCAATTCCAAATTGACTTCTGCTGCTGGAAATTTCAATTCCTTTGTTGGTACTACCAGAATAGAAGGATCTGCAGCAAAGTATTTAATAGAACTACCGCCTTCAGAGATTTTGACTTGTTTATCCTCAAACGCCAAATCAGCATCTTCAAACAAACTCAATACACCCAAAAATTCATTCAGATCATAGATAGCAAAATCGCTTGGGAAAGATTCTGCAACAGTAACTTCTGCTACAATATTTTTCTGTGGACTAATAGTGGACACCTTAGAACCAGTCTTGATAAGAAGATTGGTATTGATAGATGCTAGTGTTTTCAGGGTAGAGATAGTGTCTTTAGAGATACGCATAATAATTGCCTTTCAAGTTAAAAAAATAAAATTAAGATTAAGATTTGTTACCTTTTATTGCATCATCAATTTCTTTAAATGCTGCTTCAACTTTGGATTTATTTTCTTCAGTTAAAGTAACATTAGTAACATCATAGATGAACATTAGGGAACAAACAGCATGGGCTAGGTGACTAAGACCAGTTTCTGGATCAAGGATTTCGCCGCGTTTATATGCCCAAATGTGTCGTTGAGCTGCATCAAAATATCGACGAGGACCATCTTCAACATACCGCCAATTATCACGCTCATATTTTTTAGCTCCAACTGTTAAAACTCGAGCTACTTCATCCAAGCATTGAGGCGGAATCAAACCATATTCAGGTTTGTCGGAATCAAACTTTCTTCCTTGCATAATCTATAATTTCTCCTACACGAACAAAAAAAATATTGGTATTATCGGCGTCACACCAAGATATATTATATCACAAATTTGATAAAAATTAAATAATATTGAACTTTTTTAGTTCATTCTTGTACATTACCTCTTCTGGATAATTACCTTCGGTAATAGCCAGATTACTTTCACTTGAGGGAAATGCATAAACACCACGACGAATTGCATTGTTTGTGATGAGCCATAACGGTTTAGATACTTTAAATTTCTTATTCACACTACGTTGTTTGACAAAGTATTCATGGATTGTTTGAATTTCTTTGTATGATACTTCATTTTTATTAGAGTCAAGCAATTCGCATGCTTCCACCAAATCAACCCATTTACGCTGACCAATAGATAAATCGTTGTATGATAACACAATTACTCCTGATTAATTGATAAGCCAGATTTCCGTAAATCCTTCGCTCAGAGAGGGATATTCAAACGAAGAACGCATACTTTGAATGACACTGTTCGGAATATGTTTTCCAGGTCTATCTAATCTTTTTGCATATTCGATTTCATCAGGTTCGGAGAAAACGACCGCAATATGTTCATACTCTGGAAGTGTATTGAACTTTTTCAATCTAGAATTTACAGTTAACGAGGTTTGATCCCATATTATATCACGTTGTTCACGTTGAGCAAGTCTAACAGAAAACATCATCTGTTTGACAGCATCGCGCATAGAACTTTGAAAAACGTCATTATAAGTCAATCCGCTCTCTTGAGCAACTTTCTCAATCCAAGAATCTGTAGAAATAATGACACACCCATCTATTTCTTGTTGAGTTTTAGCCCAAGTAGATTTACCCACGCCGGGCAAACCTACTAATTGGTAACATACGCTCATGACACTACAGCAACATCAACTGATGGAGTGTCATCTTTGGCTATTTTATCGAACAAATCGCGGAACGCTTGTGAGGTAAATTCATCAAAACGAGCAGTGCATTTTTCAATAGCACGTTTCTTGTTTTTGAAGATCGAATATGATTTTACAATATGCTCCAACCGACGAGTAGAGATAACATCATCAATTGCGCCATCTTTAAAAGTGCGGCGGATACAATCCGCCCACTTGACCAAATCATCTGCGAATTCTTCATCCAAGCAATTTCGCATATTCATCCAATTAAGCAACATCTTCTTTTCAACTGCTGGAGGAGGAAATTCTTGCTCGTAAGTTTCACCAAAACGTTCCAAGAAAGCCTCATTCATAATATTAGTGCCAATATAACGACCACTATCGCTACCTTTACCTTTAGTGTTAGCTGTAGCAATGATATTGAATCCCTCAGCAGGTACAATATACTCACCAGTCAAGCTAAAATGGATCGGTTTACCTTCTAGCACGCCTTGGAGTACCATTATTACACCAGAATCTGACAAATCCAGCTCGTCCATTAATAAAACACTACCTGATCGCATAGCAGCAATCACTGGTCCTTCCTTGATTTCGATATTACCGTTAACCAATGTCTTAGAACCCAACAGTTCGGACTTATCTGTTTCTTTAGTAATACTCATTCGAATCAATTTGCGATTGTTGCTCGCACAAATGTGAATGATCTGTGCGGATTTACCATTACCGGAGTGACCAGTAATGAAGATGGGGTAAAAAACTTTACTCTTGATGATTTTCTCAAGTTCTTTATAATCACCAAATGGCACAAAATTGGGATCTTTGTATGGAACAACTCCAGATTCTTCACTCACAGTAGGAGATTGATTGGTAGTATGCTCAACAATTTTTACATCAGTCTTCTTTTTTGATGTGACAGGTACTTGATCTGTGTTCAATACATAAACTCCATGAGCAACTTTAGTTGCCATATTACAAATATTATGATTGCGTTTCTGACCAATAGAATCTTGGACTTGATTGATCAAGTTCCGAGTGAATTTGCCAGTTTCAGCAAATTCAGGTGATGCTTTTTTCATTTCTTCAATCAATGTGTTCAATAGAGTAGACATATCATATTCCTAAAAATTCAATACAGTAATTATACCACAGAAAATAATAAAAGTAAAATCAAGCAATCGCATCAACAAATTTTGATGCTAGCACTTTGCCTCTATTCAATGATTTGTTGGCAGTAACAAAAGAACGAGAAATTTGTTTAGAGTCCATAGAAGATGTTATTTTAGACAAATCAAGTTCATTAGAATCATCCGAGCAAGGAATCACAAAGAAATTTTTATACCCTGGATATACATAATCCGAAACACCAAATTTCTTTACATTACCCCAAATAGCTTCTAATGCAGAATAATCAATATAAAAGTTTTTATGCTGTTTCATGATAAATCTACGAAGATCAGTTTTTTGCGATGCAATGAAAAACCCAACTGTAGTAACATAATCATACCGATCGCTTATTGAACGTACTACGGCGGATTGTATCATTTGATTGTTAAATCCGGAAATTAATTTATACGTTTTATTAATTTGTTTATCAACAAGATTTGTTGTAGTACCGAATCTAGATTTTACTGCAAATCTGTTAGAATCTACTCGATGAAAAATTTTTGTATCAGTATCTTCACCATCAGTGATAATAATAGTTGTTATTTTTTGTAAATTATTTTTTTGCTTGAATATAGGAATACGATCACGTATGAATAATGAACCAGCAATTAACGGAGTAGAGTCCAGAGAATATTTTCGAATGATATACGGGTCATTCGGTAAACTCATTCTGTGACCGAAAGATGCTGAAAACAAAAAGTTGCTGATTGTATCCACATCAGAACTGCGCATATTCGAATTAAACCAGCAGATCATATCTATTGGTGTGGAAATATTTGCATGTGCGAGACCAGTTTGTTTTGCACTTTCGAATTTTTCTATTTTTCTATTTTTATTTTCACGAAATGCATATACCTCAAACTTGATTTTAACTCTACGACAAAATTCAACAAGTATAATTGTCTGATTAATCAAACTGCTCATGCAACTGTACATAGATGCAGACCAATCGAGTAATATTAAAATACCATGATTCTTAGCATCTACAGAAATATTGTACCGTTTAAAAATATCATCTGCTATTTTATATTCGAACAATTTTCCTGTATCAATTTCCCCAGACTTTGATACTTTTGTTAATTTACGAGATTCTGCTGCTTTTTTTCTTTCAAAATCTGCAACCATTTTATCCACAATTCTGGAATTACTGGCTTTATTTTTACGATATTCCTCTGTGCGAAAAAACCTTTTAGGTACAGTGAGCAAATCTTCAAGAATTTCTTTAGGCGGTATAACAGTGACAGTGTTCAATAATACCATATCTACGGTTTGAATACTGCTATTTTCACTAGAGCGATCTTGTAAAGCATCATCGAAAGAAGATTGCGTCTCTGCTTCGGGTGCAATAACTTCGGATTTATCTCGAGCAGTACGGATGGGGATGGCATTTTCATTTTGAGTGCCATCGGTTCTTTTATCTTCAGTAAATTCAATATTTTCACCAAATTTTGGATCTTCATCATCGCCCTCACCGTCATCGTTTTCTCCATTCGGGTCACGTAATTCTTTATGAGATTGTGATGCTGCATATTCGTACACTCGTTTCGCAATATCAAATACTTGTTCCTCTGTGATAGCGATCCCTGTCTCCGTCACAAACACATATTCGATCGGATTGAATTTAATTCCTACTCTAGAACCCAATTTAAAATGCAAATTGATTCGATCGATCAATTTTAAGGAATTTAAATCTGATGAGGCAATACCAAAGAAATCATCTTTATTGAATTCATCATATCCAATAACAAAATCTTTATTGCTACCTGGAAATTTATTTTTGATCAGTCGTTCGATTCTGGCATCTTCCACGACGTTCATGTACCCTTCGAAATTGATTTTATTGTATTCTTCGATATTTTTGATATACTTTTCGGTGGTATACAATGCGTGACCAACTTCATGTAGGACCATCAGCATCTTTTGATTATCTGTTATCTTGATATTCGATGGGATTCGTAATGTACGTGTTTCGATATCAAAGCTAGCGGTATGTTCATTCACTTCCAAGAGAGTGATATTTTCAGAAGCAAGAAGCTTGGAGAGTATGTCTAATTTGTTCATGGAGTAATTATACCACAGAAAATAATAAAAGTAAAATTCACTTCAAATAAGTCTGAATAAATTTTTCCTTACCCATCTGCAAGATGACATCTCGAGTGAAATAATCCGTGCCAGATTCTTGAACCAATGTCCATAGACCTAAACCTCTATCATAGAAAAATGTTAGATCTAATGAACGAAGCAGTTGCTTGAGTTCTACTAAAGTCATGATTACTCAATCGAAGTGAGTAATTCTGCTAATTGTGCTTTTAATTTGGCGATGCGCCTAGATCTTGGAGTTGTGGCTTCCAGTCGAGAAATCACATTTTCAATTTCTAAAGCTAATTCGATAGTAGTACGCATCACAAACTCCATTTAATTTAACAATAGAGTTATTATACCATAAAGGCGATAATAAAAGTAAAATTACTTGTGACCTTGATCAATAAGTTCATTGATCATCTTCAAGTCAAACTCAAGATCCATAATTTCCTCACGAAGTGCATCGAGTTGTTTAATGTTATGCTTATCTATTTTGCTCTCTTGTCCCAAAACAGCAAACAAATAACACGATTGCGCATCAGATCGCAACATACGAAGTTTATCTTCAATTAGAGCACGTCTATCTTTTAACATATTCACCCCTCAATGATATTTCCACTCTTCAAAATCTTGAACCGTCATGTAATATTTTAAAATTAATTCAATCGAAGTTAAAAGTTCATCATCTCGAAATGCAGAATCGGAATTTATCTTGTACGTTTCTTTTAACTCATCAATAATGATCGAATCTATCTGATCGTACGTTAAAGGAATGAACCTTTTAGTCTCAGTATAACTCATTCTCCAAAACCTTCTTCTGCAACAATCCAATCAATGTACTCATCAATATTATTAATTTTTACGGTCTTACCATTACAACCAACTTCATATCCAGGGTGCCATTCGTATAAAAACCAATACACAGATTCTCTATCTTTTCCAAATACAACATCCTGCAGCAAGTCATTCATCATTCCTTGAGAAGCAGAATAACCATTATCAAATATCAATTCTTTAAATTCTGTGGGAAAAAGATCGACGTAAGCATCACCCTCCAGTTTTAATTCATATGCCTTACGGAATAATTTAATTTTTTGATCTCGCGTGATAGTAGTCATAATAAATCCTAGTTAAGTTGAAGTATTTTACACCAAAAATTAATAAAAGTAAAATTAAATTCCTTCTGTTTGAAATTTGCCTCTACGATCTAACTCATCGCAAACAAATTCCAGTTCTGCTCGCACTTTACCATACGTGACATCGCACTGTAGATTCTCAAGTTCATGAAATAACTCATCGTACTCTTGCAGTAATTTCTCATTCGTCATTGTATGGTACTCCAGTTTCTCCTCAAGAAAAAATCTCTGAAGTATAGATTTTATATTAAACATAAATCAAATATTGTATAAAAATTTCCTAAATTCTTTCATGAAACGAATAGGCGCAGTGTACATGAGCGCATGCGCTTCGCCGAATTCCACATACTTGGTCAAATTAGGAACCGTATCTGCAATAAATTTTTGCCCCTCCACGGGATACATCTCGGAATATTTTCCGGCAAACACTGTAGTCGGAAAATCAAAGTATTTCAAATAATCTCTAAAATCATGAGCGTATGTTTGATATGCATACATGCAATCATGATAAGATTTAAATTTGTGTGTAGAAAATAAATGATGAATAGGTTTAATATTCATCTGCATTGCAGTCTTAACTAAGATCTTTTCAATCCTACGATGAAACGCACTAGAAAAGAAAAACGTCAATGTCTCATTAAACTCCTTACGAAAATCCTTAGGTGTTTCATTATAATCAGAGTCTAAAAATTCCTTACAAGATTCCATTAACGAATCAGACATGCTTATTAATTGATCTTGGTCATTACCAATCAATCCATATTCCCAATCATCTTTGTTCATTGCCATTGGTGCCTGGTCGATATTCAAATACCGTAAAATCTGTTTTCGATTATTCTCTCTGCTCAAGAAGCACATACTACTAAACGCGCCCATTGATAAAGCAGCTAAGATATATTTCTCATCGCTTGATACAAAATGACTTACTAGATCTTCCAAGTCATCCGCGTAATTTTCTATAACATCAAGATTATTAAAAGGAACGTCAGATGAAAGACCAAACCCCCTAAGATTAGGGATAACGAATGTAAAATCAAAAAGAAATGGTGTTGCAAATGGTAACCAAGCATGGTGACTACCACCAATACCATGAATGAGAAAAACTTTTCTCTCACCAGAACCTATTGTACAAACAGAAATACTCTCTCCGTCTCGCATTAAAACATCTTGAATCATAATATACCTTTCTATCTTCAAATACCGATCATTTTACCAAATCATTAACTTCGTTGATAACTTTATTGAGTTGAGTTAACATTGAAACCGTTTCATTTTTAAAATCTTCTAAGTTCATGATGTATTCTATCATATTAATTCCATCAGGAATGTTTAATCTTTTTTCTAATTCTTGAATTTCCCCAAGTGTGTAGCTCATCGCCTTCTTTCTAACTGTTCTAATCTCTCCAAGTAGATATCTCTATCATCCATTAAAATTTTCAGAGCTTTATCTACTGACATAGAACCTTCTGCAACATATTCTAATAGAAGTCGAACTTGATTTTCTTCTAAAAATTCATAACAACCATTCAGAATCTCCGATAATGCATCTAAAAAATCATCATCTGTTACTTGAATACCATCGACTTCAATCATGTTAAATCCCAAGTGTCTTTTCGTAAGATAAATTGCGGAAATGTCTTATCGTGAAGATCCAATAAATCTTCTATTGCTAACAAAGATTCAAATTGAAATCCCTGGCGTGGAACAACATCACATCGAGTATCTAAACACAAATCATCCAGATACTCTCTACAAAATCTAGTTCCCCAGTTTATTTCTATTTTATTTTTCACATTGGTGTATTGACTAATAGCAGCAATCAATTCAGCAAATGTTTTTTGTCCCATTTTATGCCATAACCTCCATGTAGGAGAAATCACCTCGTTTCTCCACTTTATAAACACAATCGTACGCCTCATGGGATGGTGCACTATGGCTAATGATAAAATTATTTCCACCTTCAATCGAAGATAAAATCTCAAGAAAACATTCCTTTGCATTAAGGTCAAAGTTCTCTGAACCTACCTCATCCAAGACAAGCAAATTACAGTTTGCAGAATTTTTTAATTCAGCCACTTGCCTAAATGCAAACAATATAGCTGTATCAATTTTACGCTTTTCTCCCTCGGAGAAGCTGCTGTAACTAAACTCATCTCTACCTCTGGATTTTATTGTCTCATTGAAATTTTCATCCAGAACAAAATTAATATGAAATCCAAACATCCCTAGATATTTATTAATTAATTTATTTAAGATTGGTACATACTCTTTTATGATAGCAGATTTAATACCACCATCCTTCAACAACATTTGACTAATTTCTTGGATGGTGCGCTCATCCATCAATTCAGATTTACTATTCAATAGTAATAATGCATTATCAGCTATTTCTTTTAGTTTGTCTTTTTCTTTTCGAACGTCTGTGATATCGCTAACGATATTCTTAATTAATTTTTGTTTTTTATTGACATCAAGTTCTTTACCAAATATTTTTTCATGCAATTTACTAATATCCGAATTCAATTGTTTGATTAACGTTTCATGCGATTCATATAATTCCAACTTACGTTGCAGTTCGCTCAAATTAATTTTGTGTTGTTCTATATCAACTTTAATTAAACTATTTCTATTAACAAATAACTCCGAGACTGAATGTTTATGATTATCACCAACAGATTGTAAACAAGTTGGACATTCTGTCAGCGAATGAATAGAACTACATTTAGATGTGTTGGACTCTAACTCATCATCTAATTTATCAATAAGAATGGACAATTTAGAAATAAGTTTATTATCAACAACTTCTTGTTTTTCAGATTCGGCGCGCGATAATTTATCTTTTAATGCTAACAATTCAGATTGGAGATCGTTTACTTCTGATTCCAACAATTTAACATTTTCCTCTTCTTCTTGAATTCGATTTTTCTTAGCGTCTTCGAGGACTTGAATCAATTTCTTCTGTGAGAGAGTTTCTTTCTTAGCAGAATCAATCTTGAGACCAATTGTATTCAACTCTTGATTTGTTTCAGTGACACGCTGTTTCAGTATATTGTTCATCTTACTGAAGATAGCAATATCCAACACATCTTCAATAACATCTCTACGTTGCGCTGTAGATAAGTTCATGAAAGGCACGAATGATGCTGTGCCCAATATAACTACTTGGCAAAAAGTCTTATAATTGATCTTAAGAATCTGAGTTTCCAGATAGAATTGATAATCTTTAGTGGCAGCTTCTTGGTCCACCAATTTTCCGTCTTGGTATATTTCAAATATATTCGGCTTGATACCTCGCTTAACTTTATACTGAACTGGACCAATATCAAAATCAATTTCGACTTCTAAATTTCGTTGATTAATACTATTAACCAACTGATTTTTATTAATATTCCGATAAGGTTTACCATACAGAGCAAAACATATAGCATCGGTTTGGATTGAGCTTTTACCTGAACCGTTGGTTCCAACGATCAATGTGTTTTTATGTTTATTCAGCTTGACAATAGTTGGAACATTGCCAAAACTGAGAAAATTCTTTACGCTTACCTGTTTGAAAATAATCATACGGACATCGACTCGATATAGAGAGATTGAAGATATTGCTTTATTTTTGATTTGTCTGAAGCTGTTTCTAACTTATCGACATAGTTGGAAATAATACTTAATGTATCCTCAACTTCGATATTGTCATCCATCTCATCGATCAAGTTCAAAGAATCTGTATTCTCCACGATAGCTAAATCATAAAGATCAACTCCGCGCAGTTTAATAAGAAAATTATCAAACTCAAACAATGAAGATTTTTTCTCCACGATCAATTTCACAAATTTACCAGAGCAATTAGACAAGTCCTCTGTGCATCCATCATTATAGTACAATTTCTTGAACATAATGTGTGGATTACGAACAAATGTCGAAACTCTAGTATCTGTATCAAAGACAGTAAATCCTCTAGGGTCATTACAATCGCTCCACGTGATCTCATACGGTGTACCGACATATTCGATCTTGTAAGATTCAGAATAACTGCGAGTGTGATAATGTCCACTAAATGTACGTTCATACCGTTCGAAAGTTTCTGGGCTCAATCCACCGTGACCTTCAACGCCTTTATACATCTGAAATCCAGATATCTCAAAATGACCAACACACAAATCACTAACTTTAGATCGTTGCATGAATTGTTGTACTTCCACTTCATTTTCCTTACATATCCAAGGAATTACATCAACTGTACAATTGTCAAATTCCACAACTGTGGGTTTAGTAATAATGTTAACTGCTCCAGCTTTAACATACTCCTGAAGTAAAGAGGTAGGAGAATTAATCTCCAGAGACTCGCGCATGGAGATATCGTGATTACCGATCAAAATGTTCATATGGAAACCATTACGGATCAATGGGTCTAACCATTCGGGTTTACAGTAATGAAATGCCTTCAATGATAAGTTTGTTCTGGAATCAAAAAAATCACCCAACTGAATAATGTTCTTGATGTCATGTTCTATCATGTAGGGATACAAGATATCCGTGAAAAAATTGTTAAAGTAAGAACAAAAATGTGAGCTACCTGCTCGAGCACACATGTGCAAATCGCCGAGAACAATAAATTTCATACATCACTCCAGAAAAGAATCAAGCGATGTGATATCTTTCTTACGTTTATCTTTTTTTTCTTTTTTGTTCTTATTGCTGAATTCTTCGATTTCTTCTTTGGAGACAGAATTAACAAACTCCGTCAAATGTATGTGAAATTCCTTAGCGTCATCCTCTTCTTGTAAAGAAAACGTATCAATATCTGCACTGTAAACTAATGCTTTCTTGATCTTCGCTTGTTTAGCCTCCTGTGCTATTCTACCCAAAAAAGCATAGTGACAACATTGAGTGAAATATGCTAAAGGTGAAGTCGGTGTTCCACCATCATTAGTCCTATAAGGATCATACGAACTTACATATTTTATACAGGTCATGACTGCATCACCCACCATGTCGTTGATAAAAGAGTACGATCGGAAATTATACTTCATTGCGTACCCCCTGGCAATACCAACAAAGCACTCTCCGATGTAATTAGGTATCTGTGGCTTTTCTTTACCTTCTGCTGCAGCTTGATTGCATAAATCATAGTACTCCTTAAGAGCGTTATGCATTGCTGTTTTATCTAGGTAGTACCTTGGATTGGATGGATCAACCGGATCTTTGATTTTAAACGGAGATGTGAAGTCACTTTTTGCCATAATGAACCCTTATTTCTTAAGATAAGGCTATTATATCATAGAAGTTGGTAAAAGAAAAATAAAGTAAAAAATATTGAAAGTTTATTTTTATTGGTGAAAAAACGTGGTATAATTTCTTTGTAGCGCTTCAGTAAAGTCTATAGAATTAGTTACTGAATAATTATACCAAACAGAATACAGTGCGAAGCACTTGATGCGAAGCATCAATTCAGAGTACTTATTTTACTCCAAACATCTCTTCCATGTTGTATAGCTTGTCTTATCTTAATAGGATCAAATTCAGCTGCACCTATTAGTTGTTGTTCAGGGCAAATAACAGTATATGTATCAGAATTCCAGTACTTTAATTTACCCATTTCGATATCATTTCTAGATATTTCATCCCATAAGATATCATCATATACGAATTTTAATTTTTCAAATAATGATCGATTTGTATTTGAAATGCTTTTTTTGTAAGACACTCTATTATATAGATTACAATTTATAACAAAAATGTGATCAAATTTTATTGGATTCGAATCTAATAATGCTTTTACTGGAATAGTATCTCTGAACCCACCATCTACACAATTTTCACCGTAAACATTTACTGAAGGAAGTATTGGTATTGCAGACATGCTTGCCATTATTTCCAAAATGATATCAGATTTTCTTTTCCGAATTGCATTGGATAGTGGATAAGTTCCACCCAACAACACATCGCCATCTTCTAATCGTACTCTTGTGTTTGTGTAAGAAATTTTGGATTCACATAGTTTTTTTGTATCTAAATTTTTCGAGAAAAACTCAAATATCGGTTCTGATTTAAATGCATATCCATTGAGAACTAACGAAGACCACGTGCCTAATGCACCAGACTGAGTAAACGGGCAGTTCTTATTTTTCCAGTTTAACCAAAAATTTTTCAACGTTTCAAACTGTCCAGATGCTAAAAAAGCACCATTCATTGCACCGATGGATGTGCCAGAAATTGCAGCTAATTCATAATTTTTACTCTGTATTTCTTTTAAAATGCATTCAAGAACTCCTACCTGAAATGCACCTTTAGCGCCGCCTCCACCAAGTACAATGCCTATTTTCTTCATTTGTATTCACCCTCTTTAGCAATATCATCGATCATAACATCAATTTGTTCTTGCGTTAAACCATTCAAGTATTTAATTTCATCTGATAATTGATCAATATCATTTGTACGTTTATACAGTTCATTCTCAACAATAATAATTTTATCATTTAATAATCCGATGGATTCTGCTAACCTAGAAAATCCATCGGTTACTTGTTTTAAAATAGTTTTAGTTAAATGTTTTAAAATTGATAGTAACATGAATATTACAATTTCATCTTGGAAACTTCTTGAGCGACCATATCTTCAATCATTAATTCCCACTCTTGCATAGATTTATTTTGTAATTCTACGGGGAGTAATGTATCGATCTTAGAATGAATTGCTGCATCCGCTTTAGACATTTCTGAACGCAGAGTTTGAGTTTCTTTAGCATCATCTTTAATGCGATCGGCAAGTTCACGAATAGAATCAAGATTGGTGTCATCAATCAATCCAGTGATTTTATTGATTTTATCATGCATCATTTTTTCAACATCGGTCGTTCGTTGACTCATGCTAGAACTTAGATTGCCAATCTGTTCTTTCATGTTACTACGAATAGCATCTGCATCTTGCTGTAATGCCATTACATCCAATGTGTTTTTAACAATACGGCTTTCTTTATCCAAAACATCTGCCCAAATTTGAGTTTTCAGTTCTGTTACTTTATTGTCAACTTCAGAAACTGAGGCACGAATTGATTTGTTTGACTCTGAAACTTGACCCAATAAAGATTTAACAATAGAACGAATGATTTGCTGTAGCATATTTTCTCCTTAAATTGAAATTTAATCGTGTTTGATATAGTAATTAATCAATACGGACTTTGGTCTTGTCTCCAATTGTCCAGAATTTTGTACAGAGATATTTGATGTATTTGAACTTATGTAAACAGACGGTTGACTTACAGTGGTCCCATTCCATGAAAACCCACTATCACCGACTCCATCCACAACAGGACCAAGTCCAGGAATTACTCCTAGAACCGAAACGCCTGAATTATAGTCAAACGAATCTCCATACCCGTGACTATGTGGTTCTTGACCCGCGCCGTGATTATGTCCAAGATCAGAAACATTGTGTGTATGAGATTTATTCAAGTCTAATAATTTAATGCCTGTTCTCCTGGCGTTATTTGTTACTTGATTGGTGGTAATGTCCACCAATCCATGCATGTCTATATTGGAGGAATTTGAGTCATCTGCGCCGCGTAAGTAATGCCCTCTGAAATCCGGAACGTTGAAATGAGTTTCGCTAGTTGTAGTGTATGTAAAATTAGATAAACATTTTGCTAATTCAGGATAATTTTCTTTTGGGTATAATGTGCCATCACACTTCAAATATCCATGCACTTCCATATTATCAGGAAATGCAAAAATAGCACCAACTGGCACACTAGACGCATGAGTATGATTTACATCTGCTTTGGTTATTTCTAACTTGTCAAGAATTTCTGATATTTTAGTTACGAGTAATGAAGCTGCCCAATTTTTAACAGTAACAGAATTAATATCAGGTGATAACTTTAGACTCTGAAGTATTTGATTTACTACATCTCTCATTTGATTTCCTGATCAGAATTGAAAACTTTCTGCTGAAACCGCACCCAATTCTGTAAAGATATTAACTTCTCCGCATTCATTCTGCAGATGTCGTAGTTTTCGCTAATGTATGTTGCTGCTTCATCAATTTTAATTTCAGAGGGGGCTCCATCAGTAATTCCGGCGGGATCGGGAATTTTGCCTTCTGCGGAGGACTCGAGCACCCGGACAAAAAGCTCAGGGATAGGATAATCATTGATAATTTTAGTGGTGAAAACTTCTTTAACGCGATCGACATATACTATTCTCTCCTTCTCTATTACTTTAATTTTATCCACATACTTGATAACAACGGAAGTTGTGACTTTTTCGCTCTCTACTTGTTTCTGTTGATTGCTAATTTCTATTTTAGATTTTTCTAATTCATTTTTATCAAACTCTACTTTTTTTCCAAAATAAAAAACAGAAACAAACGATAGTAATACACCAATTATCACTAATGGTAATTTATATCGTATAGAGTCAACAAAAAACGAAACTGAAAAAAACAAAACTCCGAAAATAAAAAATGGAGCAATTAACCGAAATAAAATACCGTCAGAAAATATTTCAAACATCATCTGTTCCCTTAAAAGATTCTTCTGCTTTATTTACTTTTGTCAGAAGTTTGATTGTATTATTTAATTGACACACCTCGAAGCTCAATGCAGTATTTTCTGCTCTCAATTTTAAAACTTCATCGTGTAATTTTAAAATTTCTTCTTGAAAATGAAATAGCATTTGATGTATCTTATTATTTTGCTCGTATACATTTTCAATTGCGATGTTTTGTTTGTTAAGAAGTAAAGTCTCTGATGAAATCTTGTCTACTTCAAACAGTTCTTGTTTGATTTTCTTTTTAGTGACATACCACGTCATAAGTGATGACCATGCCACTAAGGAAATGTAGACAATTGACTCTAACATCTTTTGTTCTGTTCTATAACTTCTACCAGTGCAGACAATTCCGAAACCATTTCTTTTGTTTTTTGGATAACTTTTTGTTCCTTATGTGATACTACAGTTTGAGCAATGATAGTATCATCTACAAAAATATCTGCAGAATTAGAAATTATTATTAAATTTTTATTTTTTATGATTTTTCTTATTCGTAAAAATAAACAAATCCAAAAATAAACAAATAAACACACCAATACAAAAAAACCTACCATTAAAAAATTAACCATTTTAACGGTATTCTAATTCTTTTAATAAATTCTCATACTGTATTTTCAATTCTTCAATTTCAAAATTCGAATTTACTACTTCGACATGATTAATTATAAAGAACAATAAACAAATAAAACAAAAAATCAAACCTACTATGAAAAAAACTATAAATGAATCCATTTTATGCTAAGTTGTTATTAAATTTTCTTCTTATTATTATTTTTTTATCCGACATTTTTTTTACCGGAATATCCGTTGATGTAGCAGATCCAGTTGCATTCACGGGAGCATCTTCTGTCAATGTCAATAACATATCCAACAATGTATTGACTTCTTCGTTATTGAGGTTTTCCTCACACAATGCATCAAATGATTCTGCGACTTTTCTTTCCAATGTCTGCTGATCCCAGTTATTGATCAGAGACTCTTTCATTAATGCAAAACCTGCTGCAAGACTGCCTATTCTAGTGTTTCCACCGGGCACCAATCCAATAATGCGTTTTAAATTCCAAACCATTCTATGCAACGGTGAAGTTGCGTTTTTTTCTTCTGCAGTTTTTGCTTTTTTAATTGTCTTACCATCCACATTAATCAAACCTAATTTAAATGCGTCAGTATTCTCTATTGGAGTTATCAATATCCAAAGGACTCGGAGTGCAAGAACAGAATCTATAACCCTCATAATTTCCTTAATTCTTCTATTATATTTTGATCTAGTTCTATATTATTTTGATTTAGAAAATCATCCGTGACTCTGTCTAAAAATTTAACAAATGGAAAAATTACTGCATAATTATCTTTAGAAATTTTATAAAGAAACATCTCCACCGTGGATTGACCAAAAACATTAAACAAGACAACAACGTGATTCAGTAATAATCTTGTACTGATTTCATTCGTGGTCTTATATCTGCCTATCATTTTTCTAATGATAGAAAATCTATTGAGATCTTCGTTGAATTCCTCCAATGTATTGCACTGTATATTTTCATATACATTCATTGCTTTACGAAGGAATTCAGCGTCAGATTTCATAAAGATTATACAGTAACAGTAAGTTTAGCTCCCTTAGAGATAACTTGAGCAGTACCGCCATTACCGATAACACAACGGTAACGATTTGTGCTCATACCAACTACTGTTGCGACTGTAGTGTAGCTTGCTGTAGTGCCGCCAGTGCCATCTGTAACGTCTGTGTATGCACCAATACCACCAACTTGTACTTGCCACTGATAAGTTGTAGCTCCAGTTGCTACTACGGTGAATACTGCTACTGCTGGTGCAACTACGGAAACTGCTGCTGGTTGAGAAGTGATAGCCAATTCCACATCACCAACAACAAGATCATCGCCTTTAGCATCACCAGCAGCTACTTGAGTCGCTTTAATAGCCACTAAAGGTTCTACCTTATAACGAACGTTACCATCGGAATCCATGTGTTGCTTAACAATATTCCAACCTGGAGTTTTAATGCCTTTAGCGCGATTAGTTGCTAATTGTGATTCTTCAATCGAAACAAACACAATTTCGTTATTGTTATATTGAATTGGTTCGATTACTGGAGTCAGTACTGCGCTAGAACCACCAGCAACAGAAACAGATGGAGCGGTAATGTATCCAGCACCTGGATTAGTAAAAGTGATAGATGTGATCACTCCGCCTGTAACATTAACTGTACCAGTAGCTGTTACGCCACCTGCAGGAGCAGCAGAAAATACTGCAGCTGCGCCTTGAGTGTAACCAGTACCACCATTGGATACGATTACTGTTGAAACTTGACCAACCTTAAGGTATTTTGGTTGACCTAATTGACTGTCTACTGCTTGCCACATGCTCATTTTGTTATTCCTTTAGGTTAGTTCTTATTATTTATTCGATAAGTTCATTTTGTTGATACGGTTTAGTGCCATACCAGAAACGAATTTGATTTTTGCGTCTACTAATTTTTGTAGCATATCTTTATCAAGAGAATCTAACAACTTTGTTAATTGTTTATATGTTGGATTACTCGGATCTATTCGTTCAATACCACTCCAACTCTTGCGTAATGTGTTTACCAAATCAGATTCTTTTGATTCTTCTAATTGTTTAGATTCGCCAAACAATTCCTGCTCGCGCTTTTTGAGTGCGGCATTCATCAACTCTTTAAACTGCTTACGAGCTTCAAATCCATCGGCTTTTGCTGCTTTAACTTTTGCGGAAAGTTCGGCTTTATACACATCGCTATTGCGTTTTTCTTTATCGATCTTGTAGGCGCCGTAATTACCAGCTGGACGTCCAACACCTTTTTTAGTGTCTACAGGTTTTTCATCGCCTTTTTTAGCCATCCAACCCATACGACTCATATCAAAAGGAGAATTTTCCATGATAACTTCTTCAAACACCTCGGAGAAGTCCTTAAATGACAATACATTAGCTTGCTTGCTTTCATTCATATTTTTCATCTTCTTGGAAGCAATCACTTTAGTTGCAACTTCTTTTTGAGACACAGTACTTTCTTTTTTCAAGTTGTGTGCAGCAAACTTGTAAACTTTACCGCCTGCTTCTACATGCACATTACCATCATGAGTTCTAACACCAGATGCATGATTAAAACCGTTATGTTGGGGTTTTACAACAACACCACCTTTAGCGCCAAGGAATGGGTGATGAACTTTAGTACCGATAGCAAATTCTAGAATTTCTTCACTTTCAGATACTTTTTTATGTTTACCCTTGCGCAAATCAGTCATATCATCTGCTTCGATATCGCCATCTTTATCTACATCCAGCACTTTCTGGTTAGGGTGCAATTCTTCCGCAACTTTCTTAGCAGTAGCTGTAGCAATAGCCATTTTTTTACCCATAGGCATACCGGGTTGATCTTTTTCAATTGCTTGAGCAATTTCTTCTCGTTTTTTAAGCTCCGCAGGTGTTAATTTTTTCTCGTTAATCATACAGATTTCTCCAGTAAACTTCTAATCATCCAATTTTGCTTTTTGTGCATGTCAATCCTATCTGCAACAAAATTAGCAAAGCCTTGTTCATTTGTCTCTGATAGAACATAAAACAATTTGTTCAATGTCTCGATTGATTTCATATTAGTATCTAGCAAATCCATTAACATCTGCTCGCATGTGATAACATCAGCACTCCCTGTGCCGACATAATTGAACATGGACAATTCCGCAAATGTTCTTGGTGCAAACTGACCAAGTGCTCGAATTTCTTCTGCGAATTTGTCTACTGCTTTGAACGAATCTTCGTATATCACACCGAAGAAGTCATGCATTTGGAGGAATTTATCCCCAGTAACATTCCAGTGATACGATTGTGCTTTGAATGTCGTAAAATACGCATTAGACAAAGCTACTTTGGACAACGTGACTAGATCCATGATTTATTCCTTTGTAAATGAACTATGTGACATTCTAGTTTTTTCAATCTGTTTGATTCTAGGAGTCAGTTTCATAGCCAAACGACCAATCATCTTAGACCGTTTTTGTATTATTCTTTCAATTCTTTCTTTTTCTGGTACACTCAATGTTGCCAAGTTTCTACCCTTAGCCAGTTTTGTCTCCATAGTTTTTACAGCTAATCTGCGAGCACGTTTATTGATTGTTGCGCTATTTGAATGACGTTTCAATGCCACGCGAGCTTTGATTTGTCTCTTAGCAGAAGTTCTTGCAAACCGAATTTTAGCCTTCAATCTCTCTGCTCTAGAGAGAACTTCATTCAGTTCGGTAGATTCTTTCAAGTCATCCTCGAGGTCATCATCAACAGCTTCGCCCGTTTCATCATCAATAATTGCTAATTCATCGGGTTCATACACATCTACAATGTGGTCCCAGTCCTGAATATCAGCAATCATAGCATCCAATTCATCATCTGAAAGTTCTTCCTCATCACTTTCTGGTTGTTTAACAGCGGGTTCGATAACTGGTTTAGCTTCTTCGATCGTTTGAACAGAAATTCTTTTCGATGGAATAGCATCCCTATCAAACTTGATGCCCACTTCTTCTGCTAACTCTAACATGCTGATGAGTGTATCGTGCTTTGCTGATTCCAGTACAGATACACTCATTAAAGAATTATTAACGATAGATGTTGTTGATTCGTTTGCTGATGGTTGATACCCAAGACTTGATGCGATGATGTTGGCAGCCGATTTTTTAGACTCATCTAAATTTGACTTATGTACGGTGATCTTATTAACTTTTACGGATTCTTTTAATGGAGAAACGACTTTCTGCTTGGATGAAATTTCCACAGAAGGCTCAAACGTAATAGTATCTCGCATTGGTGTGTACACTTTATTTTCAAGAATAACTTCCAATCGAGTTTGATATTCTCCAGCGCTTAACACACCTTTCAGACCAGATATCTCTACTTGTACACCTTCATTGGTTTGTTTGCATGGGTAAGAGATATTGAAATCTTTGCCTTCAATAATAAAACGAACTTCCGGTACTCCACCTGCACCAGTAATTTCTACGCCAAACCCAAGTTTGGTCGATTCATCAAGTTTTAACGTTGCTATTGCCATAAAGTTATTCCATCAAATGAATTTATTTTATTATTTAGTAGATTAAAACTGCAGAAACTTTTATCTCTGTTTGTTCGGAAAATACCTGCACTCCATTAATACTGACCATTGGTACAGTTTCATCGAATTCTATTCCATTGAATTTTGCGATAACTCTAGCTTCAGTGTCATCCACAATTTTACTATCAGAATATCTTTTACCATTAATAGTAACTGTAATAGTTACTCTATATCTATCCGGTTTACTAGAAACGCCACTATTCCAAGGAACATATCCGCCACCAGAAAGGGCTTGAACTACAGGTTCAATTATGACTTGAATATCTTTTGCACCAGCTGTAGCCAATGTAGAATGACTAAACAAACCCGGCATCAATCCATCTACGGCAAAATTTCTAAAATCAAACACGACTAGTTCCTAGTGACTATTGTGGATGAAGAATCCGATATAATAGTCTGATTAATAGTACCCGCGCTTCTGGAGTTTGAAGTTACTATTAAAGGTTTATTTGGATCAAGACCAAGTAATTCATACATCTCGAGAAGCATAGTAGCTTGTGATTGTGTTAGTGCAGAACCACCACTTGTGTTTTGTATTGTGGATATTGGTTGATCAATTCTAGCCAATTCCGTGGAAAGTTCATTTCTGACTGCTGTTGCGATTTGTGCAGTCGTTGGGTAAGAACCGGAACTTCCACCATTATTTTGTGAACTATTATTTGTCCTATTTGTTACCACAGCAATCGATGCAGTGTTTGAAACAAATGGGGTCACACCACTTTCGGTTATGATAATACCGTCCACAACACAATCATGAGATAACGATATTTTCCACTCATTCAGTAAGACATAAGTCTCCGGTGATAATGTATTATCTAATATTAAATCACCGCCCGCATATCTGAATGCAGGAGAATATTTTGTATTATTGCCAGTGATTATCCATTTCTTCCACTCTGAATACAAGTCCACGCGAACGTTAATTTCACTAACTGTATTGTTAATAAAAATTAATCGTTGATTGCCGTGAAACGTTACCTTGCTCAAGAGTTTTCCTTAAAGAAAAAACATTATAATTAATTAGTATATACGCGATCACGCGCAGCAACTAATGAAAAGTTCTGATTTGTATCTCGTTTAATAGTACCTGTTGCAGAAACAAATTGGCCTGTAGTTAATCCGATAGCAACCAATGTAACATCAGCATCTGTACTAGATGTTCTACCACCTTGAATATTTTCATCATAATCAAATGAAAACGAAATAGAACTTCTACCAGATATATTACCAGAAATGTCTGTATTATCTATATTTTTAACTAAAACCGCATTGTCTGTACCGTAGTTTCCAGATGGAGTAGTTGTGAAATACATTCTGTACACCGCATCTGTATCATTTATCAAATTTGAATTAAACAATATTGTTCCAGTTGCGACATAAGGAAACGTTCTCTCAGTGCCCGAAGTGTCCGTGAATGTATAATTATTAATCTCTGCTTGATCAAAATTATCAATGAAAACGCCTGTAGTAGTATATAACCGCTCACCAATGAATCTTAAGAGAGAATCTGAGACTGTGCCTATTTTAGTTCCTGCACCAGAATCAATATCAGAATTTTGTCTTAACAAATATTGAATTTTAGTGTATATTTGATTTGTGCTCTTACCGTTTCCATTAATGATAACACGAAACGTTCTATTACTGCCACCGATCGATCTGACCTGATCAGAATTGTAATACGTGATAGTAATACCACCATATGTAACAGAATCCGCAACGAGTCCAGCGTCATCAACAAGTAAATCCGGATCTATGCTATTTGTTAGAGAAAATCGGTAAGCAATGTATGTCATGTTGCTTACGCCGATATCTACCAATGAAGAAACCGCATGAGTCTTGGAAGGTTCTCTGACAAAAATTTTAAAGTAACTTCTAGAAGAAAATCCATCAGTGTAATTTCCATCACCATTTGGGTCATTCAAGACTTGGATTGCTTCGTTTACGGGTCCTGTGAATGTGAAATTAGTAGTAGATGCTACATCAGAATCTAATTGATAATATGCTTGATCTGTAGAACCAATATTACCCAATGTAATAATACCTGCCCACATTGCAGTAATATTGCCCGCAACGTTGCGCTCAGCCCAACCACAATTTCTGAGTGATTTTCTAGTAACATTATTGAGCCAAGACCAACCATTGATGATTTCAAATTGCTCTGGCGTAATAGATTCCATTGGAAATGGTAATTTCAAATATGTTGAATTATTTTTCCAAAGTAATTTTAATGCAGAATATATTGCTTGGCCAGAAATACCATCATTAATATTTGGCAAAATACCCGAACCTGGAGTAATAGCAATAGTTTTAGCAGCAGTATCAATTACTATAGGCGCCAAAAATTGCGTTCCAGAAGCACCACCAGATATTAATGAGATAGAATTTGTTATGATCATGTTAACTAACTTTCTTTATTCAACACTATTTATTCTATCAATTAAAATTTCTATCAATTATTTGAATAATCGGTAGTGTTGTATCATTACTTGAAAGAATATACTCAAACCTTACATCTTTATAATTCACATTATAAATTATTATCGTAACTGATGTATTTGGATTATATTCATAAGAATACTCAAATGTATTTCCAACTAACTCTTCTACGCCGGTTAATTCTACCATATTTTGATCCAAAATTCTAATCTCTGACCCGGACTGAATATTAGATAATGTAAGTTTCTTAATAGATGGTGTGCCAATACTTGGTAATGTATATTGGATTAGTTGATTTGAAGTGGATGAAACAGTATCAATCCTTAAAGTTGTTATTCTAGTCAATGCAGAATTGCTTGTAGCGGTTGCTCGCAATTTAAATTTAATACCAACATTGGGATCGATGCTACCGATATTAGTTAAGTTTAATGTGTTTGCGGTTAACCAAGTACCGTTAAAACCAGAACCCAAATCGTATTGAAATTGTAAATTAATAAATGAAGGATTTACTATTGTGTTTGTGATGCCGGAGATTGATGTGTGGCCCAGAGCGTAGTATGGCATAATCCACTCCACTTGATCACCAATAGTAGGTAGATATATATGCCCTATGGATGTAAATTTTGGATTTCCTGCTGTTACTAAAATTTGTTCGGAAGTTGCTGGAGTCGGCGTACACGCCATCGCCATTATGAAACCAACAGTAGATGAGGAAAACCCCTCCTCCCAAGGTCTGCCGTTATTGCCTACTTGCGCTAATGCATATGGTGTTTTAAAACAACCACGAATTTGTACATCTTTGCCTATAAGTTGTCCAGCATCTGCAAAATCTGTTCTGACATTGACTAATGTTAATCCAACTGTATCATCTGTATTCAGGACTTGACCAGTTCTAGTGTTGATACAATATCCTCTATAGCAAGCAATATTTTTACTAGTTGTTAAATTCAATATGTGCGCTGTTTGATTTACAGAACCACAATTTATTGGAGAATCAACTAGACCAATGTTTCTAATATCAATGTTTCTACTATTTGTGATAGCAGCAAAAGCAATGTATGGATGAACGTTGATTATTTCTGGAAATAATAAATTGATATTATCAATATTAGTATCTGTACAATTAATTATCTCAACAGATGATTGACCAACAGTTGATTGAGTGGTCGAAAATAAAGAATCACAATGTTTGATATTATTGACAGTTGTGTCGTAACAATCAAGTAGTGAAACATTAGAACCTATACAATTAATATTTGTTATTGTGGAATTATACACTCCTTGAGCAAGCACAGATGAAACGGTTGCAGCCCCTCTGTTTACTGTTGTTGCTGCACCAAATGAATAACCAGTGATGTTAGAAATAGTAAAGTCGCTCAAATTGAAAAATCTTACAGCTGCTGTATTGGCTGTGCTACTTGCATATAATACAGATGTAACGTTCTTGACTTCGCCCGATGTTAAAATATTAGAAATGTCTAAACCATTTTGAGAAGTCGTTAATGATAAACCGATAGCAATATTGTCTAACACCAGAGGAAATACATTATTAAATCTAATTTGATCGAAGAATGCAGAATTTTTTACAGTGTGTGCACCAGCATCAGCAATATCAAATCTCAATCCACCACATAAAAAATTTAAATTTACTTTGCCATAATTAGTCGTGGTGCATGAATATTTTGCTGTCAATGTTGTACTTACAAGATTTGCATCCCAATTGACCGCGCTGGAGTATGATACTAAAATGTTTGGTATTCTTACTTTACAACCAGCAGTTGGTATTTTTCCACATGCATTCGCTCCGGATAAACCAAATGTAATAGTACCTGTCGTTGAACATCCGAAAAATTTACCTCTATTATCTTGAGGAATAAATTTAGTAGCAGTATTCCATCGTGCGCCGCCATTTAACCACCATTCATAAATCCCAGAACCCGGAGAAGTTTCGACTTGTACTGCGGGACAGATGTCTTCAATTGGATATTGGAAAATCTGATCAGACGCGCCGGTAGTAGTTCCTAATTCATACCAATCGCCGAATGCATTAAAGTCTCCCATTCCTGCAGTTTGAATGGATGAGGATGACGATCCAACTATACTAAGCCAGGATCGTTTTCCCACAGAAGATATTGTAATAGTTGCGCCACCGGGTAATGTGATCACCTCACCAGAAGAGAATTCTCCAGCTTTACTGCGAAGTTTTATCCAACCAGAAACAGGCATAGCTGCTCCTGATGTGAGCGGTAGTTTTGAAGAATTACTCCAAACTCGCAATAATTCACCTGTAGAACCGCTACTTAAACCTTCTACTTGATTATTTCCCAATGTAGAAAGCGTAGGAACAATACCTGTAGATAATGTAAATGGAATTTCCCAAGTATTAGTCGCATCTATCTGAAGAGTACCACCCGCAGTTGATGAAAGTATAATATTCCCTAACACTGCGGTATTTTGTGCCCATCTTACATCAGAATTTATCGTAAATGTTCCACCATTGATGTTAGCGGCTTCACCATTTAATCTAGTCGAAGCGGCAGCATCATCCTTGTTTATATTTGCTGTAACTGTAATTGCTGCCATCTAATTAATTATTTCTTTCCGAAAATAACTCCAAATAATAATTTAGACATGATAGTTAAAGAACCAAACCTTTTACCAATCACATGACCAGTTTTTTCTAAAAACTTTCTCTGAACGAATGCTTCTTTTGTCCAATTATCAAACCAAAAATCGCCAATACTGCCCACGCAATGATTAATATCATTTGCGCCATTAGATTTAACACCATGAAGTTGGAATTTACCCGAGATTAAGAGATTCCACAAAAAAACAAATATGCTTTTATTGCACATAAGCCAAAATACAGTCAATGCAAAATCTTCACAATCGCCGTAGTACTTTCCGCCTTGCTCCTTCATTACAACCCAATTATCATTCTTAATACCAACTGTATCTTCTCTATATTCAAATTTAACTGAAACTTCATATAAACTATCAATAATATTCATCTCATTTCTCCATTTAGTTAAGAGCCAACCACATTAGGATCATCATACGAACCAAATTTCCAAGGTTCAATTTTATTCTGCCATCCACTTTTAATCAAAACCATTATAACGTGACACTCTCCATCACTGCTTATACGAATATCTTTATCCGCATACAAATTGTCCAGAAATCCAAAACCGGAAAAATCATGCACGCCAGTATCAACAAAATAATAGTGACCGTGTACGTTATTAGGTGGTGTTACGACTCTAGTTATATCTATTTGTTTATTATTTTTAGTGCCCCAAAAAATAGATCTTATACCGACTTTACTGACTCCAGCTGAATATACTTCATTTGCTCGGGTTAAATCTGTCTCTAGATTGATATCAATAACACCACCAGAGCTAGATGTGATGTAGCATTTCAGAATTGCTTCGCCTTCTGTTAATTTTAGTATGTGTTTTGATGCCATTGTTATTTCTTAATATATTTAAATAGGCGACTAGTACCATTACAATATTTAGCCTCTTTAAAGTGTTCAAGATAATCTTGATTAAACATATGGCCGACTCCATTTTTTCGCATGTAATAGTCACCGTTTGTTATGATGCCCATTAAACCTAGTCTAGAA
>JACCDP010227553.1_pt1 | contig 34199 bp, 36 predicted proteins | sample 7445841 | NCBI WGS metagenome assembly JACCDP01 (sample SAMN15323441, study PRJNA562643) | freshwater metagenome | isolation source: river surface water | place: USA:Blue River Watershed | collected 2017-08-17 | reverse complement strand
ATAGTGCGCTTGGGCGCATGCTCATCCGCATTGCCACTTTGCGTGGTCTTGCGAGTATTGCGATTGTGCGCAATGCGGCATATGTGCATGAACTACGCAATCTGGGTGCGACCGAAGTGTTTGTCAGCAGTGATCCGGATTTTTTCTCACACCTCGCACATGCCTGTACCCATTATCAGGCTGGGATTGGGTTTGATGCCGTTGCAGGCGAATTAACAGGGGTGATGCTCAAAGCGATGCCGGCACGGGCACGCGTATTGGTCTATGGCGCGCTCTCATCGGCATCGGTAGATGTAGATGTGAGCACACTGCTGTTTGGCACCAAAGTGGTCGAGGGGTTTTGGCTGACCGAGTGGATTCATCGGCGTGGCATGGTGCAGGTGATTCGTGCGATGCGTGATATTCAAAATACGCTCTACCCGGCCATGACCACCGAAGTCACTGCCACTTATCCACTTGAAACTGCCGTAGCGGGAATTCGTGCCTACGAAGAACAGATGGGCACGGGCAAGATTGTGTTGCAGTTTCACTGATAGTTGTGTTGTGAGCAAAGGGATACCTCCATGGACATGATCTACACCATTGGCCCAGATGCGCACCATCGTTGGGCGTACTGATTCATTGCGTGGTCGTTGATAAAAAAGAAAGGAAACAACCATGTTTTATCTCCCGACGATCCTGGCCAGTCTGCATCATATCGCCGCCTTCACGCTGGTGGCGTGTCTGGTCTACGAATGGCTCACCTTTCGGCAGACACTTGCCGCTCACGAGGCACGTGGGCTGCAACGCATCGATTTGTGGTACGGCGTATCGGCGGTCATGTTACTCGTGGCCGGCGTTTTGCGTGTCATCTACGGTGGCAAGGGGTATCAGTTTTATGTGGAGAGCACATTATTTTGGGTCAAAATGGCGCTGGTGTTGATCATCAGCATCTTGTCCATCTACCCCACCATCCGCTACATCCGCTGGGGAACGATTGCCGAAGGTGGCATGGTCGTGCCCGATGCAGAGTTTATGCGTATCCGCAGCCTCTTGCGCATCCAGGTCATCGGCGTACTGTTGGTGTTGCTGGTGGCACCGGCCATGGCCCGTGGGATGGGCTTGTAGCGGTGGCATGGATAGGCTTGTGTCGATTGTACTGAGGTTAAAACAAACCCCCAGCGCGTGCGCGCTGGGGGTTGATTGGTACGGGAGGAGAGAATCGAACTCTCGACATGAGCTTGGAAGGCTCCTACGTTACCACTACGCCACTCCCGCCTAACTCCTCCATTGTACGCAATCCATACCCCATTCGTCAAACCGAATTGATATGATACAACATACATGCGCTACATGCGTACACATACAGTACACGCTCACGCAGGAACATACGTGTGGGTAAATGTCGTGCGCCCCTACGACGGGTGCGTCTACGCCGCTACGTGCAGCACGCACTAGTGCACTTGTAATGATTCCTGCAATTGTTGCTTGCACACCGTTCATGCTATCGGCTATAATATGTTGTTAGGAACGGCGCTGATTCTTGCGAACTGAGAGTTGCACTCTCAGTTTTGTTGTTGTATTTACCGTTCTCACGCGATTGAGGGAGCATCCATGACTGACCAAATCAACTACCTAACCCACGAAGGCAAAGCCAAACTCGAGGCAGAGCTCAGAGAGCGCGAGACCTCGATTCGTCGTGAAATTGCCGAGCGTATCAACGCTGCCAAGGAATTGGGCGATATCTCAGAAAGTGGCGAATACGAGGATGCCAAAAAGGCATCTGGCTTCAACGAAGGCCGCATCAAAGAAATTAGTGAAATTCTCAAAAATCACCAAATCATCGAAGATGTCGTTGGTGACGTCGAAAAGGTGCGCATCGGCAGCACCGTCACGATCCGTTTTGACGGTGACACCATTGATGAGTCATACCGCATTGTGGGTAGCGCCGAATCAAATCCAGCCAAAGGCATGATTTCCAACGAATCACCACTGGGTATCGCACTCATCGACAAAAAAGTTGGTGAAAAGGCGGTATTCCAGAGTCCAGCCAACACAACCATCAGGTGTACGGTCACTGCTATCAAATAGTCACCTAGTGTAAAGAGTGCGCCATGGAACTCAACGAACTGCAACAACAACGTGCGGACAAGCTGATGCGCCTGCAGGCAGCTGGAATCGCTGGCTATCCGGCACGCGCCCATCGTAGCCATACCATTTCGGCAGTGTTAGCCGATTTTGATGCGTTGATGGAACACAATACCAGCGTAACGGTGGTCGGCCGAGTGGTCGGCGCCCGGCGTATCATGGGCAAGTTGGCTTTTGCACACATCGAAGACGAACATGGCCGCATTCAGCTGTGGTTGAGCCGCGCCGACCTCGGTGACGAATGGTTTGATCGCTTTGCCAACGACATCGATACCTTTGATATCGTGCAGGCAACTGGCTCACTACGCCGCACCAAAGCCGGTGAAGCGTCAGTGTTTGTGACAGCCATGGCGCTCCTCAGCAAAGCCATCAATCCACCACCCGATAAATGGCACGGCCTGACCGATGTCGAAGCCCGCTTACGCGAGCGCTATTTGGACATGATTGTCAACCACGACGTGCGCCACAACTTCCGCATCCGTGCCAGTGTGGTGCGCATCATGCGCCAAGTGCTCGACGGGCACGACTACCTCGAAGTCGAAACACCGGTGCTGCAGCCCATCTACGGTGGCGCCACAGCACGCCCCTTTACTACCTACCACAACCAACTCAAGCAGGATTTATACCTGCGCATCGCGGTTGAGCTCTACCTCAAACGCATGATTGTGGGTGGCTTTGAGCGTGTCTACGAAATCAGCAAAGTCTTTCGTAACGAGGGTGTGGATCGCACACACAATCCAGAATTCACCATGATGGAGTGCTACCAGGCTTTTGGTGACTACAACAGCATGATGGATCTGGTCGAGAATATCTGCCGTACCACTGCGCAAACCCTCAATGGGGGTAGCACCGTCATCAGCTATGGGGAGCATCACATCGACTTCGGGCCACGTTGGCAACGCGTCTCCATCCCAGGCGCCATTTTGGCACAGACCGGCATCGATGTTTTGGCACTCAAAACCCACGACGAGCTGGTGCACGCGATTCGTGCCCGCAAGCTCCCCGTTGAAACCAAGCCGAGCTGGGCCAAGCAGGTCGATGAGCTATTCAGCGAAATCATCCAGCCCACGCTCATCCAGCCCACTTTCATTGTCGATCATCCCGTCGAGCTATCACCGCTGGCCAAACGCCACGACCACAACCCGGCCATCACCGAGCGCTTCGAAGCGATTGTAGCTGGCATGGAGATTGGCAATGGGTACAGTGAGCTCAACGACCCCTTCGACCAAGAAGCCCGCTTCCTCGGGCAGCTCCAAGACGCCGCCCAAGGCGACGATGAAGCACACCAGCTCGACAACGACTACATCAATGCCCTGATGTACGGCATGCCTCCCACAGGCGGGCTGGGGATGGGAATCGACCGCATGGCGATGCTCTTTGCCAACCAAGCATCCATCCGCGACGTGGTCGTCTTTCCACACATGCGCCCACGCGAGCACTAGACGTTCCCACATCACGATTGAGTCCGCCATGCCCAAACATTTCATCATCGAAACTGAAAATCTCCCAGCCACCGTCAAAAACTGGCTCAAGGCCGCCAATCTCGGCGACCTTGAGCAGGTTGAGCTGGTCTTTACCGACCGCGAAGTGCTCTTGCGCAAACCACGCTCACAAACGCTACGACAATGGGCGGAGCCAGTGGTCGATGCCTACGACAAGGCTTTCCGCCGCCTCGCAGGGCTCGAATAAGTGGCACCGTATCTCATCGGTAAAGCACAAATCCTCGATATGCACACGTATGTCGTCGAACGCTACGGCGGGCGCTTTGGCATCGTGTCGAGTGACACGCTTGATGCGGTACTCGCATTGCCCACCCAAGTCGTCTTTGGTGAGCTCCGCTATCGCACACCAGTCGCCCAAATCGCAGCGCTCATCTATGGGTTGGTGCGGCGCCAACCATTTGTCAGCCACAACGAGACGACCGCACTCCTCACATTGCTCTACTGGTGCGACAATCATGGCTACCACCTCGATGCCACGCACAGCGCCCTAGTAACCGTCATCATGGAGCTCTACCAACAACGCAGCGAAGAGCCCTTGCAACAGTGGTTACACGACCACCTGATTCCCAATGCAGACACCACCGACTGACCTCGATGTCACCCGCATCCCACAGCTTCTCACCACCCACACGCTCGGGCGTACGGTGCACTACCGGGCGGTCACCACATCAACCAACGACGAGGTGCGCCAGGCAGCTAGCGCCGGGGCCGCTGAGGGTCTAGTGGTCGTTGCCGAGCATCAAACCCATGGGCGCGGCCAACACGGGCGCACCTGGGACGATACACCGCACGCCCAGCTGATGGCATCACTGCTGCTCCGCCCCAGCTGGCTCGCACCTCATCACACCATCCAGCTCGTGAATGCATTTGTGATGGTACTCGCAGACACACTCACGCCACTGCTGTCTGTCCCCGTCACCCTCAAATGGCCCAACGACATCCTCGTCGCTGGACGCAAAGTGGCCGGGGTTATTGGCGAAGGACGGCTACGCAACCAGTACATCGATACGCTGTGCATCGGTTGGGGGCTCAACGTGCACGATCACCCACGCACATCGAACGCCGGGCATGATTTGGCCAAACAGAGCACAGCCATCGCACACTGGACGCAGTCATCACCCAACCGTACTGACCTGCTTACGCAGCAACTCAACGCCTTTGAGCCTGTCTACGACCAGCTCCGCCACAATCCGCTGGCATACCAGCAGCGGTGGTATGCGGCCATGCATCATATTGTGGGACAAACGCGCACTGTGACCACAGGCACACAGACGATTCACGGGACCGTGACCGCACTCAACGATGATGGTAGCATTGTGATTGCCGGGCAGACCATCCATGCAGGGATGCTTCATTTGGCATAAAAAACGTGCGCCGCGGGGCTCCCCCCGTGCGCACGCCCCCATCTCTCACGCCTACGGGTGCATTATGTGGGCCGCGCGCGCATGGCATACCAAATCGTGCCCGCACCGACCAAAAACAGCGCCACCAACGCCCACATTTTGCCCACCGCACCGATATCTGCAATCCCCAACGCACCAAAGACGATACTAATGGCATAGAAGTAGAGCGTGATTTGGCGATTACTAAAGCCGGCATCGGTCAGGCGTTGATGCAGATGATCACGCCCACTTTTGGTAGGCGAACGACCTGCAAGTGTGCGTGACACAATCAGCCACGCCACATCGAGAATCCACACGCCCAGCACCAGCAACACGGTAGCCATTTTGGCGCCGCCGATGATAGCACTAATCCCCAGCACATACCCCAATACTTCAGCCCCTGAGTCACCCATGAATATTTTAGCCGGCGGAAAATTAAACAGCAAAAAGCCGGCACATGCCCCTGCCAACGCCAATGGCACTACCGCCACCGTATACTGCGCAGGATCGAGCCGTAGCGCATGAATCCCCAGCATCAACCCAGCAATCATCGATACCCCTGCGGCCAGCCCATCGATGCCATCCATCCAGTTGATGGTGTTGACCATCCATCCCAGCCAAAACACGGTAATCATGATGGCCAACCACGGTGAGAACGCATAAAAGTCAATATATTCCCCAAAGGGCACATTGAAGCCCAGAAAGACGATGCCACGTACCTCGGTCAATTGCCCGAGCGCATCTGGGTAGCGCTGGTGATCCCACAAAAACGGCCCAACTGCAATCAAACCAGCCAGAATATTGACGAGGAATTTGGGCATCCAGTGGAGCTCTTTGACATCATCAATCCACATCACCACAAACGTGAGCGTGGTCCCTGCCACCAACAAGCCGAGGCGCAACTCGTCACGTGGAGTGCGTTGGAGTCCTGGCACCCACCAACCCACCAACCACGACACCACCAGCGCCACTACGACACCTACAAACATGGCAATCCCGCCAACCGTCGGCTTAGCTCCCTCGTGGGTGCGCCGCCCACCAGGCATGATGACCCAGCCCCGGGCAAAACACAGCTGTATCACTGCAGGTGTGAGTAACCAGGTCGTCACAAATGCCACCACACCGATAGCCACAGTCACGAGCAATTCCATAGCTGCTCCTTAGTAGGTACCAAATTGGCGGTCACCTGCATCACCCAAGCCAGGCACAATATAGCCGATATCATTGAGACGTTCGTCAACAGCCGCCAGATACAAGGCCACATCAGGGTGCTCACGTTGCAGTAATGCCACTCCTTCGGGAGCAGCAATCAGTCCGAGGAATTTGATACGTTTGACACCCCAGCGCTTTAGCACGGTTACCGCCGCACTCGCCGACCCTCCAGTGGCCAACATCGGGTCGAGCACAAGCGCCATGTCAATGTCGACCTCTGGGGGAAGTTTGTTGTAGTAGCTGACTGGTTGCAACGTGTCGTGGTCGCGATAAAGACCGAGATGCCAGACATGTGCGGTGGGAATCATGTCGATGATTGGTTGCACCATGCCCAGTCCAGCGCGCAAAATGGGCACCAGACCGATGCGTTCGTGGAGCATATGCCCTGCATATGGTGCAAGTGGAGTCTGGATGGTGTGGCGTTGCAACGGCACATCGAGCGTTGCTTCATACATCAAGAATTGCGTGATTTCCCCCACTAATTCGCGAAAAATCTTGGGGTGGGTCGCTTTGTCACGCAACATCGTCAACTTGGTGAGCACCAGCGGGTGCGCCGATACATGGACCATTGGCATCTGCCCTCCACCGCTTGCAGTTTCTTCGTTTCATTCTAACTGATAACCGTGTCGACTGTCAGCCCATGATTTAATTGTCAGCGGGCACTTTTTCATGGTACAAATAGACCATACACCACAGAAAGGTGCCTCTATGACCCTCAGTTGGCCTGAAATCCTGATTGTATTGCTTGTCGTCGGCTTCATTGTGGCATTTTCATATCGTGCGGGCATTGTGCGTGGGCGCCACACCCGCGGTCCAAAGGAGTAACCCTACCATGGCTTTTGATGCACTCGCCAACCAACAGTTCATGAATCTCATCACACAGCGCAAATCAGGTGCCGATGTCGCAACACCCGTATGGTTTGCCCAAGACGGTAACCGCCTCTACGTCATGACTGGTCGCACCGCTGGCAAAGTCAAGCGTATCCGCAACAATCCACGTGTACAGGTCGCACCATCAGACCGCGCCGGTACACCGCTCGGCCCCAGCCAACCAGCCGTCGCTGCAGTCATCAGTGATGCGGCTGAAGCAGCCACTGCCAATGCGCTGCTGACCAAGAAATACGGCTTCATGAAGCGCATGTTTGATTTGATGGCACTCTTTAATGGTGGTGCCAGTAGTCGTGCCTATCTGGTCATCACTCCTGCGCAATGATTGTCACGCTGACCTGTAATCCGGCCTGCGACCGCACCCTCATCACCCCTGGCTTTCGTCAAGGCGACATGGTACGGGTGCAGGCGCGCCACGATAGTGCGGGTGGCAAAGGGCTCAACGTGGCCCGCGCCATCCACACCCTCGGTCACGCCGTGACCGCCATAGCGCCGCTCGGCGGTGCCACGGGGGCGCTCGTCGCCCAGCTCGCACACGGCGAAGGCATTACACTAATGGCCGTCCCCATTGCAGGCGAGACCAGAACCTGCGTATCGCTTACAGACCCTACTGCACCCGATCAACTCGTCGTCAACGAGCCAGGACCACCCCTGACCCCCGCCGAATGGCACCAGCTGTGCGATGTTGTTGTCACACAGTGCACCCATGCGCGCATCCTCACCATTTCAGGGAGTTTGCCACCGGGCATCGCCCCGCATGATCTGGCCCACCTCATCACACGCATCCCCGCAACCTGCCACGTGCTCCTCGATACCAGTGGTGCCCCGTTGCGTGCATGCCTCGACACGCCACTCGCACTCATCAAAGTCAATGTGCATGAGTTCTGTGATGTCTACGGTGAAAACCTGACCACCAGCAGCGCACTCATTGCCGCAGCCCGCACCATCTGCCAGCGTGGCCCACAGGCCGTGGTCATCACCCAAGGGGCTGCGGGGGCGCTCGTAATCACTGCTGATAGCGCCTGGCACATCGATGCCCCACACATCCATGCCGTCAGTCCGGTCGGCAGTGGCGACTGCACACTCGCAGGGATCGCCCAAGCGCTTGACCATGGCCAAACACTCGCCGACGCCGTGTGTGCGGGTGTGGCATGTGGCAGCGCCAACGCGCTTGTCCCACATGCGGGTGTCTTTGACGTGCACACCTATCAGCACTTTTTGGCTACACGCCGTATCACCCCTATTACCTGACCCGCTCAACTACAATATTGCTCAGCCACTCGTACCAGCCAATTTTGGCAGGACCGTACCTTTTTGCCCCTCGCCAACGGTATACAGGCAGGATTCGCAACTCGGAGGAGCCCATGCACACCATCCCTCACCACCCCCAGACACGCCTCGTCGCACACGGTGCTGAATCGCTCAGCGATGCCGAAATTGTGTCACTCGTCCTGGGTACCAGCCACGACGATGCGCACGCCAACCAACTGCTCAGTGATGCCGGGAGCTGGTTGGGACTCCAGCGCTTGAGCGTGGCAGAGCTCCAGCAAAAGCCGGGCATCGGTGTGGCGCGGGCGGTACGCCTCAAAGCCGCCCTCGATATGCCACGCCGTATTGCACAAAGCGATTTGTGTAGTCGCCCCCAGATCCGCGCCCCACAAGACGCCGCCCAGCTGATGCTCATCGAGATGAGTCATCTCGATCAAGAGCACCTGCGCGTTATCTGTCTCGACACCAAAAACCGTGTCCAGGTTATCCAGACCTTGTATGTGGGTAGCTTGAATTCGTCGCTACTCCGGGTCGGCGAAGTCTACAAAGAGGCCATTCGGCGCAATAGTTCGGCCATCATCGTCGTCCACAATCACCCATCGGGAGACCCCAACCCGTCAGCCGACGACATTCAGGTTACCCGCGACATTATGGCGGCAGGCAAACTGCTCGATGTTGACTTTCTCGATCATCTCATCATCGGGCACGGGCAATGGGTCAGCATGCGCGAACGTGGACTCGGGTTTCATTGATTCGATGGGTCAGCACCAAGGAGCATTGTTATGCACACCACACACCAAAAAGCGAGTGAATTCCGCGACACGATAGGCGCATTCTGCCAGTGTCTGCGCACAGAATCTGATGCCATTTTGCAGACATGTGCTGCCTTTGAGAAGCTGCAGGGCTACCTCAGTGCCATCGCACATCAAGGGTACGCACACGGCGAGGCGCACCAAGCCAAGCAACGCCACACCATCGAAATGGCGATGATGCGCACCATCGTCACCCTCGACGAAATTTTTACGGCGCATGATGCAGCGGCACACGCCTATCAAGTACTCGACCCCGTCGCAGCCGCATTCGCTACCGACTTTTTCGGCGACGACAGCAACACCCATGCGCCCAACGACGACCACGATGACTAAATCACACCATACTGTGGCACCCAGCGACATGATGTGCTGGGTGCCACCCACCGTCTCGTCCATCGCCAAAGAGCACCCATGCCCAACTATTTGCGGCGCATCAGGCGACATCGGCACTATTTCCGCCAAGTGCACCAGAGCATTGCTGGCATTCGAGCCGATGTTATGGCACATCACCCTGATGTATGTACGCAGGAGACTGCATAACACACCCAACCAAAGAGACCATTGCTATTGTGGCACGTTCCATCGCCGCACTCCACCAAGAAGCAGATGCGAACACACAGTTGGCCACCGCATTACAACAACTTCACGATACATGCTTGGTCATGACCAGCTGCGCAACAGTCGATACACATACCTACACGCACGCCAAACTGGTGCGCGCCGACGTCGTCACGCTGGTCGTTGCTGCCAACCACGGCGCCAACACCGCCAACGACCAACTATGCCGTGCTACGCTCGAATTCGCCACCGCCATGGACAACATTGGCCCCGATACACCACACCCCAACACACTCACATCACACAACACACCAAAACGCACTCCTAGCCGGCGATGGCGTGCTGGATTTCGCGCCAGCCAATCAAGTGAATCCCCTGCGCCTGCACATACGCACGCAACTCGGGACTGGTCATTACGGCGTGGTCACGTACCCGCGCCTGCCAGTCCGGGCAGATTGCCCGCAACTCGGGGGTGTCGAGTGCCGGGTGGTGGATGAAATAGGTCAGACCTGCGGGCAGGTCATAGAAAAGTTGTTTGGTGGCATCGAGCCCTGCCGCCGCATTCCCCAAATCGAGGGCACGGATGTGGTCACACAATGGCACTCCCCGCTCGCGGAGCTGCGCAATCACGGCCAACTGATAGGCTTGTGTCGCCTCATCGAACCCCAGCCGTGCCAAATCAGCTGCCGTCTGATTCACCAAAAACACGGGAGCTCCGGCCTGCACACCGAGTGCCAGATAGTGGGGCACGATTCCATCACCAAACATGGTGCCCATGTGTGAATCGAGATGGGTTGGTGCCAGCCCCCACGACGTGGCCAGTACATGTTGTGCCACAATCTCACGCCCGATGGCACCACGGTCTGCCGTCGCAAAGACTTCGGCCACACTGCGTGGCATATACCCGTCTGCATCGACCAGCCCATCTGCGGCAGTATGTGGTGCCAGCGGGCGCCAGCGGTAGTGCGCCCATTCGCTCGTCAACGTCAGATGGACACCGATATCAGCGTGTGGGTGAGCCACACTCCACGCTACTGCCGTACGCGCCCACGCACACGGCACCATAATCGATGCCGACGTCACCACACCCGTACCAAACAGCGTGTCGAGCACAGTTGTAGACGCATGACACATGCCCATGTCATCGGCATGCACAATCACCACCCGGTCGTGGGCGTTGTAGCCTAATTTGGCCAAGATTGGATTCATGGTATGCCTTTCTCTGTCCACCACTACGGTGCCACACGGCGCAGCTGCCACACCCCATCCACTAACGTATACACCACCCGGTCGTGCAACCGGCTCGGGCGCCCTTGCCAGAATTCAACCGTATCGGGTTGTACCCGATACCCGCCCCAAAACGGCGGGCGTGGAGGTTGCTCGCCATAGCGGGCACTCGCCTCGGCAAGGCGGCGCTCGAGTTCTTCGCGGCTGGCGATAGTCTGACTCTGTGGTGATGCCCACGCCCCGAGCCGGCTCCCCAGTGGGCGACTATGAAAGTAAGCATCTGATTCCTGTGCATCGATTTGGTGCACGACCCCCTCGATGCGCACTTGCCGTTCAAGCTCCGGCCAATAAAAGAGCAACGCAGCCAACGGGTACGCTGCCAAGGCCTGCCCTTTGCGGCTCTCGTAATTCGTAAAAAAAACGAAGCCACGAGTGTCGACTCCGCGCAGCAACACCACACGTGCCGATGGGCGATTATCGGCATCCACCGTAGCTAAGGTCATGGCGTATGGCTCATGCATATTTGCTTCCATGGCCTGGGTCAACCACTGTGTGAACTGATCGATGGGGTTGGCAGCAACCTCTGCCTCACGCAAACCAGCCTGCGTATAATCTTTGCGCGTATGAATCTGCATATGGATCTCTACCTCTCTGTAAAATCAGCAAGCACTAACGCCTGCCGAATAATGGTTTCGATGTGGAGGCGCTCGGCCGTGGCCACATGCGTCAGCAGCAGGGTCGCCTGCTGCTGCATACGCGCTTCGTGGCGCACCATGCGCTGACGCATCGCATCCACAAAGTGAACAAACTGCGTCCCCAGCACGCGCGTCCGCAGCGTGGCCAGCCAGCCCGTGCCAAACAACTGCTGGTAGAGCGGCTCATCCGTCTGCCACGGCGGTAGCTCCGCCAACACCTGCTGTTGCTCGGCGCCAGAGAGGTGCTGTGCCAAATACGACGTCGCCGTAGCCTGGAGTGCATCTACTCCAAGCAGTTGCTGCAGTGCCAGTGGCCAATGGGCGGGATCCGCATAGGCTTCTCCCTGGAGTACACGCAACGCTTGCCCCGTGGCCAGTATCATCGCTTGTGTTTGCGCGTCAGGCGCCCCCCGTTGCAGCGTCGGCAGCCCCATGCGTGCCACCAGCAGCGCCACACTACGATCCAGGATGTTGGTCTGGCTCAACAGCGCTGCTTCGCGTTCGACCAGTAGGTGTCGCGCTGCCCCCTGCTGGTGTGCCTGGCGAATCATACGCCAGCGATTACGGTGATAGTAGTAATAAAAGGCGCCACTTTGTTTGCCCGTAGCCGTCGATTCATGATGCTGGAGCTGCGCAGCCGGCACCGCCACACAGCGCTGCCCCCGCGCACGCACACGCATGCACAGGTCGAGATCCTCGAAATAGGCCGGAAAAAAGCCTTCGTCAAAACCAGCGAGTGCATCCCAGTCACGCCGGCGCAACGCCATCCCTGCGCCAGTCACATACGGCATATCACTGATTGCCGTCAGTGGTTCGTGAGTATGGGTGGTGCGAAAGGTAATCGGATCAAAATCCGCACCACTATGGGTCAGTGCCCCATGCTGTGTCGCATAAATCACACTCCCTGCCACACCAATCCGGTCGTCCGCATCGAGCGCATCACACAAGGCGGCCAACCAATGTGGCTGCACTTCGGTGTCTGGGTTGAGCGTCACCACAATCCGCCCACTCCCCGCAGCAACTCCTTGATTGACTGCTGCAGCAAAGCCACGATTATGCGTGTTTGTAATAATCGTTGCCTGAGGCCAACATGCCCGAGCGACCACCACACTGTCGTCGTGTGAGGCATTGTCAACCACAATAATCTCATAGCCCCCCGCAACATCGAGATGATGCATTGCCTGCGCACAGGCCGGCAATACGTCACTGCTGTTGTAGGTCACGAGTACGAGGGTGGCAGTTGGCATAGTCGTTCTCTTCTGGCTATCGGTACTACACGTGCTCATCTTATCACGGTCATATGCCGTGTATCTACGTCACGCATGCACGTAGTGGTGTGTACGACCCGACGGCACATGGCATTCGTTTGATGTGGATGCCATCGCAATCCACACCATGCACAAATTCACCCTTGACATTATGTCGTATGCTCTTTATAATGAAACATAAGTTCTAACGAACATTTATTCGCATTCACGAAAGGGGCGTAGCCGTGCAGCAATCCGACTCCCTGTCTGCTCGACAACGCGAGATTCTCGAATACATCGAGCAATTTGTTGAGCAGCACAATTACCCACCTGCCATCCGCCAAATCCAAGAGGACCTCGCCATTTCGTCGACGTCTGTGGTCGCCTACAACCTCAAAGTCCTCGAGCAGCGTGGTGTGCTCCGCCGCGAAGGCAAAGTCTCACGTGGCATCTCCATCCCCAAAACCGATGTTGTCCCATTCACAGTGATGACTGCCCAAGTGCCCCTGCTCGGTACCATCACGGCTGGGCAACCCTTGCCTGATCCCGAGGATCTGAGCAGTGCCAATGCTGACGTCGTTGATGTGCCTGCAGACGTGGTGCCCAGCAACAAGCTCCACAACGTCTACGCCCTCAAGGTACGCGGCTACTCCATGATTGATGCACTCATCGGCGACGGTGACATCGTCTTGTTGCGCTACCAAGAAACCGCCGAACAAGGCGATATGGTGGCAGCCCGCATTATCAGCGAGAATGCCGTCACGCTCAAGCGCTTCTACCGTGAAGGCGACCGGGTGCGGTTACAACCCGCCAACATCACCATGGCACCCATCTACGTCGCCGCCCACGATGTACGCATCCAAGGGCGTGTCGTGGGAGTCATGCGCAGCATGATGTAGTCTCTGTATCCGATGCGCCCGTGGTGCGGTATCGCACTACGGGCGTTTTTGTATTATCATGTTGCCCAAAAACGCCCCCAATGATCTATCTGCCCGCACCCCCCCACCACATACCACGTGGCCTCCTATCGGCTGTGTGCGTGGGGCAATAGGCGGGTGTGTAACAACAGGCGCATCCCTAGCGGCGTAGCATAAGCGGGGCACGTTCCACGCACCAGCAATCACGATGTGCCCGCAGTGCAATGCACACTGCGGGCAGACGCACCGTGCTGCCGGGCACCATCGTTTTCATCGCATACATCAAATCAACGGACGAAACTTGTAGCCATACACCAACAATCCATCAGCGCCCATGTCTTCGAGCAAGCGGGTCACCATTTGCACTTCCATCCCCATCGTCACATCGCTCACATCACAATCAGTGAGCTGTGCGGTAATCCGTGGTCCTTCGGCGAGCTGAATAATGGCCACCATGTACGGAACTTCACCCGTATGTCCTGCTGGTGGTTGATGCACCACGGCGTAGGTACACAGTGTGCCACGCCCACTGAGTGGGTACGATTGCCATGCTGCACCATCACGTGGTGGAAAGGCAATCTCGCCGGTCTGTACATGCCGGCTCCCCTCAAGCCGATAGCGGGCATGACGCACGCGCCAGTGTCGCGCTAATTCCATGGTCGTCGTTCCTCTCGTGCGTTACATGCCTATCAACACATGTGCTACAGCCGTATTTGCAATCCCCGCCATACACACCGCCATGGCCACCGTCGCACCGGGCACTTGTGTCGTGGCCGTACCACGCAGTTGGGCCGTCAGTTCCACGAGTTGGTAGACACCCAATGCGCCTACCATATCGCCTCGTGCTTTGCAGCCCCCTGCCAGTGCCAACGGCACACTCCCATCAGGCTGGATGGATCCCGTGCTCCCCAATGTGGTACCACTCCCTCGTGGTGCGATGCCCATCGCTTCGAGTGCCAACACCGCACAGATGCCATGTGCATCATCGAGGTCGTAGAGTTGCACGTCTGTCAGGGCACATCCCGCCTGAGTCAAAGCACGCTGACTCGCCAGGCGAATCGCTGTCAAATCAAGCAAATCAGCACGATCGTGGAGCGCCAACGTGTCGGTCGCCACTCCCGACCCACCAATCCGCACAGTACGCCCACACTGGGTAACCGGCTGTGCCGTAATAATCAGTGCCGCAGCCCCATCTGCCATGGTAGCGCAATCAAGCAAACAGAGTGGGTCTGCCACCATCCCTGCACTTTTGAATTTGTCAGCACTAATCGCAAAGCGATACAAGGCGTGCGTATTGGCCACCGCATTGGCATGTGCATTGACCGCAAACGGAGCAAAGTCAAGTGGCGTGACCGCATAGTCGTGCATGTATTTGCGCATCACCATGGCCCACTGGGCAGTTTGCGTCACGCCATGCACTCCCTCCCAGTCACCATCGCTCAAGAGGGCCACAGCAGCTTCACGCTGTGCATCAAGCACATCGCTGACTTTTTCTACACCGACTACTGCCACTGCTTCGTGCATGCCACTCGCCACCGCGAGCATCGCTTGGCGAATCGCCAGCCCACCTGCTGCCCCCCCACCATCGAGAGAGAGTATTTCGATGCCAGTCAGGCCAGCTGCCTGGGCAATGGCAGGCGCCAGATTGCTCTGCATGCCGATGGCTGCCCCGAGGGCGTTGGCCACATAGAGTGCCCCGACTGGTGGGTGTGCACTTGCAGCGAGCGCCCCGTGCAGCGCTTCACTTGCCAACGACAACGCCGTCCGATTCCAATGCTCAGCCACCGCTGTTGCGTACGTTCCCGCTACAAACACAGGTCGCATACTTACCCCATTACCAATTTATTGCGCCACTTGGCGTAGACGGCATACTCAATCATGGACGTGCGTGCCAAGTAGCGTGCCGTGGCTGGGGCACGCTCACGGCGTGCCAGTAGCGCATCGGTCACCCGCAACAGGTACGCATCTGAGCCCGAACCAGACCCATAGCTGGCCATCAAAATCACGTCACCGGGATTGGCAATATCGAGTGTGGCACACAGCCCGAGGATTGCAGCCGCCGAGTAGGTGTTACCAATGGTATTGGCGAGGAGTCCGGGGACAATCTGCTCATTGCGAAAGCCGAGCTGTTTGGCGACCACCTGTGGGAAGCGCGCATTGGGTTGATGAAAGACGGCATATGTCACATCCTTCGGCGTAATCCCTAGTTGCGTCATCAAGGCTTGGCTGGCATTGCGCACCTGATTAAAGTAGGCCGGCTCACCCGTAAAGCGATTACCGTGCACGGGGTAGGGGCGATCAGCCCGGCGGAAGAAGTCGGGCGTATCACTCACGTACGACACCGTCTCTTCGATGGTAGCCAGACTCTCGGCGGCCGCACCAATAATCACTGCCGCCGCACCCGCCGCCGCCGTATATTCGAGGGCATCGCCTGGGCGGCTCTGCGCCGTATCCGCACCAATCGCAAGTACATAGCGCCCCATGCCACTGCCCACCAGCCCCATGCCTGCAGTCATCGCTTCGCTCCCCGCCTTGCAGGCAAACTCGAAGTCGGCACTGCTGACAAAGGGAGTGGCGCCGAGGGCTTCGGCCACTACGGTCCCCGAAGGTTTGACGCTGTAGGGGTGTGACTCACTGCCGACCCAGACGGCGTTCAGGTCGCTTGGGGCAATATTGGCACGTGCTAAAGCATTGCGCGCCGCCTCCAGCGACATGGTAATCACGTCTTCGTCGGGACCGGGCACACTCTTGGATTCGACGGGCACACCACCGTGACCACCTGTCCAGACTTTGGCAATTTCTTTAGCGGCAATCCGGTAGCGTGGTACATACGCACCATAGCCCACAATTCCCACTGCGTGGGTCGGTTTCATGACCACTCCTCTGTATCTCGTTATGCCAGTTCGGCACGGAGTTCAGCAATAATCGCATTCGCAGTAGCCGGTTTAATACTTTTTTGCGCAATCATGCGCTCAGCCACCAACACCACTTCATCCCCCTCGGCGCCGGCCGCCATGGCAATTTGGCGAGCATGCAGCGCCATGTGACCACGCTGAATACCCTCGGTTGCCAGCGCGCGCATGGCTGCGAGGTTGGATGCCAGGCCGGCGCAGACACACACCTCTGCGAGCTCACCCGCATGCTGTACATCCAGCAACTGCAATGCCGCTTGGGCACTGGGGTGAACGCGCGTAGCGCCGCCCACAATCCCCACCGCCAGCGGCATGGTCAGCTCGCCACACAGATACCCATCGTTATCGCGGTACCAGTGCGACAGCGACGTATAGCGCCCACTGCGCGCCGCCCAGGCATGGGCACCAGCCTCGATGGCACGCCAGTCATTACTAGTCGCCACAATCACCGGATCAATCCCATTCATGATGCCCTTGTTGTGGGTCGTGGCACGGTAGGGGTCGACCGCCGCAAAGGCGTAGGCCCACAAGATACGCTCGACCACATCGGCGCCAGCAATGCCGTCACGCTCGAGTGAGCGTGGCGCAATACGCACCCGCGCACTGGCCAAGCGGCGGTCGGTCAGATTCGACAAAATGCGCAACATCGCGCGTCCGCCACTGAGTTCTTCCAAAATCGGTGCCACCGCTTCACACATGCTGTTGATTGCATTAGCACCCATGGCATCGCGGCAATCAACCAGCAGGTGCACAATCAGCATGGCACCCATGGGAGATTCAGCATAGTGGTGCATCTCGATATCACGCGCACCACCGCCACGTGCCACCATAGATTGGCTCTGCGCATTGGCACATTCAATCAGGCGCAAGCGGGCAGCATGGATGGCGGCCATGGCATGTGCCACATCGGTGACATCGATGAGTTGAATTTGCCCAATCATAATCGGCTCAGTATGCGATGCCACAAATCCGCCACTTTCGCGCGCCATGCGTGCCGCATAGCTGGCACCCGCCACAATCGACGGCTCTTCGACGACCATGGGCACCAAGCGGTCACGACCATTTATCTGGAAGTTGGTAGCCACCCCAACGGGTAGCTCATACGTACCGACCACGTTTTCAATCATTTTGTCGGCACGCTCCATTCCCAATTGTCCACCCGCAAGTGCAGCGAGTGTTGCATCATCGCAGGATGTAGCATCTCGCAGGCGCATCCGGCGTGTTACCGGGTCGAGACGGTAGAATCCTTCTATCCGTGAGGTTGTCTGTTTTTTCATCCCATGACTCCCTGTGTCAATGTCACTTCATCATAGATGATGCAACCTATCAGTTGCCGCCAATTCACTGTCAAAACCTCTCAAAATCTGCATATCCGCTCTACAAATCCCACGAATTGTGTTGACAAGAGAGATCATTCGTTATAGTACGGACAAACTATTCCCCTTCAGACGCTGTGCGGTATGATTATTCGATCAGTGACGCATCTATCAGGTTTTGGATGAAAAATACAAAAAATAGCATGTGCTTTTTTGGTATTTTTTGCCATTTTTTTCCAAATATCGATCACAATTATGCTATAGTGGGAGGAGAAGCACACATCAGCGATGCGGGCGTAGCTCAGTGGATTAGAGCAGCGGTCTTCTAAACCGTTGGTCGTGGGTTCGAGTCCCGCCGTCCGCGCCACACTTTCCCACCCTACCGAGGAGTATGTCATATGCATGTCGACAAGCTCAACGACTACCAGCGTGCCTCGCGGCGCACATGGAGTCTCATCAAAACCGACCACGCCATCGTCTACCCCACCCTTGGACTCACCAACGAAGCTGGAGAAGTTGCTGGCAAAATCAAAAAAATCTTCCGCGATCGTGGTGGTGTCATCAGCGACGCTGACCGCGAGGCACTCAAACACGAGCTCGGTGATGTGCTGTGGTACTTGGCACAAATCTGCACCGAGCTCGATATCACCCTCGAGGATGTGGCGAGTACCAACCTCACCAAGCTCTACGACCGCCTCGAACGCAATACGATTGGTGGCGATGGTGACAATCGCTAACTACATGGAGTGTGAGGTATGACCACTTCGGTGCCATTTGATGTCTCCATCGTCATCCCGTGTCTGAATGAGGCCGAAACCTTGGCCGCTGTCATCCGTAAAGCGCGCGCCGGGTTTACCAGGCTCGGCATCAACGGCGAAGTAGTCGTGGCCGACAACGGCAGCAGTGACGGCTCACAAACCATCGCTACCACCGAAGGGGCGCGGCTCGTGCATGTGCCCGAGCGGGGCTACGGCGCCGCCTTGCACGGCGGCATTAGTGCCGCGCTGAGTGAATTTGTGGTGATGGGTGATGCCGACGACAGCTACGATCTCGGTGCCATTGATGATTTTTTGGTGCAGCTCCGTGCAGGTGCTGACTTGGTGATGGGCAATCGCTTTCGAGGCCGTATCATGCCCAACGCCATGCCGTGGCTCCATCAGTACCTCGGTAATCCCGTGTTGAGCTGGCTGGGACGGGTGCTCTTTCGCTCATCGGTGGGCGATTTTCACTGCGGATTACGCGCCTTCCGCAAATCGGCATGGCAGGCCATCCAGCTCCAAACCAGCGGCATGGAATATGCCAGCGAGATGGTCATCAAGGCGGTGCTCTTCCAGCAACGCATTGTGGAAGTCCCAATTACGCTGTACAAGGATGGGCGCTCGCGGCCGCCCCACCTGCGCACCTGGCGTGACGGCTGGCGTCACCTGCGCTTTATGCTGGCCTATGCACCCAACTGGGTCTTTTTGGCACCAGGCAGTCTACTCACTATGCTCAGTGCGCTTGCATTGGCGTGGTTGATTCCCGGACCACAGACCATCAATGGGATTACCTTTGACATCAACACCATGCTAGTCGCAGCGGTCGGCCTACTTTTCGGCGTCCAAGTGGTCTTGTTTGGCCTCCTCGCCAAAAAATACCTCATCGCCACCGGATTAGTGCCTGATTCACCACGTTTCGCCAAAATAAGCAACGCCATCACCCTTGAATATGGTCTGTTGAGTGCACTCGTGCTCGTCACTGTCGGCATTGTTCAAATTGCGCAGGTCTTTGCCCGTTGGCAACAGGTTGACTTCAACGACCTCGACCCAACCCAGAGTGCCCGTCAAACAGTGACCGGTGCAGTGGCAGTGATTTTGGCTGGACAAATCGGATTTACCAGTCTGTTTCTCAGTATTTTGGGTCTGAATATTCGCAAACGTAGCTAATGGATGACACACAAAGAGGTTGCAATGAACACGTCTAATGACCATGCGCCACTCACAATGTTGTATACGGGGAATGCACCAAGCTGGCAGAACCCATCCCTGACCAACATCAACAAACTGCCACCCCATGCCACCTTGTACCCGTATGCCGATGCTGCCAGTGCACTGAGCGGTGACCGGAGTAGATCGCCGTGGGTCCAGCTCCTCAATGGGGAATGGCAATTTGCGATTTTTTCAAAACCCGACAACGTGACCCCAAGCGCCCTGCACGTGAGCAAGTGGCATACGGTCAAGGTTCCCGGTTTGTGGACACTGCAGGGTTTTGAAAAGCCGCAGTACCTCAACATCAAGATGCCCTTCCCCAATCTACCCCCCGAAGTCCCCGAACAGAACACCGTCGGCGTCTACCGCCGCAACATGACTGTGCCGGCTACCTGGCAGGGGCGCCGTGTCATCGTACACTTTGGTGGGGTCGAAGGTATGTTGTGCGTGTACGTGGATGGACAAGCCGTCGGAATGAGTAAAGATGCCCGAACCCCAGCTGAATTCGACATCACCCGCCTTGTCACACCAGGCCAGAGCTACGAGCTGATGGCGGTGGTAGTGCGCTGGTCGGATGCGGCGTTCATCGAAGATCAAGATGAATGGTGGCATGCAGGTATTGCCCGTGAAGTGCTGATATACAGCACCAGCGTGCCATATTTACGTGACATGACTGTGGTTGCCAAGCCCGATGATTCCTACCGTGGTGGTACCCTCAACGTCAAAGTGGCTGCCAATACGCCTGGCGATATCCGCAACGACTGGCATGTGTCACTCCAGCTGTACGGTCCCGACGAAAAGCCCTGCTTCGAAGACGCACTGGTCGAACACCCACGCTGGAATGACATGACCAAATATGTGATGGATTCGTGGGGGGCACGGCTCGCCGCCTACGACGAAATCGAGTTCACCACATCACTCAGGCGGGTCAGCTGCTGGAACCACGAGCAACCAAACTTGTACACGGTCCTACTTACCTTTCATACGCCCCACGGTGACGAATACTACGCGGTGCGCACCGGTTTCCGCGATGTCAAAATCAGCAACCGGCAATTGCTCATCAACGGGCAAGCCGTGCTGATTGTGGGTGTCAATCGGCACGAACACGACGACGTAACTGGGCGAGTGCTAACCCGCGCCTCGATGGAAAAAGATGTGCACCTGATGAAACAATTCAACATCAATGCGGTGCGCTGTGCACATTACCCCAACGATCCCGTCTTCTATGAGCTGTGTGACGAATACGGGCTGTATGTCATCGACGAAGCCAACATCGAATCACACGCCTATAGTTTCGATATCTGCCGCGATGGGCGCTATACCGAAGCCTTTGTTGACCGGGTGCGTAACATGGTTGAACGCGACAAAAATCACCCCAGCATCATCGCCTGGTCGCTGGGCAACGAGAGTGGTTACGGCCCCAATCACGATGCTGCTGCCGGCTGGGTGCGCCACGCCGACCCCACCCGCATCTTGCACTACGAGGGAGCCATCGCCCAGAGCTTCGGCAACAACAGCAACTGGGACAAAGGGCATGCCGCCACCGACCTGCTCTGCCCCATGTACCCCCAACTCGCCGATATCATTGCCTGGGCGACCAACGGCTCAGCCGACCAACGCCCGCTCATCATGTGCGAATACTCGCATGCAATGGGCAACAGCAACGGCACATTGGCCGACCATTTTGCGGCATTCGAAACATACCACGGTCTGCAGGGAGGCTTCATCTGGGAGTGGGTCGACCATGGCATCCGCCAAACGACGGGTGATGGTCGCCCCTATTGGGCCTATGGTGGCGACTTCGATGATACCCCCAACGATGCCAATTTTTGTGCGGATGGGCTGATCTGGCCCGATCGCACCCCGCACCCCGCTCTCTACGAATATCAATTCTTGGCACGCCCCGTGCGGGTCACCGCCGTCGCTAACACCCAAGGAACGTACCGCATTAGCAACCGCCGTTACTTCAGTGATATTGATGACTTGAGTGGTGAATGGAGCATCGAAGTAAACGGCGTAGTTGAGCTCACCGGCAGCATCAATGTGCGCGGGCTTGATGCACGTACGAGCCGAGACGTGCACATCCCGGCTGTGCTCCAGATTGCCGCCAATCATCCGCGCCAACTGGTCACCATCACCTTCCGTTTCGTGAAACGGCGCTCAACCAGTTACGCACCTATCCGTCACGAAGTTGCCTGGGATCAACACGTTGTCCAGACTGCCCAGCGCAGCACCACCTATGTACGTGGCGCGCGCATCAAGCGTGACAACACCGGCATCATCCTCCAATCGGGGCGAGTTAAAGCTCGATTTAGTGCAACCACGGGTGAGCTGGTGTCGTACGGCACCCCGCGGCGCAACTTCATCGTGGCAGGTCCACAACTGCACATCTGGCGTGCCGCACTCGACAACGATGGACTCAAACTCGAGCCCGGCAAACCGATGAAACTCCTCACACAGTGGCAAAGCCTCGGTTACCACAACATCCAGATGACCCTAGGTGACATCGAGCAAATTGGTGCCAAAATCAGCTTTACCTACTACGGCAGCGGGCGTGGTAATCCCGCAGATTTCCGCCATACGGCCACCTACACCATGAACAACAACGGTTCACTGCATATCGAGCACTACGTCAAATTCGGCGCCGATATTACCGATGTACCGCGTGTTGGCGTCACCATGGCCGTCCCACTCCAGTATCGCAACGTGACGTGGCTCGGTCGTGGCCCGTGGGAAAACTACGCAGATCGCAAAGCATCTGCAGTCATCAGCCAGTACAACCGCGATGTCGACGAACTGTATGTGCCGTACATCATGCCCCAAGAAAACGGCCTACGTTGCGACGTCACGGATATCACATTCGACAACAGACGTGGCAGTAACCTGCTGATTCGCAGCGACGAAACGTTCCAGTTTTCGGCGAGTCGCTTCAGTACCGCCGATCTCTTTACCGCACTACACACCACCGACCTCGTGCCACGCGATCACATCATCGTCAATATCGACCATCTACATCGTGGAGTTGGTAGTGCAAGCTGTGGTCCGGATACCCTCGACGAATACAAAATCCTCGGGCGCCGCCACCGCTTCGGCTTCACCATGTCAATTGGTGGCGACGAAGAATAAACGACAAACCCACGGCATCCCGATGTGGATGCCGTGGGTTTGTCATGTCCCTGTACGGACGCCGTTTCAGCGCTGCGCGCCTACTGGGGCATTACCGTCTAATTATGCGTGGGGGGCTAGCGCATATTGCGAGTTGTAGTCGCTCATCCCACCGGGCAATACCACCCCCGCCACAGTGATACCCTGTGCACGCAAAAACGCTGCACTGATGGTGGCCCGTTGGCCACTTTCACACACCACATACAACGGCTCGTGGGGCAACTGTGTAAGGGCTTCACGTAAATGCAGGTGGGGTACGAGCATTGCCCCGTCAATGACCCCTTTGGCATGCTCATGCGGATCGCGCACATCAATCACCTGTCCACCGGACATCACTACATCGTGCAAATCAGCCACGCTTATCGTCGGCAATGGGTGTGCATCCGTCAGCGCCACGTGACTCAGACCAGCCACATGGTACCCCGCGTCGCGAGCGACCTGTGCCGCAATTTCGGCAGTGGTAATCGTGTCGGCATAGACGATAATACTGGCACCTGCAGGCACAAATGCACCGAGGCGCACCAGATAGGAATCACGCTGGTACGGGATGCTCAGCGCCCCAGCCACATGCCCCTTGGCAAACATGAGTGGCGCACGCACATCGACGACAATCGTCCCCTTGGCACGCGCCGCCTGCATAAACGCTTCGCTCACAGCACTGGCATGCTGGCCGTAGTAGCCATCGGGTACTGGCAACTCGCCACGATTGGTGTTACGATGCGTCAAAATCGACTCGACGACTTCGCGCACATCACCACGCATCCACGCATCAAATGTGGCATAGTCGGGTGCCTGCAACGCCCAGTTGTGGCGGCGTTCAAAGCCAATCGTGCTCGATGCTTTGCCACTCATGGCACGACCACCACAGGCTGATCCACCAAAGTGCCCTGGGAAGACTTCGACATCATTGGCCAGCGCCATAATCTTTTGCAGGCTCTGGTACATCACATCGGTGCCTGTACCAGGCAGACTCACCAAATCGACCCGAGCCACGTCACCCACAAATAGCGAATCACCCGTAAAGACAAACCACGGCTCGTCGCTGCGTGGCGTGTCACTCACCACATAACAGGTGTGCTCGGGGGTGTGGCCCGGTGTGTGCATGGCCCGCACTGCCAGATTCCCAATCATGATGACATCACCATCATCGATGGCATGATGCGCAAATTGCACATCAGCAAGTCGTGGCGCGTAAATCTTTGCTCCAGTCAACGCATGAATGGCACGCCCAGTCGAGTAGTAATCAGCATGCATGTGCGTCTCAAAAATAGCCGTAATCGTCAAGCCCTTTTCGGCCGCCAGCGTCACATACTGCTCGGCTGGCAACCCGGGATCGATGATGGCTGCCTCGCCTTTGGCAATACAGCCAATCATGTATGAGGCTGCCGCAAGTTGGTCGTGGTAAAACTGTCGAAAAATCATCATACCCTCCACACAGGGCGTCATTGCTATGCTCATATGACCATATCATCAAAACCATATAAAATCAATAGGATTTTAGTGGTATTGTCATTATATGCACATTAAACGCACATTACGGTCATTAGAATTCAGTGGGCAGGTCAGCTGCACGCCAGCTTTTGATACCACCGAGCACATTTGCCACATTGGGATATCCATTTTGGCGGAGCAAGTCAGCAGCCACCTGACTGCGATTGCCGGAGCGACAGAAGCAGGCAATAGGACGATTGGTTGGGACTTCTTTGAGGCGCAGAGCTAGGTCTGGTAGTGGGATAAGCACAGAGCCCTTGACATGTCCGTCTTGCACGTATTCTTCTGGGGAACGTACGTCAAGCACCATCACGTCGTCGCCTCGATTGAGACGGGCAGCCAAATCTTGTACTGTCATGTCCATCGGGAGTTGCTCCTGTGTGCCCGTAGGGGCGCTATTGCTGGTGGTCGAATTACCACACGCACTCAACCCAATCAACGCAACCGGCAGTGTCACAAAAAGACGTCGCATGCGATCCATCGTATTTCTCCTCGGATTACGGCATCTGATGCATGTGGCCATGATCTTTTTCCATGGCCTGGGCCCATTCGGTCAGTAGCGACACAACTGCTGCATCACTACTGGTGAGGGTGACCGCCCCACCCACCGGGGTATCGTGGTAGACCACCGTAATTGCTTGTGCATACGGGGTGATGGCAGTCCCGACTGCTGCTGCACTTGGACTCATCTCATCGCTGAAATCACCGGACTGATAGCGGGCAACTTCGCTTTGCATGTGCGTCCGTATCGTGGCAATCGTGTCACGTTGGCTCGCATCGAGTACCGTCATGCGCACTTCAACGCCATCGGCAAGGCGCACAAAATCATAGGCAGCATCACTCATCAGCATGTCATGGTCCATGTCACCCATGCCGTGCTCGGCGTGCCCACCCACCACACCGTAATAGGGGATAAGTGCGACAAGGGCACCGGCAACCAGTACAGACACAACGACCAGCATCCACGTAGTGCGACTAATCGACGTCATCATGCTACTTTCTCTTTGTGGGCAAGCCACTCGCCTGCCACCCCATCATGCCACCTGCAAGATTACGTACATTGGTATACCCGGCCCGCTGTAACTGTGCCAACGCTGCGCTACTGCGCGCACCCGAGCGACACACACAGACCACTGTCCGGTCGGTTGGCACCTGTTTGAGCTTCCCTGCCAAATCACCGAGTGGGATGAGGTGTGCACCAGCAATATGCCCATCATTCTTGTATTCCTGTGCGGAGCGCACATCGAGGATGTACAGTGGCGTCTTGGCCGTGAGTGCATCCTGCAATTCTACAGCAGTCATGCGCGTATCAGCTCCCGAAATACTGTGCCACCACTTAGTGATCTGCTGCCACCACGTCATTGCTTACCACCTCTGCTAATAGTGTCATTGCCTCTACCACCTGTTGCCGACGCACTGGATCAACCCGCTGCAACAGTTCACCAAAACGCGTATTGCGTGCCTGCACAATTTGTGCCGTTGCATCGATGCCTGTAGCAGTACGGCGCAAGCGCTGGATGCGCCCATCGTACACGTCACGTTCACGTGCCAGCCAACCACGCTGCATCAAATCAACCACCAGCCGACTGACGGTGCTTTTTTCGAGGTTGAGCGCATCACCCAAATCACGCTGCGATAATGGCTCGTATTTGCTCAGTGCCACCATGGCACATGCCTCTGCCAATGACACCGGAAAATCGCATGGTGTGGCATCAGGACGATGCAAACCAAGCCCACGAATGAATTGCATCAACTGCTCTTGGAATTGTTGCACCTGCGTCGTGTCTACCATAGTAGTTGCCTCATACAACTAATTAATAGTTGCATTATACAACTATTATCATATCTGTCAAGGGCACGCGGTAGCGAAATGAACCTGACAAATCATCGAGAGGGATGTATACTCTGTGTCATGCGTACGCATCATGTACAAACACTCCTGATGACAGTGGTCATATGGCTGACCATTGGCGTCAATATTGTGTGTATCTGGCACTGTCACACCATGCACATGGAACTGCCTAGTGCGCATGCGTTTGTGTGTACGCATCCGAGTGCGCCGGCACACGAGACGGTTCCACCCATTACCTACGAGACGCTCACACAGCTCAGTCAACTGCTCCTCGTTACAGGCGTACTACTCTGTGTGACCATGGTACGTAGCGCCATTTGGGAATACCGATGTCTGCTCGTGAACCACATCAGCCGCCCACTCACCCCACCCCCACTCCTCTTTGTTTCAATTTAAGTGTTGTCACAACAAAACTTGAACAAAAGGAGATGCAATGAAACTTGCACCATTAATTGTGTGGAACCGCTATCTGTCGTGGTTCTTTGGGATTGGCTATGTGGCCGTCCACTATGTCTACCCGCACCGCCATGGAGATGGTGGATTGATGGATATGGACATCATCCCACGCTATTTTTTCATGACCAGCTTTATTTGGATGACGTTCCATTCTATCGTCGCCTACAACATGCACGGCTTCCCACACTGGCCAATCAAAAGCCTGCGTGATATATATATCGTCGATGCATGGCTGGTGCTGCTCATCACCACGCCCATTTTTTCGATCCCTGCACTCGGTGCGAGTCAGCTCTTGATGGCAATCGCGTGGCCACCCCTTGCACTGCACCTCGCCCTCAATGTCTGGTATACACTGGCACGTGCACCGTGGCCAGCTCTCCGAAGCACGCCTGCCCGTGTTATCACCATCATCGTGTGGTTGAGTATCATTGCTGGCGCAGCTGTGCAGACCTTCCCAATGCCGCATTCCCACTAGATCAAAAACATGCGGTGCATTTCTATGCACCGCATGTTTTTATTGTTTGACATGACATCAAAATGATGTTATATTCATGTCATGAATACATCACATCTTTTCTCGCAAATCCAGACCGACATCGAGACACTGACCGCCCTCGGGGATGCGCAGGTACGCGAGGCCATCACACGCATCTATCCCGTACTCGAGCCGATGTTACAACAGCGCATCACCGCCTATTTGGTGACATTGGTGGCTACATACAATGCACAACCGGGGGTTGCGCCACTCGAGTTACGGATTGACACCGACCGCATCGAGATCGTGCCACAGGTGGTGGCCAATATCAGCGAGCCGATTGGTGAGCTCGATGCACGGATTGCACTCCGCATCCCGAGTGATCTGAAAGACAAGGTAGAGCAGGCGGCAGCCGCCGAGGGTATTTCGACCAACTCGTGGATCATCCGCGTGCTGGGTGCGGCAGTCAGTACACCTGCACCGGTGCCAAGCACGTTCAAGTTCCAGGTGGGCAGTCGTGTGCGTGGGCGTGGGCGGAGCTAAAAGGAGCGTACCATGTTCGTGTTTCAATCCTTGTTCATGGGTCGACAGGTTTTTATTGCATAAAGTAAAGGAGCCAACATGTTTGTCTTTAAGTCGATTTTCACGTCGCGCCAGATACACACACGGACTGAGACATTTACAGTGGCGCGTGCTGCATCGCTGCATATTCGTATCCCCAACGGGGATGTTGATGTGCACACCCACACCGATCAAGAGATTCGGGCAGTCATCAAGGCACACGGTCGCAACGCAGAAGCAGATTTGGCACAGGTACAAGTCACCTTTGATGAAGCCACTGCCACCCTGCATGTGACACAGCCGTCACGCCCAGTAATTGCATTTTCGTCGATTGACATCGAGATTCACGCCCCCAGCTACGAGCACATCTCCATCCATACTGCACATGGTGACAGCCACATTGATGCGGCCTGTAGTACGCTCGAAGTCCGTTCAACGGCGGGAGACATCAAATGTACGGCCGCATGTCACACCCGCATGCAACTCGAAAGCACGGCTGGAGATATCGACGTGAAACATGCGGCCGCACATACCGACATCCGCAGCACGGCAGGTGATGTGGATGTGCAGGTAACCCAGCCAGCACAGGTCCATGTGCGCACCACGGCAGGGGATATTGACGTCGAAGTAGCGCGCGGCTTCGAGACCCAGATCGATGCACAGACACTGGCGGGCGACATCGACAACGACATCGAAATCACAAACACTGCGGATGGTGCGGGCACACCCGCCCAAGTCATCCTCAATCTCGAAGCACTTTCTGGCGATATTTCGATTGATCGACTCTAGGATACGACCGTAAGAGGAGCATGCCATGCACATACTCATCATCGGTGCCAGTGGCGGTATCGGTCAACAGGTGGTCACACAAGCACTGGCGCGCGGGCACCAGGTCAGCGTCTTTGTGCGCCAGCCACGCCCGTGGCCGAGTCATGTAACGATTCATGTTGGCGACGTGGGGGATGCAGCCGCAGTAGCGGCTGCTATGCCGGGCATGGATGCAATTGTTTCGTGTGTGGGGATGCGCCGACGCAACCCGCGCAACCCGTGGTCGGAGAACCTGTCACCGCCCGATTTGACATCGCGCGCAGCACAGCACATCGTGGCGGGCATGCGCCTACACCACGTGCCGCGCGTGATTGCAGTCAGTGCGGCAGGGGTAGGTGAGAGTGCGGCTCACTTAAATGGTGTAATGAAGTACATGCTGGCCAACACCATGATTGGGACCGCATACGCGGATTTGGCACGTATGGAGGATGTCTTCCGCCACAGTGGCGTAGAGTGGCTTGCACCGCGCCCGACCACGCTCCGCGACGGGGCTGTCACCCAGCGCGTGCGGGTAGTCTCACACTTTGGCACCTTTGCCATGATTCGGCGGGCTGACGTGGCGTGGTGGATGCTCGAGGCACTCGCACAACCGGTTTGGCCCATGCGCACCCCACAGATTAGCAATGGCTAGTTGATTAGTGCGGTGTATTTGGGGGACGTCGGCTGCTCGATATACTCAAGCAGTCCCCAGTTGCCGAATTGGCTGTAGCGCCCAGCCAGATTGAACAGCACCAACACTTCGCCACTATTCGCCTGCCAGTTGGCAATGTACTGGTCGTAAAGCGCCGTCATGCGGGCATCACGATTCGCCGTGATAAACAGCGTAGTAACCGTGTCGTTATTCATGGTGTCACCAATGGCAGCCAGGTGTTGGCCACCTTCATAGGCTAGCAGACGGTAGTTGAGGGCGGTAGCACTTGTTTTGTAGGCTTGCATCCAGCCCAGCGCTTCGGCCATGGCACCACCCACCGGCGGGTCGTTGAAGTCGTCCGGAACGGGGTCTGTAATATTCCCACCTGAATTTATTTCAGCAAAGAGTGTGTCGGTGGTCCACGTTGATACCTGGTCATCCCAGCCATCGTCACCGATGTAACTCCCAAAGTAGGGGGCAATGGCGACTGCGTCGATACCATAGGCCTGACAGCGGCGTGTGGGTGCCGTATTATTGGCGTCGGCACGCCACAACGGGCAGTCGAGGGCCTCCTCGGCAGTAAAGGTGTTGGCGGCTTGGGCACCGAGCGTACAGACGACGCGGTGCGCTTGGCGCCCAAAGACTTTTTTCCAGATACGGCACATTTCTGCGGTCCGTTTGCCGTGCCAATTCATGCGTGCCGTATAAAAGCCGTTGGCGTTGACGACCGTACTGCCGAATTCGGCGAGGGCCTGTTGGTCGATATAGGAGCCTTGCGGGTGAAACGGTCCGCCCGTATTCCAGACCTCGTTGGAGTATTCGACGTAGACGGTGATATTGCGGACAAGGCGATCGCGCACAATGGCGGCAAATTGGCGCATGTAGTCGTCATCGGCTTGAGTAGGCATGGTAAACCATGGGCGCACAGAGAGGCGATTGGCGAGAGCAATCATGACCTCAATGGGAGCTCCACGGCTGGTGGTATAGCGGGCATCACTGATGCGAGCACGATTCACAAATGGGCGGGCACCACTGCCGTTGGTGCGCATCCAGTCCATGAAGCGAACGACACCAAACGGTGCTAATTTTTCCAGCCATGCCGGATTAAAGATGGCACCACGCAGAAAGTTCCGCTCTTGAACGGTTTTTACCACGCTAATATTACGCAGATAATCACGGCTATCCGTGCTTGTAATACGCAACACGAAAAACCCGGCACTATCGTTGACGGTCACGACGATACGTCCTGGTATTTCACTGACGACGGTTGCTCCGCCAAACGACATCGTCCCCTTGCCCTGATAGCGGATGACGTAGTTACCCGCATAATTGTTGTGTGGATCGCCGCCCACCATCATGATGGTGGCCACCCGCGTAAACCGCCCACCACCTGTGGGGCGTACGGATTTGACCCACCCATTGACATCAAGCGCAATTTTGCCACTCTCATTGGTATCAAATTCAGTATCGCTTTGCCCAAACCACTCACGCGACATTTTCATATAATCGAGGAATGGATCTTCATCGGAGTAATCAACCAGCTCGCTGAGATTGACACCCAGTGTGTTGTCGGCAGCCTGCACGGGTGGTGCACTGGCGAGATTAACCACACATGCCACCAGGATCAGGAGTATGCTGAAACGATACATCATAAACACGCTCTTTCTTGATACATTGCACTGTGGTTGAGCATACATTACCATGTATTTATTCAATTTTCTATATTAAAAGATGGCAGATGTTACCGAAATGTTCCGTAATTTGCTGTGTGTCTCTATGAATATGCTACATCCCAACACTCATGGTGGGCGATTGCACCCTAGCCATGCACGCTAGAGGTGAGCAGGTCAGCACACTGTCCGTCGGCTGGTGATATGTGTAAAATAGACACAACACCGCATCTTGTGAGGAGTCAATCATATGTCACATCTGCCCAAAATTTTTGCATATATCGAGGCGCACCGCGACCAATCCATTGCGCGCCTGATGGACTACGTCAGCCGCCCGAGTATCAGTGCCCACGGCATCGGCATCGGCGAAACCGCCGAATGGCTGACCAGCTACTTGCGTGAGTTGGGCTTTGACACCACCGCCTACCCTACTGCCGGCTGGCCGATGATTGTGGGGCGCTACCACAAACATACCGATAAGCCGACCGTACTGCTCTACGGGCATTACGACGTGCAACCACCCGACCCACTCGAAGCATGGATTTCGCCGCCATTCACGCCCACCATCCGCAACGGACGCATCTACGGACGTGGTGCCGGCGACAACAAGGGGCAGCACTTTGGCCAGTTGCTGGGTATCGAGGCTTGGCTCAAAGTGGTCGGTGAATTACCGTGCAATGTGACCTTTTTGCTCGAAGGCGAAGAAGAAGTGGGTAGCCCTAATCTGGCCGAATTCGTGCGCACCCACTACGAGTTGCTGATGGCCGATCTGGTTATCACTGCTGACGGTCCCATCCACGAAGACGGCACACCACAAATTGAGTACGGCGTGCGCGGTGTGCTGTCGTTTGAACTCTACGCCAAGGGCGCCAACACCGACCTGCACTCGGGCAACTGGGGCGGTGTGGCCCCGCAACCGTTGTGGCGATTGGTGCACCTGCTCGCGACCATGAAAAACGCACGAGGTGAAATCACCATCCCCGGCATCATGGCACAAGTGGCACCAATTACGGCGTTGGAACGCGCTGCCCTCGACAGTTTGCCCCTCGAGCTCGAACGCGTGATGGCAGGGGTGGGGATGACAGAGCTGGATGGACCGCCAGAAGTACCCTTTTATGACCGCATTTCGTGCCGACCGACACTGACCATCAACGGCTTCCACGGCGGTTACGGCGGCCCTGGCTCCAAAACGGTGCTCCCACATGAGGGACTGGTCAAGTGCGATATGCGCCTCGTGGGTGGCATGAGCCTGGCCGCCTGCGAAAAAGCGATTCGCGACCATGTCAACCAGATTGACCCGAGTGTGATTGTGACGTTTGAAGGTGGCATGGAGCCATCACGCACGCCGCTTGATTCGCCCTTTGCAGCACCCATTCACCGTGCCATTGTGGCGGCACAGGGGGTGGAGCCGTACCACATTCCATCATTGGGTGGCAGTCTGCCGGATTATGTCTATACTAAAATATTGGGCATTCCAGCCTTTGTAGTGCCCTACGCCAATGCCGACGAGCGCAACCATGCCCCCAACGAAAACATTATCATCGATTGCTACATCAATGGCATTCGCACGGGGGCGGCATTACTTGAGGAGATTGCGAAAATGACGCGTTGAATGGAGAATGGATAATTGAGAATTGAGAATGGATAATTGAGAATTGAGAATGGATAATTGAGAATTGAGAATGGAGAATGGAGGGTGGGCACCACAAAACTCAGCGACCGACACGCTCTCTACATGAGCACGATTTGTGAACCCACAAGGCTCATTCGATGCGCGCGTGGTAGGATACAGGTGTGCACTGTGGCACACCCACATTGATCGAGGAGGATCACGATGAAAGCCAAGACACCCCCCGACCCGCATTTACATCCTGAGAGTCAGATGATGAGCTATGCGTATGACCCTGATTTAGCAAGTCATAGCGTCAAGCCGCCACTCTACTTGACCTCGACCTTTTCGTTTACGAGTGCGGAGCATGGTAAAGCGTATGCGGAAGTCATCAACGGTTTGCGCAAACAACGTCCCGATGAAGATTTTTCCAATACCTATATCTACAGCCGTGACACGAATCCCAACCTCGAGATTTTTGAGCGGCGATTAGCCGTGTGGGAAAACGCTGAAGCGGGGGCTGCCTTTGAAAGTGGCATGGCAGCGATTGCCTTCACCTTCCTCGGCTTTCTCAATCCGGGTGACGTGCTGGTGCACAGCGAGCCCACCTATGGCGGCACCGACTACCTGATTAAGCGCATTCTGGTACGCTTCGGCATCAAGCCGGTCGGGGTGCGCCTGCGTGACGGCAATGCCGGTCTCGACAAAGTACTCAACGACCCAAGCATTGGTCCCAAAGTGGGCATGATCTACCTCGAGACGCCGTGTAATCCGAGCAACCTGATGGCCGATATTGCGCATGCAGTAGCGCACGCCAAACGCCTCGAAAAAGACGGCAAGCGCCCGCTGGTAGTCATTGACAACACCTTCCTGGGGCCTGTCTTTCAACAGCCACTCATGCACGGTGCTGACCTTTCGCTCTACTCAGCCACCAAATATATCGGTGGACACAGCGATGTAATTGCGGGTGCAGCGCTCGGCAAAGCTGAGTATATCGGGCAGCTCAAGCTGATGCGTGCCATGTTGGGTGGCATCCCAGCACCACACACATGCTGGTTATTGACGCGCAGCCTTGAAACGCTCAAATTACGCATGCAGGCGCAGTGCGAGGGTGCACAAAAAGTCGCTGCATTTTTGGCAGCGCATCCCAAAGTCGACTACGTCAACTACTTGGGCATGCTTGATCCACAGAGCGAGCAGGGGCGGATCTATGCCAAACAGTGTCATGCACCTGGGGCGATGATTTCGGTCTACTTGAAAGGTGGCGAAGCCGAATCGTTCCGCTTCCTCAATCACCTCAAGCTCCTACACATGGCCGTCAGCTTGGGGGGCAACGAGTCGCTGGCCGAGCACCCCGCTAGTATGACGCACATTGAAGTTGACCTCGAAGACCGCATCGAAGGCGATATCACCGATGCGCTGGTGCGCCT
>JACCDP010477143.1_pt1 | contig 34201 bp, 62 predicted proteins | sample 7445841 | NCBI WGS metagenome assembly JACCDP01 (sample SAMN15323441, study PRJNA562643) | freshwater metagenome | isolation source: river surface water | place: USA:Blue River Watershed | collected 2017-08-17 | reverse complement strand
GAGGCCCCCCAAGTAATTCTTCGGGAGCGCCCTGAAGATATTCTCGCAGCAGCCCAAGAAAGTGACGAGCAATGGTAACCGCCCTGCCCCACAATCCGCGCGAGCGCACGGTCAAGGCTTGGCTGCGCGCCCTTCACGCGCGTTGCAACGTCAACGCCCTGGAGCCGCAGCACGACGCCTATGCGGAAAACCTTTACGACATGATCGGCCAGTTTGGCCGGGACTACTTCAGCCAAGATTCCTACAAATGGGTCGCCACCGAGTGCCCGAAGGGCGCCCCCAATGCGGCGCAGCTTATCGCCCTGCTCACCCAATGGGGGCGGGATCATGACTTGCAAGCCATGAGCAGCGAGGCGCGCGCCTATGTCGCCAAGTTCGAGGCGCGTTGGCGCGAGGGCGCCGACAAGGACATGATTATATCTATTGCCCGGCGCTATTACCCGCGCGAGGCATGGGCTGAAATCAGGCGCAAGTTTGCCATCCCAGACCCCGACAAGCGCGAGGCGATGACCGACGAAGAACGGATCATCACCCGGGAAAAGTTCGCCCAATTCAAGGCCGAGTTCCAAGCCAATATGGAGGCAAGAGAGCACGGGAAGCCTCTGCCTTTCCCGCCCAAAATGACCGACGTTGCTAACGAAAACACGACAGAAGACCCGCGCGAGGCCGCGCGAACCGGAAAGCGTTATCGTCCCGTTTATCGGAGGTAAATATAAAAAGACCCCGGCACGTGAGCGCCAGGGCCAGTTTGAGGAATGGACAGAGAAAACGCCGCGAGGGAAGGCGCGGCACCGACACCCTATCCCCCAAGTTATCCCCATGTCCATCAAAAAGGCTGGCCATCGCGCGCGCGAGACACTAGGCCGCGTTCAAGGTCGAACAACTCGCGCTCCAAGCCCGCAAGGTCGCGCTGAAGGCGCCAATACTCTGCGCTTTCAGGATGCGCCTGCCTCAGAAACTCTAGGCGAATAGCTATCCGGGCGCGCAGCATCCCGGGCGTGCTGGGCAGGGGCTTTGTCGGGCGCGTCAGCATGGCCGCACCACCCGACGCAGGAACCACCACAAGGCCGGGGCTTCATCCTGCCGCTCAAGGCGCAGGGTCTCGGCGGCTTCCTTGTCCCATAGGGTCGCAATGGCAATGGGGGGCTTAGACCCCCCGCGCCAGACTGTCACTTGCCACATGGTCAAGCCTCCCTCAATTAAACCAACGGGAGGCAATGCCGCGCCCAAAAACACGCGCAGCATGAACCCGCAGCGCGGCGCCAGTATAGCCGCAGTCATCGCGCCAATACGTCCACAAGGCGCTTGCCAATACCGCGCACGCCGCGCGCCTGTATTCGGTTGGCCAATACTGGCCAGTGCAATAGTCCAGCGCCTTGCCATCCCACAAAAGCCTGCCGGCAAACGCGCGCTTGAAAGCCTCATCCAACTGCGCGCCAGTGATGCCAGATAACTCTACATGTCGCAGCAATGTACGCGCATGGTGCAAATCGCGCGTTATGCCGCGCATCTCTGCGCGATAGGAAACCGGATCCCCATAATTGCCATATTCAAGGCCAGGACGCTGCTTAATCCAGCCATCTAATGCTTCAATGATTGCTTGCTTGCTCATGTTTGTCCCCATGTTTGGCGGTATCGCCACCGGATCATGCCGCAATGACATGATCGGGAGGCGGGGCTTGAAGCCCGCGCCGTTTCAATCCTCGCCATATGCGCTTTTGATGCGCTCCCCGGTATGCGCGCAATACAGCGCTGCATCTTCCCAATTTACATCCACGCCAAATGCCTGCCAGCCATCGCGCAAGCCATGCAATGTGGCAAAGGCTATGCTTTTCCATTCACGGCGCGCGGCATCGCATGACAGCGCCTCCCCGTCCGACATAAGGATGTAAAGAGGATAGCCCCCAGGCCAAGCATACTTGTTGCGAATGGCTTGTTTGACGGCGCGCAAGGTTTCAATGCGGTTCATGGCTTATGCCTCCGAATAGGTAACGAAAAGCACAGTAGCCATGCCATAGGGGCGGAACTCGTAACCATCGCCTAAGCTGGCAGTAACACCACGCACGCCAGACAAGCCCATTGCAGCTTTGGCGCGGCGCATCACGGCAGCTTGGTAGCCCTTCGGCTCGCGCCTGCCGTTACCATCCCAGCCCTTGAAAGCTGGCCATTCCGGCACGGCAATGCTTGCGCGCTTAACCCAGCAATAGTTTGCTTCGCCTCCGAAAGTATCCGTATATTCTACAGCATACTGGTGCATGATATGTCCCCATAATGAACCATGATTGGTTCAGAAAAGCGCAGCTATTACCCTGCGCTTGCCAGAACTAACCAATGAGAAGCCAAAGCAAAAGCACCACAAAGAAAGAACCGATTAGGAAGGAATCGCGGTCAGTCATTGCGCTGACTCCCGCACAAAACGATTAAAGAAAGCGCGATCCTCTGGCGTGGATTTATAGTCATTGCGATCATAACAGCGCATGACATGGCGCTGAATAGCAGCGGAATCATGACCAATTACAGCGCAAGGCAATGAAACCGTGCCACCAAAACCGCGCGCCGTGTCATAAAACACAACGCAATCCGTCAACACCTCAGCGACAATGCGCTGCCCTTCCGCTGTATAATAACGCCCCGTGTTCCATTCCATACGCATCTCTTTTTCCCTTTCACAACACAACAAAACCAGACCAAAACATACAAAACACCACATAATATGCAAGAGAATAATACATATATTTGGATTAAATCTTCGTAATGTTTTGAGAGAAAACCAAGCCCTACATATATTATATAATACTAATATAATAACTACCTAATTTAGTAATAACTAATATACCACCTCAGCAGTCTATCCGTGGGGATTGTAATCTACCCACCTGCGCCTGCGTTCTACCATTTTATATAGGGGTCGGGGTCGCCCTGCGATGACACGCAGCTGCACGCCATGACATGCCAGCGCGTCTAGGTCAGGGCTTGGGCTTGGTCAGGACAGGCCAGCCACACGCCAAGCGCCGGCCTCTCGAATGGCCAAGGGGGGGCCTATGTGCGTGCACCCCAACGCGGTCCCCCCATAGAAAATTTGCGTTTTTAGTGTTGTATGGTTTACGGTGTGTGTTGATGGAGGTGTGGTTATGGATTTGAAGCGTTATGATGAGGTTTTGGGGATGTATTCGGCTGGTGTGTTGTTGAAGGACATATCGGTGCGGATGGGTGTGCATGTAAATGTTGTGCAGAGGTATGTGGCGGAGGGTCGTCGTCGTGGTGATGTGCGTGCGTCGTATCGTCGTGTGCCTGGGAGTAGTGTGCCGAATTTGGTGTTGTATTTATTACAGGAGAATGGTGAGATTAGTTGGGATGATTTGAGGGTTAGTTTGTGGGTTGTGGATCAGGATCGTCCGAGTACGTGGAGGACTATTGTGAGGGTTGCGATTGGTGATTTGAGGAAGCGAGGTTTTGTAATTGAGAGTGATCGTTCGATTAATGGGTATAGGTTGGTCAAATGAATTTTGATCTGAAGAAGTTTTATAAGTTTTGTTCGCAGCTTCAGATTGAGACTAAGGAGCAGGGTCTGAAGCGTTTGGATGCGTTGTTGGGTACGCAGACGTATGTGATGGATGAGATTGCGCGTGGTCTTGAGGAGGGTGCGCATCATTATGTGATTTTGAAGGGTCGTCAGTTGGGCATTACTACTATTAGCCTAGCTTTGGACCTTTACTGGGTTTTCACGCATCCTGGCTTGGGTGCGACGTTGGTGACGGACACGGAGGAGAACCGTGAGATGTTCCGTTCGACGTTGGGTATGTATCACGAGCATTTGCCGCGTGAGTTTAAGATTCCGTTGGAGGGGCATAATCGGAATCAGTTGATTTTGAAGAATCGGTCCCGGTTGTTTTATCAGGTGGCTGGTTTGCGTGCGAAGGGGAGTTTGGGGCGTGGTAAGGCGATTACGTACCTTCATGGCACGGAAACATCCTCATGGGGTGATGAGGAGGGTTTGGCGAGTTTGTTGGCTTCGTTGGCTGAGACCAACCCCGACAGGTTGTATATGTTTGAGAGCACGGCGCGCGGCTTCAACATGTTCCATGATATGTATGTCACGGCCAAGCGTGCGCGGACGCAGCGAGCGATTTTTTGTGGCTGGTGGCGGAACCAGTTTTATTCTGTCGAAGCGGACACGCCTGTGTACAAGACTTATTGGGATGGTCGATTGACGCCGGAGGAGCGTGAGTGGACGCGTGAGATTAAGAAGTTGTATGGCGTTGAGATTAATTCCCGGCAGATGGCGTGGTGGCGTTGGAAGTTGGCCGAGGGGATACGTGATGATGCGTTGATGTATCAGGAGTTCCCGCCGACTGAGGACTATGCCTTTGTGATGTCGGGTAGTTCGTTCTTCAGTAATGCGCGTTGTACGGATGCGGTGAAGGATGCGAAGAAGGAGGTGCCGGCTTATTATCGTTATGTGATGGGTGCCACGTTTGTTGATACTCAGGTGATGAAGTCGAATGAGCGTTTAGCGACGTTGAGTGTTTGGGAGGAGCCTGTTGACACGGCGTATTATGTGATTGGTGCTGATCCGGCGTATGGGTCTTCGGATTGGGCGGATCGTTTTTGTATTTCTGTTTATCGTTGTTATGCGGATGGTATGGAGCAAGTGGCGGAGTTTGCCACGCATGAGTTGAATACTTATCAATTTGCTTGGGTGATTGCGCATTTGGCTGGTGCTTACAAGAACAGCACTTTGAATTTGGAGGTGAATGGTCCTGGTCAGGCGGTGATCAATGAGTTGCGCAACTTGAAGCGTCAGGCTGCGGCGTTGGGTGGTCACCAGGGCAAGGACTTGATGAATGTTTTGGCGCACATGCAGAATTACATGTGGCGGAAGAATGATACGTTGGGTGGGATTAGTAACAGTATTGGTTGGTTGACGACGGGTCCGTCTAAGGAGCGGATGTTGAATTACATGAAGGACTACTTTGAGCGTGGTATGATGCGCGTTCGTAGTCTGGATTTGATTGATGAGATGAAGTCTATTCGGCGTGATGGTGGTTCGATTATGGCGCAGGGGCGTGGGAAGGATGATCGTGTCATTGCTTCTGCGTTGGGTTGTGCTGCTTATGCCGAGCAGATTTGGCCGCGTTTGGTTCAGATGAAGGTGACGCGTGAGGCGTCGCGTGCGTTGGATGAGCGGACGCCGGAGCAGATACAGGGTTCTCGTACGGTGAGTACGTATCTCAAGAGGATAGGATTTGGGGATGCAGCAGGATAAGTTTCAGCGTTATTTGCAGTTGGCGCGTTCAACTGTTTATTCGGAGCCTGAGGAGGGCAACTTTCACAATGCGCTTATTAAGCAAGCCGTGTCGGAATTTATCCCATTATTCCGTTTGCCGGATACTCCCTTCGTGCTTGATGCGGGATGTGGCCCCGGGGTCTTCATGGACGAAATGCGGAGTGCCGGCTTTTCCTCTCTCTGGGGAGTGACGTTGAGTCAGGACGATGTGGATGCGTGTCGCCGGAAGGGGCATGGGTGTACGTTGGGTGACATTAGTGATCTTGATGACACGGACGACTCGGTGGATTTGATTTGGTGTCGTCATGCGATTGAGCATTCGGTGTATCCGTTGTTCACGTTGTATGAGTTCAACCGAGTGTTGAAGATGGGTGGTGGTTTGTACGTGGAGGTTCCGGCCCCGGCGTTGCCGCGCAGGCATGAGTGGAACCCCAATCACTATTCGATCTTGGGTGTGGACATGTGGGCTGCTTTGATGCGGCGCGCCGGGTTTGAGATTTTCGATGTGCGTGAGATCAAGTTGAGTTTGCAGATGGATGGGCAGTCGGTGCCTGAGGTTTTCCTGTCGTTTCTGGCGCGCAAATGTCGGTCTATAGCAAGCGAGAGTTGAGGGAGCGGCTGCGTCGGTTCATTGAGGACCGGAATCGCGGCATTTCCATTCTTATGTTTTCGGAGTTGGCGGGGGTTGGGCCGGAGTATTTGCGGAATGTGGTGACCAAGGGGGAGGGGGACTTCTCTGAGGTGCACCAGATACGGCTTAGTCGGACGTTGCAGGCGTGGGAGCGTGGGGAGATTGCTGTCATGCAGGGGCGTAATCAGGTTAAGTTTGCCGAATACCGGGCGCAGCCGAGGTTGCGGTTGGCGCGTCACTGGGGGTTAAGGGTGACGCCGGAGGGTTTTAAGGTTGATGTTCGGGTGAAAAACCGGGCTGACTACGGTGAACCAACGCTTTTGGAGCAGATGGAGGGACAAAATGGCGGTAAAAAGGGACTATAAGTGCGAATCGCACGGGTTTTTTGAGGCTTGGGAGCCTATTTGCCCGCATGGATGCTCTGAGGGCATCATGATTGTACATTTACAGGCGCCGGCGTTGATGTCGGACCGGACGAAGGGCACTGACGGCACTTTGAAGGGGCTGGCCAAGGACTTTGACATGACCAACCTGAAATCGACCCGGGAGGGCGAGCATCAGGAGGGGTATTTGACTCGGAACAACCAGCCGCCGCCGCGTCAGAGTCCGAATGGCGTGATTTGGGGTGGTGGTGCCGGTTACAACATGGCTTCGGTGATGTCTGGTCAGGCGGTCAGGTCGGTGCGTGGAGAAAGTGTTGGCTTTAACCCCAAGGATGCTGGTAGGTTGACCGGGCCGAAGCCGGCTTCCTATATCGCAGACCATGAGAACCTGAAGATCAAGCCATGATTATTCCGTCGGATGCCGTAGCGCGCGAAACTTTCTACCTTGATTTGATCAACAAGTGTTATGTGTCGCGTGACGAGCGGCGTTCTGACTATGCCAGCTTGCGGAGTTATTACTTGTTTGGGTCGGGGCCTGAGGACGCGCCGGCCCTTTACAACAAGATTTACCCGCACATTGATCAGTTGACCTCGTTTATGTATTCGGCTGACACGACGCGGTTCAGCATTAGCCTGGGGGCGTCGGTGCATGAGGCGGAGCACGCCAAGGTTCCGGTGCTGACGGCTGCGTTGAATGACGAGTGGAACAATTCAAATGCGGATCAGGTTTTTGGCATTGGTCTGACCTGGGCATTTGTTTACAACAGTTCTTACATTAAGTTGGTGCGCCGGAAGAATACGATCACCCCTTACATGGTGGACCCGGGCGCGATTGGTGTGTTGCGTGAGGACGTTATGTACACGGATCGCCAGGAGGCGATGGTGCATACGTATTACATCACGCGTTCTGACTTGGCGGCGCGGTTGTATTCGCATCCGAAGCGAGCGGACATTATGCGCCGCGTGACGGAGCAGAAGTACCAGCCGCAGGAAATGCCGAATGGTATTAATAGGATCATTGTCAATGCTGTTGATCCGACCATTTACGGCAATGTGAATTTGGATTTGTCGGGCTACAACCGCATGAAGCCGCAAGTGTCTGAGGACACTATTGAAATGCGGGAGTTGTATGTCTGGAATGACGAGACTAACGACTATCAGGTTGTGACGATTGCCGAGCCTGATGTGGTTATTTATGACCGCGCTAACGAGTCGATGTTCATTAAGGGCGAGTTGCCGTTTATTCAGATTTGCCCAAACCCGATGCCGGATTATTACTGGGGGCAGTCTGAGGTTAGCCGTTTGGTTTTTTTGCAGGAGATGCGAAATAAGCGGATGGCCGAGATTCTGGATTTGCTCTCGAAGCAAGTCAGTCCGCCCACGGCTTTGACGGGTTTTACCGGCATTTTGGACGAGAAGAATTTTGCGTTGAACCGTGCCGGCGGGTTGTTGGCTTCTGACATGCCCAATGCCAAGGTTGAGCGTTTGGCGCCCAATATGCCTCAGGACTTGTTCAGGGAATTGAATGAAATCGATGCCATGTTTGCCGAGGCGTCAGGCATTTCTTCGGTCTTGTCGGGGCGGGGTGAGTCGGGCGTTCGTTCTCAGAGTCACGCATCGCAACTTGCGCGGCTGGGGTCGTCCCGCGCCAAGAAGCGCGCTTTGATTGTTGAGGACGCCCTGGAGAAGATGGCGACCTTGTACCTCAAGGTCATGCAGCAGGACGATACAACTGCATATCGAGACAACTATGGGATAGATTTTATCCCACAACAGTTTACAAAAGACTTTGTAGTTAAGGTAGATGCCCACAGCAATTCCCCTATTTTCATGGAGGATTTGCGGTCCTTGGCGTTCAACTTGTTCAAGGCCCAGGCGATTGACAAAGAGAGTTTGCTTGACTTGTTAGAGCCTCCTATGAAACAGTTGTTGAAGGACAAGTTGAAGAAGGCTGAAGCCAAGGGCGCTGAGTCGCCGGAAGCCAAGCCTTCTGCTCCGCCGGCTTTGAAGAAGGTCTCGTGATGGAGAAGGTTACTAGCCTCAGGGGTGATCAGCCCCGGTACACGCAGAAAGATTTGGCCCGTTCCGAGGCCCCGGCTTCCCTGCAATATCGCGTGACTGCGATACGTTCCATGGGTAATGATAGGGGTGCGCGGCGGTTAAGCCGTGACTGAAGGGGGTGATCTTAGATGTACCGTGCGATGCGCAAGGCTCGTAAGACCCGTCGCTAATATGAGTTTTTCGGGGGCATCACTCTGTTCGGAAAGGAGGATTTGACATGCGTCGTCGTGGTCGTAAGGCGAAGCGGTAACTAATCTGCGGGGCGAACCCGTTGATTCCGCTGTGCGCCGAGGGGACGCACGTTGTAAATATATCCCCTCGTTTGCTTTTTTCTGGACTAATTGCTTAATGGGTTGTTACTTAGTCGTTGGAGGGTTTGAATGGCTGGTCCTAGTGATCGCATGATGGCGTTGATGGCGCGGGGCCAAGGTGCTTCGGCTGACGCTATGCCTGCCGGCCCTTCGCCTAATGATGGTGTGACCCCGCCGATGGGCGCTCCGATGATGACGCCCGAGCCGAAGATGGGCGACAAAGAAGCTGCGATGATCAATGTTGGTCTTGCGCTGGATTTGTTGGAGCAGTCTTTGCCGGCCATTGGTTCCAATTCGCCTGAGGGCAACAAGATTATGTCAGCCGTGCGTGCGTTGACGGGCATGATTCAGCCGCGTCAGGCTAAGGTTGACCAGTTGAAAAACGCCGAGATTCTTCAGTTGCTCCAAAACCTACCGCAGTTGGGTGGTGGCGCTCCTGAGGCCAGGGCAATGATGGCGGCTCCGCCGATCCCTGGGCTTGCGCCGGGTGGTGGTCAAGCGCCTCCGCCTCCGCCGATGCCGCCCGCTGGCGGTGCAATGCCACCTTCCGGTGGACCAATGCCGCCTATGGGCGGCGCCATGCCTATGTAGGAGAAGTAGTATGGACCTTTTCAAGCCGCGTGGCGCCGCGCATGTTCGTCGGCCCACAGACAACACTCAAGCCAACGGTCAGATCATCAACACCCCGCGTTATGCGGAGATGGGTGGCCTTTCTACCGCTGCTAAGATTGGCAGCAAGAACAAGATGGCCATTAAGCCGCCTGGTGACGGCAAGAAGGTCATCTAAGGGAAGGAATCGGGGACATGCCCTCTCTAGAAGATATGGCGCCTGAGGCGCGAGATGAATTGGCTCTACTCGCGCGTCGGCTGGCCGAAAATCCGGCAACTCGCAAAGAGTTTTTGCGTCTGACCAAGAAGGCGACGCCTGACCTACCGATCCCTGAATTGGAGATCGAGGACACGGTGTATGCCGCGACCAATCAGGCGCACGCTCGCGTGGAACAGCTTGAGCAGAAGCTGCGCGAGAAAGAAGCCATCGAAGAATTGAACCGGCGTCGTCAGTCGCTGGTCAAAAAAGGCAAAGTTTCTGATGAGTCGGAGATTGAGCAGGTCGAAAAGATCATGCTTGAGCGCGGCATCACAAATCATGAAACCGCTGCGGACTTCCACAAGTGGATGAACGAGCAAGCGAAGCCGACGCCTTCTACGTTTAGCCGTAATGTGCTGGACGACACGGCGCGCAACACGCTTTCTTCGTTTTGGAAGAACCCGCAACACGCGGCAAGAGACGAGGCGAGCAAGGCTTTGATGGAGTTGAGGAGAAATCCTCGTCCTATCGGACTTTGATCGTTTCTACGGGGACGTAATTTTTGCTTCGGAGATAAGCCATGCCTATCGGTGGTGGTATTCTTCCGGCGACGGGTAGTACGCAGTACACCGAGTTGACTTATGTTACTCGGCGCGCATTTATCCCGAAGCTGGTTGTACAGATTTACAACAGCACGCCGCTTATGGCGGCGCTTATTGCCAATAGCCAACAGGCCACGGGTGGTGTGTCCTCCGTGACTGTGCCGGTTCAAGGCTCTCAGTTTGTAAACGCTCAATGGTCTGACTACAGCGGCTCCTTCACGCAGCCGTCTGTGCAGCAGGGCGCTTACAACGCTGAGTTTAACCTCAAGCTGATGATTGCCCCTGTGCCGTTCCTCGGCATGGAAGGTGCGGTGCAGCAAGACCACGCCATTATCCCGCTGATCGAGGCTCGCATGAATGATGCGACCAACGTCATGATGGATGCGATGGCGACGGCGCTGTACACCAACACGACCAACACGCAGCAGTTCACTGGTCTGCCGGCGGCGGTTGATGATGGTACGGGCACTGCGACCTATGGCAACATCAATCGCTCGACCTACACGTGGTGGAAGTCGAAGCAGTATGCGGCTGGTTCGGTGAACCCGACCCGTCAGAACATCCTCCAGTACATCTCCGGTACGGTGAAGAACGGCGCTGAAGTGCCGACCTTTGGCGTGTGCGGCTTTGGTACTTGGACCCTGCTCGCGCAGGATTATGTTGGCCAGGAACAGTACGTCATTACCCCGGGTTCGGGCTTTGACGGCGATGCCAATGGCCCGCAGTCCGGCTTCCGCGCCCTGATGGTCGCTGGTGTGCCGATCTACCCCGATCCGTACTGCCCAGAAGGCACGGTGTACTTCCTGAATACCAACTACCTGTCGCTGTATATCCACGACCAGGGTTCGTTTGTGTTCACGGGCTTCGAGTCCACCCTGCCCAACTGGCAGATTGGTTATGTTGGTGCCGTGCTCATGATTGCGGAATTGGTGAATACCAAGCCCAAAGCCATGACTAAGGTCACCGGCTACAACAGCCTGACGATTTAAGGAGGATTGACCTATGGCTCTCGGCCTTAACAAAATCCTCGTTGCGAACACCTCGGCCAATACGTCCGGTGGTTATCTTCAGCCGGTCAGCGTTGCAAACGTCGGGGCGGGTAACGCCACCGCGATGTCCAACGCGCAGTTCATCCCGGCTGGCACCTACCTGATGCTGCCGGCGGCGAACGTGACGATTGAAGTCAACAACTACACGGGTTCCGCTAATAGCTGGACGACGCTTCTTGCCAATAACACGGGCGGGGTGCTGATTTCTGACGGGTTTAACGTGCGCGCTAATGCGACCACGGGCACTCAGACGGTCACGCTCCTTACTGTGAACGGCGGGCAGGCGGCTTCCGGCACCTACAACTCGTAAGGAGGCGTAGGCATGGCAAACGGCAACGCTGTTGGAACCAATCTCCCGACTTCCTTTGGGCGCTATGTCCTGGGTGAAGTGCGCGGGGTGTCGGTTGCTGCCACTGGTAATGCCGTAGCGACCATTCCAATTCTGTTGGGTGGTCTTACGGCTAACACTGGCTGCTACATTGTCCGTGAAGTCACGGTAATGAACGCCAACAAGAGCATCGCCACGGCCAACGTCATTGTCCTCACTTCAAGTGATGGCAATACGTCGAACAACGTGTCTAACGCGACTGTTTTGTCCAATGTGAGTGCTGCCACTACCAAGTGGCAAGACCTCGATTTGGCCGCTTCGGCTGCGACGGATGCGTACACGGCTGGTGCTTTGTTTGTAAAAGTCAACACGGCGGTTTCGGGTGGCACCTGTGACATCCGTGTTGTTGGGACTCCGGTGAACCTGTGACCGATACCGTTTATGTGACCAACGAAGGCGAAATGTCCCTCACTGATGGGTGGGATGGCGTTTCGTATGTCTTTCAGCCTGGGAAGACGGTGCAAATTCCGGCTTTTGTGGCGGGTCACATATTCGGGTATAATGTCGAGGATAAAACACCGCATGTGATTAGGCTTGGTTGGGCAAAAACCACCAATGACATCCCTAAGGCGATGGCGTGGTTGGAGAATTTTGTCATTACAACCGAGCCTCCCACGGTTCGTCGCTCTGTGTCCCCGGAAGCGACGGACTCCGCACAACCTCCTCCGGCGCCGCAACCGCGTCGGGGGAGGGGAGTGGAAGCATCAGCTACTATTCAATGAGGTGCGTGAATGGCTGTTACATTAGCGCAGTACATCACGCAGTGCCGGCGGTTACTGCATGACGCAAACGCTAATTTCTGGTCGGATCAGGAATTAACGGATTACATCAACGACGCGCGTAACAAGCTGGTGCGTGATACCGGGTGTTTGCGCACGATCCAAACGAGTGCCACGGTAACCAATCAAGAGACATACACGTTTGCATCACTGCCGCAGGGTGATCAAACGATGGATATTATCAACCTTAATCTCTATTGGGGTAGCACGCGCATTCCGCTCCGGTATTTGCCGTGGACGGACTTCAATGCGCAGTTGCGTTATTGGCAGAATTATTATGGTCGCCCCGTGGCTTACAGCATGTATGGGCCACAGACTTTTTATCTCGGCCCTGTGCCGGATGAAGTTTACACGATGGAATTAGACACGGTGATTGAGCCGACGGCGTTGGTAAACGCTACGGACACCGATACCATTCCTGATATTTGGACTTCGCCTGTTGCGTTTTATGCGTGTTATACGGCCAAGTTCAAAGAGCAGTCGTATGGCGAGGCGGAGATTTTCAATCAGCAATACATGAAGAAGGTGCAGAGCGTGCTTGTTGGCACGATGACGCGCCGGATGCCGACCCCGTATAGTCAGGCGTACTAATCATGGCGTCGCCGGAGCAGCGCAAACAGTATCATATCTCCAAGAATTTTAAGGGGATAAATACTCAAGCAAACCGCACGGCTATTGATTCGGACGAGTTCGCTTGGCTTGAGAACGCGCAACCGATTGGATACGGCAACGTCAAAACCGTGCCGGCGCAAACTACCGTTCAGGTGTCCAGCGCAGACTTAGCTTGGAGCGGCACTGTTGAGTCGTTGTACGACGCCAATGTGAACAACAAAGAGTATATCTTTGCGTTTTTCACCAATGGCGGCGCGGAGGCTTACAACGCAACCGACGGGACGAAAGTCACGGTTGCCAACTCGGGCAAGTTTTCTGCGGCTGGCGTGCGTATTGCGCAGTGGAAAAATGAGCGCATCCTGATCATTGACCCGGCCAAAGGGTTGTACAACTGGGATGGCACGAACGTAGTTAGCATCGGGTCGGTGTCGGACTACGGCATGACCAATCTGGGAACAGGTTATACCTCAACGCCCTCGGTGTCTTTCAGTGCTCCTAACGAAACGGGCGGCGTGCAGGCAACCGGGTCAGCCGTGGTGCTGGCAAATACGGTTGTCGGCATTAACATCACCGAAACGGGTTCTGGTTACACCTCTCCGCCGACTATCACGATCAGCGGTGGTGGTGGCGCTAACGCTACGGCTATTGCGTCCAGCCTGACTTTTGCGACGGGTACCGTGAGTTGCATCGTTAAAAGCGGGGGAACCGGGTACACCAGTTCGTTCGCGGTGACGTTTTCGGGTGGTGGCGGGGCCAACGCAGCGGGCACAGCGATTGTGTCTGGCGGCTCCGTTACTAAGGTCATCATGACCAATAACGGGTCGGGCTATACCTCGGCGCCTACGGCTAACGTGTCGGCTGGCGCGGGTTCTGGGGCGATTGTCGAGGCGGTAGTTACGACTAACGCCAACACAGACGTTGCGACCTTTAGCGGGCGCACCTGGGTGTCTCAAGGCCGCACGGTCTTCTACTCGGCAGCGGACAGTTACACGGACTTTGCCTCGGTGAGCGCCGGCAATATCTTGATTACTGATTCGACGCTGCACACGAACATTGTGGCGCTGCTATCGGCCAACAACTTTCTGTACGTGTTTGGCGCGGACAGCATCAACGTGTTTTCGGATGTGCGCGTTGGGCAGGACGGGGTAACGGTCTTTACCAATACCAACGTGTCGGCGTCGGTAGGTACGAGTTTCAAGAAAGGCTTGTACGCGTACTTCCGATCCGTGGTTTTTATGAACGAGTACGGGATTTATGCCCTCGTTGGCTCCACAACCAGTAAGTTGTCGGACGCCCTAGACGGCATTTTCCCGCTTATTGACTTTACGCAGCCCGTTTCGGGTGGTCAGGTGCTAATTAACAACATCCTGTGCGCGTGTTGGTCATTTACATACAATGATCCGGTGCAGGGTGCCCGGCCTGTGCAGGCGGTGTTCTTCAATAAGCGTTGGTTTATGACTAGCCAAGGCACGTTGACCAACATCACTGGCGCTCAGGTGGGGGGTGTAACCACCATTTACGGCACGGGTGGCACTAATCTTATCAAGCTGTACGCGGATAGTTCGGCGGGCGTTGCGGTAACCTTCAAAAGCGCGTTGTGGCCTTTGGGTGATCCGATCAGGGACAAGCAAGCGTTGAAGTTTGGGGTTGAGGCGACGGTAAACACGCCTTCTAGCCTTTCGTTGACGGTTGATAGCGAATATCAATCGAGTCCGCCTTATACATTGATTAACAACATATCTTGGTACAACAATTCAGGATACGTTATTCCCTGGACCAATAATTCTGCCGCAACAATTGGTTGGATTATTGGGGGGTATCAGTTGTATAAGTCAGATGCTCAACAGTATGGAAAATACCTAGGTTTCACAATTACCAGCACGGATGTGAACATGGTTTTGCACACGTTGGAGTTGGAACACGAAATGAGAGCGAGGTTCTAAGATGCCTGTACCCAATACGTTTGCGAACGCAACGACCGCTATTCCGCTATCGCAGTTGGACAACAACTTTGCGACGGCGATTACCATTGGCAACACGGCAGTTCAGCTTGGGAACACGGTTACCACGCTGAACAACATGACCCTTGCCAATGTCACGATTAGCAGTGTTTCTACGCCGGTCACTGTAGCGCAAGGCGGTACTGGCTCAACAACGCTCACTGCCGAGAATGTTGTGCTCGGCAATGGAACGAACGCGGTCAAATTTGTTGCTCCCGGTTCGTCAGGGAATGTCCTTACGAGCAACGGAACCACTTGGGTAAGTCAAGCGGGTGGCGGCGCAGCATCAACCGCCAATGTTCAAACGTTTTCCGCCTCAGGCACTTGGACGAAGCCTGCTAACGCAACCGTTGTTATTGTTGAATGTTGGGGCGCCGGAGGGGGTGGGGGAAGTGGCGCTCGTCATAGTGCTGTGCCGCTATCAGGCGCTGCTGGCGGCAGCGGTGGCGCTTATTCTTACAGAATTTTTCAGGCGTCGGCTTTGTCTGCCAATGTTACTGTCACAATAGGTGCCGGTGGGGCGGGCGGCGCTGCGCGCACAGCGAATAATAATGATGGCTTGCCAGGGACTGCTGGCGGCAATACGAGTTTTGGTTCTCATTTAACTTCTTACGGAGGTGCGGGAGGAACAGGAGGCAAGAATGGTACGAATGCCACCGGCGCGGTAGGCGCAGCCGTAATAAATGCCTCAGCTTTAACTTTAGGTGCTTTTGGTGGAGGAAACGGCACATCTAGTGTTGGAAACCCAAGCGGATTTGGTGGCGGTGCCGGTGGAGGTTGTTCTGATGGCAATGCGGGAGCCGCTGGAGGTTGTTCATATCAAGGCGGTGCCGGCGGTGGTGCTGGTGGCGGTGTTGACGCTTCTACGATTTCAAAAGCCGGCGGCGCTGGCGGTTCGGATATTAGCAATAGTGGAGGCGGTGGTGCTGGCGGTGCGATTGAGACAGCAGGCACCCCAGGCGCGCAAAATACGGGATCAAATTACGCTGGAACGGGTGGCGGCGGTGGTGGTGGTCGAGCAACTAGTGGGAATGCCGGTTCTGGTGGCGCTGGCGGCGCCGGTGGCGGTGGCGGCGGTGGTGGCGGATCAATCATTAATCTCGGCAATTCAGGCGCGGGTGGGGCGGGCGGCAACGGTTATTGTCGCGTTAGCACTTATTGAGGTGTGACATGGCACAGAAATACGCAATCATCGAGAATGGCAAAGTCATCAACGTGGCGGTGTCAGAAGCTGCGCTGGAACCAAATTGGATTCAAAGCGACGTTGCAAAACCCGGCGATGATTACGTTGACGGGCAATTTGTCACGCCGGCTTCCGACACTGAAGCAGCGGCAGCAGCAGTCCGCGCAACGAGAAATGCGTTGTTGTTGCAAAGTGATTGGACGCAACTTGCAGACGCGCCTGTAGATACTGCTGCTTGGGCAGCTTACCGGCAAGCCTTGCGCGACATTCCCACGCAATCTGGCTTTCCGCTGGATGTCGTGTGGCCTGTGGCCCCCGGCGGTGCCTGATGCAGAGCGACGCGCATGAACACGCCAAAGCCGTTGTTGACGCCATAAGTATCGCTACTGTGGTTGGTACTCTTGCGCAGATTTTGCCTGCAATGGCTGCATTATTTAGTATAGTGTGGTCCATTATCCGTATCTGGGAAACACAGACGGTCAAGCGTTTGGTGCGAAAGTGGCGGTCTAATTCTGCCAAGAAAGGAAACTAAGATGGGCATTAACGCCTTTACCAAGATGGGCAACACGGTGACCTTCACCGCCGATACAACCGCGCCATCTCCGGTGCAGGCATTGTCCACCAGCCTTGGCGGTAACCAATACCGCATTATCAACAATGGCACCGTGACGGTTTTCCTCGGGTACGGATCAACGGCGGCGGAGGCGAGCAACAATGCGGTGGTCGTTACCTCCTCGCAGGCTTCTTTTCCCTTACTTCCTGGCACCGACGAAATCCTCACCTTTGTGCCCAACGCCTACTTCACTGGCATTACGGGCGCGAACACGGCGGTTGTTTACATCACCCCAGGCGACGGACTGTGAACCATGCTGAAGGTCGCAAATACATTAGGTGGCGGGGGCGGTAACGGCACAGTTACCAATGTTGCGACGGGCACAGGCTTAACCGGCGGTCCAATTACGACTACCGGGACGATCAGCCTAGCCAACACGGCGGTGACTGCCGGCACTTACGGTGATGCGAGTTCTGTCCCGCAGATCATCGTGGATGCCCAGGGGCGCATTACCAGTGCGAGCAATGTAACCATTTCCGTTGCGGGAGGTGTGACTAACGTCGCCACGGGCACTGGCCTGACGGGTGGGCCAATCACCTCAACCGGCACAATCAGTCTTGCCAATACAGCGGTCACGGCGGGCAGCTATGGCAGCGCCAACACTGTTGCAACCTTTACAGTGGATGCGCAGGGGCGGTTAACGGCGGCTGCAAACGCCAGCATCAGCATTGGCAATGCTAATCTTGCTAACAGCACTATTGGCTTGGGAAACGCGACCCTTACGCTTGGTTCTACCACGACGAATGTGGGCAACCTTACTCTGTCGTATCCCAATCTCAGTGGTACCACCGCCGCTAATGCGACGTTTGCCACTGACAGTTTGCCTTTAGTTCCAGAGGGTTACATCGTCATTCAGATAGGGGGTGTTGATAAAAAGATACCCTATTACGGTGTATGACCCATGGATTTCGATTCCCTTAGCGATGTTAAGTTTGGTGACCTGGACGGTCTGGACGAGATGCTTTTTGCTAATTTTGTCCAACACAAGACGTTCAGAGAAGTTTTTTACTCGCAAGGGATAGTAGTTCCGGCGTATCCTTTGGCTAATGCCGATCCCGCGAATTTGGACGATTGGTTGCAGGCGCATCAGGTAGAGCATCAGGCTTTTGCTTCGTTGTTGGACCTGACCAATCCGTTCAACCTCCAAGACGATGCGTGGGATAAGGAGGAGGAGTTTTACAACTGGCTATCGCTGCACCTGACTATTCACCAGCAGATAGCGGAGAGATTGGGGCTTACGTGATGTCACAGGCATTGGCACAACCGCGCGGGCGTAACCCCGTCAAAGGCAAAGACACGGTAACTGTTTTGCGTGAAACCCTAATGAATCAATTAGGCGACAGGCAAAGGGTTGATGCCTTTATTGAGAACCTTGCTAAGTTAATTAAAGGTGGCGTGGCAAAACCCGTTCAAATTGGCAACACGGTTTTTTTGGTGTTTCGGTACAACAGCCGTGGCGAAATGTTGCCTGAGGGTATTGTGGAAATCCACATGTTTTCAGCGGAGCCGTTCAGCGAAACAGCGAAGCGCATGATGGTGTTGCCCAATACTTTGCGTGAATTGGGCTATCGCGGTTTTACAACAATTATCGAAGACAAAGCGATGGCGAATTTGCTGTTGCAGATGCAGAAACGCACAGGAATTCAAGGTCAAATGCGTCAGGATATGCAGTTGATTAACCGTAAAATGAAACCTGTTTATCTGGTGGAGGCAACACTCTAATGGGCGGCAGTGTTGAAGAAACGGTCGTTATTGGCGTTGCGATTGCTGCGACGGTAGCTACTGGCGGTTTGGCGGCTGCGGGCGCTGCCACGGTTGTTGGGGCAACTCTTACTGGCGCGGCGGCAACAACAACGATTATTGGCAGTGCTACGGTTGGTAGCGTTGTTGGTGGTGCTGTTATTGGCGCCGGCGTTGGTGCTGTAACCGGTGCGGTTCAAGCCAGTCTTGTTGGCGATGATATATTAGAGGGCGCTTTAACTGGCGGTGCTGTTGGTGCCTTATCAGGCGGCGCCGGCATAGTGGGCGCTGGTGCTGGTGGCGAGCTTGCGGCGGAATTGGGTTTGAGCACTGTCGCTGGCACGGTTGATGCTGATTTAACAAAAGCGGTGGTTGAGGCATCAAAGGGCGCTACAGCGTTTGGCACTGGCGCGGCTATTCAAGATCAGAATATCGGTGAGTGGGCGGCGGTTGGCGCTATTACTGGCGCAGCTACGCCTTTGGTCACGGCTGGTTTGAATTATTCTGGTGTGGGGGCTGGTGAAACGCGCAACATTGTGGCCGGCACTGTTGGCGGTGCTTTGGCGGGTGGCGGTTCGGCGGCTGTGACAGGCGGTGATGTTGCCACTGGCGCGTTGACCGGGGCTGGTTCTGGTTTGGTTGGTTCCATTGCTAGACCGTATGTAACTGATCTTGCCAACACTCTTTTTGGTACTGGTGCTGCCGCGCCAACTGGTGCGCAGGCGTTGAACGCACAAGAGCGTGGTCAGCTTGCCGGCGCTTTGGCCGGCACTGCTACTGGGCAACCCGTTTCCAACGAGCAGTTCGTGGAAAACGCGTACCAAGCATTGTTTGGCCGGTCTGCCGAACCTGAGGGCATGGCGTATTGGACCCGCGAAATGGCGGCGGGTGCCTCGCCAGAGCAAACCTTGAACAACATGATTGCTGGCGCATTAGGTGGCGATGTTCAGGCCGCAGCGCAGTTTAACGCTCAACGATACCTTACTACGCCTTTGAGCGCCGAAATTGGCGGTGGTGAAGAAGGTGGTCAAGACGTTGAGGTTGTTGGAGATTATGAAACTGCGCCGAAGGGCGGAACATTTACGCAAGAAATTGTGCCGGACGACGCTGCAGCAAAGCGGATTGCTGCGGAGGAAGCGCAACGAGGCGCTGAAGAAGTTCGAGGCACAATGGAACGTCTTTTCGGTTTTGGCGCCGAGCAGGGTGTTGGCGGCAGCAAAACAGTTGCGCCTTTTGGTGCCGGTGGCGTTACCGAAGCTGACCGCGCGATATTAGAAACCACTGGCTTAATGCCGTACGGCGCCGACAAAGGTACAGTCGGTGGCGACACGACGCTAACTCAGTTTGGCGGTGGCGGTGGTAGTACTGGTACTGGTATGGCCGGCACAGGCTTTGGCGATACCACACTCATTGGGGCCACCTCTGGTCCTGGCACTACGCTTACTCCTTTTGGTCAGGGCGGTGGTTCTGGCGGCGGTGGTGGCGGAGGCGGCGGCGGAACGTCAAGCAGCACAGGCACGAGAGGCGGTACTACTGGCGGTGGCGACACTACAGGCAGGCGGGATGTTACTCAACCGCCCGGCAGGCGCCGCGAGGAGCAAGTTCGCATCAGCCCGATTGTCACCGATCCGCGCATTGCGCCCACGGTTCAGCGTCAGGCGGCGTCGCAGCCCGTATTGTCTGCCGGTCTTGACCCTGCGACTTCTGGCGTAATCCTGTCGAGGTTTGGTAATAAGAATCAGGTTTGGAACGAGGCAACGCTACGGCTTGCCGATGCTCTGGGGTTACTGTGATGGAAATTCTCTCCAAGGTTCTACGCACTGATGCCATGGGCGACCTTGACCTCAAGGCGATGGCTCAAATTCTGCGCTCTCGGGGCCGAGGGAGAGACACGGTGCTTGCGCACATTACGCCTCGTGAAGCGCGTATGCTGAAGCAGCAAGGCGGCAGCGGCACGACCAATCCTGATACGGGCTTGCCCGAGTTCGAGGAATTGGATTTTACGTCCTTTGCGGAAGCGCCGGCCCAGGCATTTGACGCAGGATCAAGTTATGATGCTTACACAAGCCCTGTGTATAGCGAAGGTGCCTTTACGCAGGAATTGGTTCCTGGCGGTGGTGGTGAAGCGTCATTTCAACCTGGGGTAGAGTTTCTATCGGCGCCTGAGGTTAGTGGCGGCGGTCAAATGCCGATTACTCCGGCGGAGTTCCGTGGGCCTGCCCCCGCTTATCCTGACCTGACTCCAGGCGAAATAGAGACTGCGCGGCAGGAAGCCGGCCCGCAGCGCGGTTTCTTTGATCGTCTGGGCACGACGCTTGGTAAGCAGCTTCAAGACCCGGCAACTCTTGCACGTTTGGGCTTGGGCCTTGGTGGCGCCGGTCTTGGCGGTTTAATGCAGATGCGCGGTGCTGGCGCAGCAAAGCGCACCCGGCAAGACTTGGCGGCTATGGCGGCTCCGTATCAGCAAGAGGGCCGCACGCTTATGGATCAAGCAAAGCGCGGTGAGTTGTCGCCCGCTTCTGCTCAAGCCTATCAAGCGGCGCAGGCTAGGATCGCTCAACAGGCGTCACGCACGGGTGGCGTCGGGGTTGTGCAGGCAACGGCAACTCTGGAGCGGTTGCGCTCACAGCTTCTGACTAACCAGATGAACCTTGGCTTGCGTGTTGCCAACATTGGTGACCAGTACATGCGCGGGGCTATTCAGTCTGGTATGCAGGCGGATCAAGCGCTGAATCAAGCCAGCCAAAGCTTCTTCACTAACCTCGCCAGCACGTTAGCTGGCCCGGTTGTTTCAAGCATCTCCGGTGCGACACAAACGAGGTAAGTCATGGTTGAGGCCGCAAACGCTCCGGTTGAAGACAATCCCGATTTAGACCCTTATTACGTAGAACGGGGGCGCCAGCAGTTAATTGAAAGGGAACGCGCGGAAAGGCGCGATGCCGGTGTTCCACCTGAGGTTCGCGTGCCTGCGTCTGAACGCGTACCGTCAGCGCCAACGCCAAGGCCTCCGCGTCAGTCACGCATCAGCGACCCAACCATTGCGGCTGCGGTAGAGCAGTTGCCCGAAAGTATGCGGGCAGGGGCCGAGGCGCAGTATGAGTTGTTGCAGCGTATGCAGCGTGACGGCACGGGCGGAGCAGCCGCGCAACGTGACCTTGCTCTAGCGCGCGGTGAACGTGAGGCGCGTGAGGGTTATGCTGCAACGCACCGTCAAGAATTGGCGCGTATGCGCGAGCGTTATGTGCAGACGCCTGACTTTGTGCCAACGCAAGAAAACGCCCTGTCTATCGGCACCCTGTTTGGTTTGTTGGGTGTAACGGCGGCGATGACCGGCACTGCGGGCAAGCGGTCTGCCGTCGGCGCGATGAACGCCATGAGCGGCATGTTGCAGGGTTGGAGGCAAGGCCGGTCTGACCTTTACAACCGTGAGAGGCAGAATTTTGATGTCGAAATGCGGCGTGTGCAGGCGCAGAACCAAGCGTTAGAGCGTGAGTTCAAGGACGCGCTTGATCTAGCTAAGACTGACATGGATGCCGGCATTGCGCGTGCGCGTGAGGTTGCCGCGCGTTATGGTGTTTCTATCGCTGGTGCGGCGGCTTCGCGCCAGGGTATGCAAGGCATGTTGAGTTTCTTGCAGAGCCTCCAGAACACCAACATGCAGCTTGAGCGTTATCGCAATCAAGTTACTGGTCAGGCGCCAATTGCTCGCATGGTGCGCGGCGAAGATGGAGAGCCTAGGTTTTATGCGGCCAATCGCGCAACGGGTGAATTGATCCGTGATCCGAGTGGGCAGTTAGTAGAAATGGCGCCGCCTCGTGGTCAAGGGAGTGCGAGTGGCCCAGGTGGCGCAGTTCAATTCCGATACAATAGTGCCGTGTCTAACGCCGTGTCTCAGGCGGCTTTAGAATTGAAGAATGTTTCTACTTTGCCGGCTATGGCCGCACCGCCAGCATTGGCAAATTACGTTGCTGATCCAAACAAAACGATAACTGAGGGTTTGTTGCGCCTTGCCTCACAAAGAATAACCACTACGGAAGAACGCGCTACGCAGCAAATTCTAGCCGGTATCACGCGCGCAATTACAACAATTCAGGCTTCTGGTCGTCCAGGCGGCGTGACCGAATCATCGTTGCGTGAGTTCTCGCGTATTGCGCCGCAGCCCGGAGATACGCGCCTCAACTGGTACTTGTTCTTGGCTCTCGCCAAACAAGAGTTGGACTTAGGCCTTATTGAATTGCGCAACTCTGGTGCAAACCGTGAGCAAATTGAAAGCGCCACGAAGTCGCGCGATGAAGTAGCGGCCTTGATACCGTACAATGTTGCTGACATTAATCGCATACTTGTGGGGCCAAGGGGCAGACCATTGATTAACGAGCGCGCACTCGATCTTTTGCAGCACTCGGGTAGTGTCAGAGAAGCGGAGCGTGGTTTGCGCCGCGCGGCGCGTGATCGAGAGGCGCCGCAGCAAACTTACAATAGCGCAGAGGATGTTGCCGATGCGTACCGCAACGGACGGTTGACGCGTGAGCAGGCGGCAGAAATTCTCCGCAATCAATTCGGAGCGCAATAATGCGAGTTGATGATTTACTCGGTCCTCCGAGGATTGATGACCTTTTAGGGCCGGCACGTGAGCCGTCGCAACCAAGACAGGAACGCGTAGCACCCCAACGTGAGCCAGACTTTCCTACCAACCCGTATGCCGCTTTTGCGCGCACTCGCGTAGGGCGCACTCAAGACCTTCCGTCCGTCGTTGAGGCGGCGCCGGAAATCCCGCGCGGCATGGCGGCGGGCATACCGGGCTTTATAGGCGATATTGAGACTTTGGGACGGGCCGGCCTTCGCTACGCCGGTGCCGACGTTGATCCACGTTCAACCTTCCCAACAACGGAGCGTGTTGGTGAAGCGGTTTTTGGGCCAGCCGAAACCGGAGCCGGGCGCATTGGACGAGAGGTTGGCGCAATTCTTAGTCCGCTAGGAACCATTTCAACCTTGGCGCGCGGTGCTGGTCGCGTTGGTCGCGCAGTGGTTGGTGAATCAGCGCCGCAAACGGAACGGTTGGCGCAAGCAGCAGAAAAACTAGGGTTCAAATTGGAGCCGATGCAAGTGCGGGCAGATGTGCCGCGCGGATCGCCTGGGTTCGGAGAGCGTGCGATTGCCGAGAACCAAAAGCTTGCAAACGAATTAGCGTCACGTGCCACTGGGACAACTACCACAGAAATCACGCCTAAGTTTGTTGGCGATAGGCTTGCCGCGTTAGGTGACGAGTACAACAAGATATTCTCTGGTTCATTCCAGTTGGATAGCCCGATGTTTGGCGCCGTAAAAAACATGGCAGACTTTGAGCGTTCGGTGTCTCCGGCGACAGTTAGCGGCGTGCGTTCGGCGGCTGACAACATTGTGGATAGGTTTACAGCGGCTGGTAATCCGGCGCGTTTGCCCATAGACGGGCAGGAGTTGAAGGCGTTGCGTGATCGCATGTCTTACATCGCGCGCAGTGCCGAGCAGGGTCCAGTTCGCTACAGGGCCGGCCAGTTCGTTGATGAAATTGACGCCATGATTCAGCGCAACAATCCGCAGTTGGCGCAGCGTTTGGCCGAAACCAATCAAAAGTATGCAGCGGCTAAGACGCTCGAAGAAATGATTGAGCGCAATGCCATTGATGGCGCCGGCAATATCAGCCTTGAACGCTTGGGCGACATTGTAGCTAAGAACGCTTATGGGTATGGCTCTGGTACCTCTCGTCATCCATTGTATGACTTGGCTTATTTGGGGCGCGCTTTGAAAATTCGCGGGCGCTTTGAAGGTGCTGAGGTTCCGGCTGATGTGTTGGGCGCTCTTGCAACTAGGTTAGGACGTACGCTTAACGTTGCAGGCCGCACGCAACTGGCGCGTGGAGCGCAGCGTCGCATTTCACAGGGCTTGCGTCGCCCGCCGGTTGTTGGTCCTGCGGCTGCTGGTGCGGCCACTGCGGGGCGTTCTTTGGAGGAGGAAGAATAATGCCTTTGAAACTCGGCGGAAGCCAAAAGACCATTAGCAAAAACATCCGCAAGATGATGCGTGAGGGTTACCCACAGCGTCAGGCGGTAGCGGCCAGCCTGTCCACGGCGCGCAAGGGCAGGAAGTCCACGCGTGGCTAAGAAGTCTAAGGGGCTGAATCCTGCTTTGGAGGAGGCCCTTGCCAAACTTTTGCAGGAAGTTATGGCTGATCCGTCAGCAACCTTGACCGATAAAACCAAGGTTATTGATAGGGTTATCAAGCTAGAAGCACTGAAACAGAAGGCAGACCTCGATGAATGGGGGTCGGGTTTCATGAATAGTGATGACGACGAGGCGTAAATGATGTACTGTCCTCGGTGTAAATTTGGGGACAAACACCATGGATTTAACTCTGCGCGTTATCAGGATCGCTCTCGAAGTTCTTTCAGAGCGGGTCTTTTCAATTCTGGCAATGTTCATGACTTTTGCGCTATCATGTTGGGCGATGTACGAACCCACGTGGGAGCGTATGGCTATGGCCGGCGCGTTCGGACTAGCCGTCTTCATTCCGAGTCTTCGGGAAAGGAAGCGTGATGGAAAAGTCTCTGAGGCCGATTAGGCCGCAAATTCCCCAGGACACCTACGGCTTGGGCGGTGGTTACTTCACCCCGGGCAAGGTGCCTCCTGGCGGTTTCAATAGCATGTGGTGCTTCGGCGGGTCGCACGATCCCAAGAAGTCCCCGACTACGAAGCCGGAGAAGAACCGTGGCTAACAACATTGCCTTTCAACCGATGGGCAATACTTACAAGATCGCGTTGCCCACAGCCAACACGGCTGTAACCATTGAGGTTACGGCTGACAGCCCGTCAAACCAATACTTGATGGCTAATCACGATGCGGCCAATAAGCCTGTGTATGTGCGCGTGGGCACTGCAAACGTGACTGCTACTCTGCCGGCCAGCGGCACGCCCGGTAATACGTTGTTGGTTCCTGTAAACTGCAAGGTTGTGTTTACCGGCCCGCAGACCAGTTCCACAAAGACGGTTTATGTATCGGCCATTGCTGAACACAACAACGCGGAAGTGTACATTACTCCTGGCGAGGGCTTGTGAAGATAAACTTTGCGCAAGCCTTAGGGCTTACGTTGCGGCACGAGGGCGGTTTCGTATCACATCCGAAAGACCCGGGCGGCAGTACGAACAAGGGCGTTACCCTTGCCACTTTCAGCTTGTACCTGGGCCGCAAGGCTACTGTGGACGAGTTGAAGATGATCAGCGACACGCAGTTGTGCGAGATTTACCGCAAGCAGTATTGGGACAAGGTGCGCGGTGATGACCTCCCCGGCGGCTTGGACTTTTGCGTCTTTGACTTTGCCGTCAACAGCGGGCCAGGGCGTGCGGCCAAGATGTTGCAGGACTTGGTTGGTGCGGAGGCGGACGGGTCTATCGGGCACAAGACCGTTGCTGCCGTGCTGGAGCATGTTTCACGTGAAACGCTGCCCAAGACCATTGACCAGTATCAGGCCAAGCGGCTGCACTACTTACAGGCGTTGCCGCACTGGGACACCTTCGGCAAGGGATGGGGCCGGCGCGTCAATGAAGTGCTGGAAGAAGCCATGCTGATGATGAAGGCATGAGATGGAGTTACCCAAGCTAACGCCGGTTCTGCAATTCGCCACAGCCGCGTTCGCGCTGATGGTTGGAGGTTATACTGCCGGCGAGAAGTTTGGGTTCTTCAAGAACGAAATCATCTCCTGGGCGCCTGAGCACTTTAAGATCGAACCCGGCAAGATAGGCGAACCCATCACTGTAACCGTTGCTCGCATCAAGCGCCGCGATGATTGTTCGGTGGAGGGGTTCGAGGTCACTGTGCGGGATGGCGCTGGTGTAATCCATGCCGCGACCCCAAGCATGACCCGCTTCACAGGCCCGGCCAGCCCGGAGATAGACACCTTCACTTACCTTCTTACCTTATCAGACAAAGAAACTATTGCGCCCGGGCGCGCGACTTTGTTAGCTACCATTAAGTACAAATGCCCTGAGGGCGAGCGTGTGGTCACCTATCCGCGCCACCCCAACCTCAGTTTTATGCTTGCGAGGTCAGATGGATAAGTTACTCAACCTAGTGAAAACCGTCGCCCCGAGCATCGCGTCGGCGGTAGGCGGTCCGTTGGCGGGTATGGCAACCAAAGCTATCTCTGAGGCGTTGTTGGGCAAGCCTGACGGTTCCGAGGTCGAGTTGCTGCAAGCGGCGGAAAGGGCGACGCCAGAGCAGTTGTTGGCTTTGAAGAAGGCCGAGCAAGACTTTGCTGTGCAGATGCGCGAGTTGGACATTGATCTGGAGCGCATTGCCAATTCGGATCGTGACAGCGCCCGCAACCGTGAGATTAAGGTCAAGGATTGGACGCCAAAGATTTTGGCCGGCTTGATCACAGTCGGTTACTTCGGCGTGTTGTTCTACATGCTGCGCAACGGCTTACCACAACACGGCGGGTCTGAAGCCATGCTGGTGATGCTAGGCACCTTGGGCACGGCTTGGGGTGGCGTTGTGGCGTATTACTTCGGTTCGAGTGCCGGATCGAAGGAGAAGACGGACGCCATCAACAACATGGTGAGGAAGTAATGGCAAACCTATCCGTAGGGCGTGGCGAAAAGCTGCCGGCGCGTGAAGGTGCTGGCCTGACCGCTAAGGGGCGCGCGAAGTACAACCGCGCTACAGGCTCCAAGCTGAAGGCCCCGGTCACCAAGGTAAAGACCAAGCGCGATGCAGCGCGCCGTAAATCATTCTGCGCCCGCATGAAGGGCGTGGTGCGTAAGGCCAAAGGCCCGGCTACTCGGGCGCGTGCCTCTTTGAGAAGGTGGAAGTGCAGATGAAACCCGGTCTCTATGCCAACATCCATGCCAAGCGCGCTCGCATCAAGGCGGGTTCTGGCGAGCGTATGCGGAAGCCCGGCAGCAAGGGCGCCCCTACGGCATCTGCTTTCCGCAAGAGCGCCCGCACAGCAAAACGCTAGAAGATCACCTTCCAGACTAGGCTCATGACTACGCCTATAACGAAGCCGACGATGAAGATAATCGCCAGCAGCAGGAAGGCTAGAGCGTAGTCAGGGTCTAAGCGGCGGTTTCTCATGGCGCGGGGATCGCCCTGCCATCAAACTGATATGTGCCGATATGCGTCAGCCCCACCCATGGCGCCGCGTATATCTTGCCTTTGATCGCTCGCCACGCGTGACAGAAGGCGTAGTCCTCTGACAGAAGCCGGTTGCTCTCAGGGCAGATAGGCACATCAAAGAAGTTGTAAATCTTCTCATGGCCAAGCTGACCTGACAAATCGGTAATGTCGTTGGTGTAGGTCTTGGTGGTTTTCTTCAGCTTCTCAAAGACTTGCCGCTTGATCAGCATACAGCCTGTGCCGGCGGCTGCGACTTCAAACGGCTGGTTGTTGGCAATGGTGATGCTGCCTTCGCCTGAGAGAAGGTTGATCACGAACGCGCCCGTGTAGGCTTTGAGTTTGTCCCAAGGCACGCCACCTTTGACCGCGTTATCCACAGACCACCAGTTGATTTCTTTCTTCGGGTAGATACCGCAGATAACGTCCTTGTCTGCCATCACCATGTCCGCGACTTCGTGCGGATTGAATTGGATGTCGGCGTCAATGAACAGCATGTGAGTGCAGTCTGATTTCAGGAACAGATGCGTCATGCCGTTGCGTGCGCGCTGGATCAGCGACTCGTTGAACATGAAGCTGAATTGCATATCCCAACCGCGTTGCTGAATGACATCGCGGAATTGATAGACTGACTGCGCGTAATGCCCGTAGCACAAGCCGCCATACATGGGCGTCGCCAGGAAGATTTTGGGCGGTTTTTGTTGTTTAACCGCGATTGGCTTTTTAGTGCTGGTTGGCTTCTTTGCCATGGATAGTCCCCTTTGTTTTGTGAGTGTCGAAGTTGCGCACGTTTCTGATTGTGCGCGGTGATACGCCAAAGTATTTGGCTATATGGATGGCCGGCAATGGATGCGCTCTAATTGCCTCAACCTGTTCCTCGGTTAGCTTGCCATTCCATCTCATTCCTTTTCTCCCAGCGCGCGGATGGCATCTGCACTTGTCGCAGCGCCACGCTTGTCACATTCCCGCGCCGCTGCATCTAAAGCAGATTTCCGCGCCAGCCGTATCATATGCCCAACCTTAGTCGCCGCCTCTGCGTTGAGCGTCAGTCCGGTGGCGGCGTAGATTTTATCTGCGATGTCGGTCATTCTTTTTCTCCCAGCGCCGCGCGCCTTTCTAAACCCTTACGCCCAGCATTTTGCGTTGCCACGACCAAAACAATCCCACAAGCCAAACCAATCACAAACATAATGAGTGCGAAAATTTCGCACAAAAAATGAACATCATTGCTCATGGCTGATTATCCTTCACGGCTGCAAGGACAGCTTCAACCCATTGTTGCTTGACTTCCTCAGAAACAAAAGCAAAAGGGCTTGGTTTATCGGCTGTTGGTAGCCCGATGGGCAGCGCGCGAAGGAACGCGGCGATGGCTTCCGCTGTTTTTGCTTTTGGTATTGCACTATTAAAGCATCGCTCAGGCCCTTCGCATGTGCATCTTACCTCAAGGTGACAATACGTTTTTGCTGCCGCTTCCAGCGCGGTTCTAATGGTGTCGCTCATTCCTTTTCTCCCCACGCTTCTCTTTCGTATAGGTCAGGAGGGTCTCGGTTTTCTCCTTCCCACCCTCGGGCTTGCACGGCTTTGCGCGCCCACTCCATCGCTTCTTCTTTCGTGGATTCATAACCAACAGTCATAACATTATTGCCGCGCATGATTGCAGCCATCCAAAGCTCTCTTGTGTAATCGCGGCCAATGACTATCTGGAGGTCGCTCATTCTTTTTCTCCCACCGCATTTATGTATGCCAACAATTTTTCAGCCATAATCCGGGCATCGCTTAACGATATATCAACGCTTGTGATTTCAAGATCATTTTGCACGAACACCCCAATACCAGCGCGGTTTGCAGATAATGATAGACAATCACGAGTTTTCCTGCCGATGTCGCTGACGCAAAAAAACTCCAAGCGTATATCCGGTTTTGCTTTTGATGTGATAGTTTCGCTCATTCCTTTTCTCCCTTGTCCTTCAGCAGCGGCAGGAAGTCGGTCAGGCGCATAATGACCACCGCTTCCCGCCTATCGCCGCGCGCAACCACCAGGGGCGTTTTCTGACCCTTGCAAGCGTCCGTGCATTGATCCAGCCATTCATAGACTGCGATGCTCGCCCGGCGCTTGCACTCGATCAGGTAAGGCCCGAGCGCGATGTCATGCCCGCCGTCGCGCCATTGATCGAGGTTACGCTTGACCTGTTCGCCAAGCGCCTCCTTGATAATGTTCACGATCTCGCGTTCAAAGGCCGCGCCCTTGGTGCGTGAGTTTGGCATTATGGTTCTTTGCCCATTTGGGTTAACTCCTTGTGTCTTTGTTTGTGGCATGGCTGGCATAACCACATTACGTTGAGAGGTTCATCATAGCTGTCGTGGTGAGCGTATGCTTTTTTGTTGTCGCAACGCTCACAACCGAGTTTAGTAAGTTTTCCGGCGATGATGGCTCGCCGGACTGCATTGTGGCAGCGCATACGCCGAGGATCAGCGGCTCGCCATTCACGACTGATTCTGGCCTGTCGTTTTTTGCGGACAGGATCATGTGCTCTGTTACGGTCATACTCGCGTAGCCGCTCCAAATTTTTCTGCCTGTTCAACTGCATAAGAGCGCGATGACAAGCTTTACATTTTTCCATGTATCCGTCTGCCGTTAGGGGATGTTTATAAAACTCCTCCAACGACAGATCGTTTTTGCACGAAACACATTTCTTGAGACTGACCACGCTCTGCTCCTTTGTGCGAGAAAGCAAAGCTATCATAGGTCAGCCAAACCTAAAAGGGATTTCATCCTTGCCACGCACTTCACGCGGATACTCAGGCTTCTTGTAGTTTGGATCAGGCTTCCAGTTATCAATGCGCAGACCAACGCGCGTGCCCCATTGATACGTATTGATCCAGCCGTTCAGCTTCACGGTGTCGCCGGCCTTGTAGTCCTGATCCAGCACGATCTCGCCCTTGTAGTCAGGAGAGCGTTCGTTCGGCTTCTCGCCGCGTGCGCTGATGGAACCCGTGCCGGGCTTGTGTTGAAAACTACTCATCTGCAAGTTCCTTTCTCAGTTGTTCAGTAACAGTCGCAGGCAGGCTATCAATCAGTTCCTTGTTTGCAGCCCAAAGCCCACGCATCTTCTCGCCCTTCTCCTCGATACTCAACTTGTCGGAGAACAGCACCTTGCCAGCAAGTTCGTTGAACACCTTGACCCAACCGTCAATCGTGCTGGCCTTGGAGTAAGTGCCACCGCCCGGCACCATGACCGGATAGGTTTCAGCAGGCGGCGTAACCTCAACGACAGTCGCCTTAACATCGCGCGCAGGCTCCATGTCCTGCACTTCCTCAGGCGTGTACACGCCGACGATGCAGCCCGGGTAAACCGTGCGGATGCCTTCGCTGATGCAGCGAGCGCGCAGCATTGCCTTCGGGTAGTTCTTCCAGTTGTCCTTGGTGGCAAGGCCGATAGCCTTGGCTTGCGCCATGGTCCAAGTCACTTCGAGGGAGCCACCTTGCGGGTGAGCAAAAAGACCGCTCACCACCTCATCTGTGTATTTTGTCCAAGATACAGACCCGCCCGCCTGTTGGAAGCGCGCCAGCATCGCGTCAGCCTTGAGCGCAGGGCGCCCCTGGATCACGTGATAGTCACGCATGGCAATGGCGGGATGCAGACCTTCGCCCTGGCAGAGAAGCATGATTGCCAGCGCCTCGTCGGCAGACTTGAAGCCAAACATGCGAGACTTGGCCGCAACGTCAGCCATCGCGCGCATGTCAGCGAATGGGATGATGTCGCTCATGAGTCACCTATCGGGCGGTGCATGGGGTGACGAACGTCTTCACCAGAGCGCGCCTTCTCCAGCACCAGCATCAGACTACTCTTGCCGACGCCGCCTAGCTTGTGCAGCCGCTCCAGTTCCGCGTGCGTCTTCTCAGACAATTCTCCGAGTGTGATGTCAGTACCCCACTGAGCAACCACCGCATTGATGGCAGACTTCTTCGCCATCGTGATAGTTACGGGTATTTCTTGCCACTTCATTTTACTAGGAACCTCCTTGATCCCGGTGTTTCCACAACAAACTGTGAGTAAATGTCAGGCATCGCCTGTTGGAACAAGCCTGCGTTGAACCGCTTGCTGGCCTTCGCAGCCTTCCAAGTCGCAAGCGTAGTGCCGTCAATGCTGCGCATCTCCGAGTAGTTCTCCATGCTGCGCTGCAAATAGATAGTGAGTTCTTCTTCTTTCGCTTCTAGCTGCGAGATTTGCGCTTTGATGGCTTTCAGATGCTCGCACGCCTTCTCCATCATCGCGTCCGCTTGCTTGAAGTCGCCTTCGTCCTTGGGCCAAGCAATGCGCGCCTGCGCGGGAGTTTCGGGCATTGGCACGGTGCCGTGCTTCACATGTGCCCAATACACTGCCATGCGCTTGATGAGGTCTTCCTTCATCGCGTCGGTCACATCAATGCGGAAGGTGCGGAAGTATTGTCCGCCAAACAGCACCGCGAGATACACGGTATCAACGCCTGCGACTGTGGCCTCATGCACGCATTGGATCATGTCAGCGTCCGGTATCCGAACCGGGTCGCCTTCTTCCGAGTATTTGCTGACGTTGGCGAGCGCGTAGTTCTTGCACTCGACTAGCGTCTTGTTGTCCTCGGTGATGTAGTCGAAGTGAGAGCGCAGCCAAGGTTCCTTAGGGTGCGTGCCGGCGATGTCGAAGTCCTTCAGCCGTTGCTTGTGCTTGTCTTCCCAGAGCCGAGCGATGACGGGCTGCATGACATGCCCCATCTTCACGTTCTCTAGGTGCGAGATGTCCTCGCGTTCCATCTTGCCTGTCTTGATGGCTACGGCTTCAAAGCCGCGTCCGTTGGCGACTAGGCGTGAATCGCCTGACCACCAAGCGGCGTTGCGGATAGCCGGATCGAAGTCGCTCATTGATCTCTCCCAATGACAGGTGCCAGCCGAGCGGCCAGCGTTTCCACGGCAGCTTCCAGGGTTTCAGACTGCGCTACGTCCTCCAGGGCTTGCAGCATCCCGGCGCGTGCGCCTTCGGCAAACCAGCGATAGCGTTCCCGGGCGCGCGTGATCATCTCCTCGCGTTCCATGTCGCGCTGGAGTTCCTTCCAATCCGCATCAGTCATAGCGATGCTTCCTCTCACGCTCGTGATAGGTGTCGTCCGCCCAATCCCAGGCCAAAGCAGAGATATCCGCGCAAGCATCCTCGCAGGCGTTCGCCAAGCCATAACGCCCATTGAGTATGGCGCGCACCGGGCCGTGTTCGGCCTGTAAATATAGCTGCCTCATCTTGGCGCTGAAGGTCGCAACCTCCTCCAAAGCCTCCAGCAATATGCTGATTTCTGGATGCGACTTCGCGTGAGTTATCAACTCATTGCGACACTTTGCCACGAAGAATGGCTCTGGAAGTCGCCGCTCTGCCGGTTGTTCCGGCAATAGATTTAGTGCCATTGTGCATGTCCCCTTGCGTTGTTGGCGTGTAAACTTGACCATAAGTTAGATCGAAATGCAACAGGAAAAACGAATTGACATGAAAAATAATGAATGTATGCTGCCTCAGTCAGAAGCAAAGTGAGTCACATGGACCAACAGATAACAATTCGAGTTCCTGCGCAGCTAATGGACATTCTGCATGAGGTGGCGAGGATCGAGGATCGAAGCCTGAACAAAGCCATTCTCCTCCTGTTGAGGTTTGGCGCTTGGGAATGGCTGGACCAGAAACGGAACATGCCAACCGTGGGGGAATTGATCGAGAGAAAGATTCAGACCCTGCACCCATCGAGGAAGGCGATAGCGGATGAGCAAGAGTAACGCCTGGATGCCGCTCTACGTTGGCGACTACATGCGTGACACTTTGCATTTGGACGCCACCGAGCATGGGGCGTACCTCATGCTTATCATGCACTATTGGAACACCGGACCAGTAAGGGATGATGACCGAGCGTTGGCAAACATTACCCGCGCGGGCGCCCAATGGCCGCAAATTGCCCCAACCATTCGCGCCTTCTTCACCTCTGAGGGCGGCTTCCTCAAACACAAGCGCATCGACGCCGAGCGCGCCAAGTCAGCCGACTTGTCCGACAAACGACGCGCCGCCGGCCAAGCCCGACAAAGCAAAAGCATAGCAAGTGCTGAGCAAGTGCTGAGCACACGCTTAGCAAGTGCTGAGCATTTGCACACACAATCACATTCACAATCACAGTCACATATACATTCACATATACAGTCACCATCACAGCTAGAAATAATTCCGCCGCTAAATCGGCTTGCGCCGAAGCCGCGCGCAAAGCGCGCTGAAGTGTTTGATCGAGATTTTGAAGACTTCTGGGCGGCATATCCGCGCAAGGTCGCTAAAACGGACGCTAGGCGGGCTTGGGACAAGGCCATGGGGGTCACTACCCCGAAGGCCATTGGAGCCGCTCTACGGGCCGCAAAATGGTCGGAAGACCCCAAATTTATCCCGCACCCCTCCACATGGCTCAACCAAGGGCGATGGGATGACGAGGCCCCCCAAGTAATTCTTCGGGAGCGCCCTGAAGATATTCTCGCAGCAGCCCAAGAAAGTGACGAGCAATGGTAACCGCCCTGCCCCACAATCCGCGCGAGCGCACGGTCAAGGCTTGGCTGCG
>JACCDP010050477.1_pt1 | contig 34201 bp, 41 predicted proteins | sample 7445841 | NCBI WGS metagenome assembly JACCDP01 (sample SAMN15323441, study PRJNA562643) | freshwater metagenome | isolation source: river surface water | place: USA:Blue River Watershed | collected 2017-08-17 | reverse complement strand
ACTACAGCTTTTTGGTAATCGCAACGAGTGAAACTGTTTTTAGCCTGGACTTTATTTTACTTGGGAGATCTGGTCTCCAAACTTTTAGTTTGGGACTTGTTCTCCTTCCTCTATCCAGTATATAATAGACTCATGCGTTGGAGCATTGAGTTGGATACAGAACATAAGATTTGGAAATAGGAACGAATAATGCCCCATAAAGAAATCGAACAGTCCGATATAGATCTCGAAACACTGATAGACTTGTTTGACACAGCTTTGTCATCAGATAACCCATCAGTTAAAAAGGCCTTGAAAAATCTTTTATTGGTTTCTTCTTTAGTGAATTCAGAAATTCCGGAAATCAGCAGGGTACAAGGCCCTCTGAAAAAATTATTCGATGATGTACAAACTCTAAATTCTAAATTAGAAATATTAAAAACCGAAGTCATGACAATACAACACAATCTAACAATATTAGGCAATCAAAGAGATAATAGCCAAATCTTTTATACCAGTAATCGAACATCTAATGTCATCGATCACAATGATCCATTTTACGGTATGTCTTCAACTAAAGTAGACTTTGAACTGGGCAACAAATACAATATCATTAATCCTAACGACTCAAAATCCAGAGATCAAACATAGGTATCAGCGATGAAAATCACTAGAATTGAGCATAGCGGGGATCGAGGTTGGTTCGTAGGCTGTTTTGAAGGTGCAGCTCACCGAACTGATCTCGCAGAAGTTTGCTATAAAATAGAGCCGCCGGGCCCTATTGGAGCACACAAGCATATTAGATGTACAGAAACCATGCTGATAATCAAAGGCAAGGCCCAATGTCAAGGTAAAATTTTCACGGCTGGAGATATTTTTATATTAGAACCCGGTGAAATCAACGATACCATTTATCTAGAAACTACCGAAGTAGTCTGTGTGAAGACCCCCGCAGGCGGGGATGATAAAATTCCAATCCAAAGATCAGATTTGACATTTTAAAGATTTCTCAGTATAATAAGCAATATAAGAACTTAGGAGATCTTCGAATGGCTATCTCGACTGCTAATCGTAGCAAAAATCATCAAATCCTTAAGGATTCCAAAAAAGATCTCAGTCCAAAATGGGATGGATCAGAATCATGGACTGGAGAGCAGTTGACCCGTCATTTCCATGATGCTATGACTTGGTATCGATTGGAGAAGACCGCTAAAGATCTCAAGCCCAAAGTCATAGATTGGATGGGGCTCAAAGGTTATGATCGGGATCAAATACAGGCTTTCAAAAAAACTCGAGATAATCGTTGCGTTCTCACTGTGGGGTCTATCGCGGCTAATCTGCTCAAAGGAATGCCAGAATCGCATCCAGAATTTAACAACGGACGCAATACTGCAGATTGGTTACGAGAACAGATTCAACTGATCATCAATCAAGGCAAAGATGACGTAGAAGAAGTAGAAGCCAAAGAGATTAAAAAAGTAGAAGTTCCGCAGATCACTATACAAGATCGAATTCGCGAGCAAGCAGTGGCTATGACCGAAGAAATCGAAGCGGCGTTAGATAGCTTCATTATCGACCCAGATTCTTTCGACCCAAAATCTTTTAAAATCTCTGCACTGCTGAGACAGAAAGGATGTAAGGCCGCACAGAGTCGCATGATCAAAGTTTTTTATCAGCGAGGACATGAAGAGCTCATGGAATTAGCCTCCGGTTCTGCTGACGAACAGCTTAAAGAAGGCTACCGGCACTTACCTCGTAAAAATGTGAAGAAGCTGATCGAATTCTACGAGTCTATTTTACAATCTTGTGATCAGATCGCCGCCGAAGCCAAAGTATTAAAGAAACCCCGAAGTAAAAAAGCCAAGCCTGCCGAACAACTAGTGGCTAAACTTAAATTCTGCCTCAAAGAGGATAAATTAGGCATTGTATCTGTACCCCCAGCACAGATCATTGGAGCCCAGGGGGTAGTGGTATATAATACTAAAACTCGAAAGATGGGTTACTACATTAGTAAGACCAGTACCGGTATTGAAGTCAAAGGCACTAGCCTACAGAATTACACCGATAAAAGCGTACAAAAAACTCTGAGAAAACCACCCGAACAGCTCAAAGATTTCAAAGAACAAAACACACAGAAGCGATTCCAAACTTGGTTCGATAAAAGTGTTAAAACTACCGAAACCGCATTAAACGGACGAATATCATTAGACGTAATTATCCTAAAAGTTTTTAAATAGACCTATAAATAATTACATGACTGAAAAAATAAAAAAAATCAAACAACAGTTAATAAAAATAGATCAACAGAGATCTCTGTGGATTTATAGTAGTTTGCTTTTTTTAATCTTTATAACTTCGGTGATGTTTTACTGGAAAGATCTTTGGAATCTAGAAGGCAACCAAGGTGTTTACCTGTTACTTCCTATAGCTCTCCCGGTACTAGCAGGTTGGTGGTACTGGACTATGAACATATTAGGAAAACTGCTACAATATAAAAACGAAGAAATTTCAATCCTAGAGGGAATCTCTTTAGAAATCAAGGAACTCAAAAAAAAATTACCAAAAATATAAGGATTTACTATATCGGACTTGGCGTCATCCCGATTCATAAACTCTGCCGCCATCAAACTTGCTCAATCAGTAAAGGAGACTAGAGATGGCAAAATATCTTTCAACAAAAACCTATGGCAACGATCGAGGATTAAGTTGTTGCTTCAGACAATGGCGTGCCACACACAGTCATTGCTCACTGTTACACGGATACTCAATTGGTATTAGATTGATTTTTGAATGCGATACATTAGATGAAAAGAATTGGGGGATGGACTTCGGCGGTCTGAAGGAATTTAAAGAATGGGCCGACTATATGTTCGATCATACCTTGGTCATAGCAGAGGATGATCCACTATTAAACAGATTCAAGGAGATGGCTGGCTGGAGTTCCAATCCGGAGCATGACGGCAATGCGGAACGTGTCCAGGCTGAACCATATCGACGCAGTGGTATCTGTGACCTACGGATCGTAGAGGGTGTCGGTTGCGAAATGTTCGCTAAAATGTGTTATGAAAAGATGGATTGGTTGTTAAAGAACGGCAACCATCGTTACCCGCTCAATCCCACTGTGCGTATCAAGAGTGCCGAAGTTTTTGAACACGCAGGCAATTCTGCCACCTACGAGGGATGAAAAATTGAAAACAGCGGTCATAGGTTCAGGAATCACTGGAATATTAGCAGCTTACTATCTCGCTCGAGCAGGGCATAAAGTCACTGTGATCGATCAGGAACACTACCCTGCCATGCGCACCAGTTTTGCCAATGGAGGACAGGTCAGTGTCAGCAACTCGGAAGTTTGGACCACATGGAGCAATGTCAAAAAAGGCATCAAATGGATGTGGCAAAAAGACGCCCCATTGTTGATCCGTCCTGGATTTTCATGGAGCAAGATCACGTGGCTGTTGAAATTCCTCGGTCATACTCTTTCCGGAGATTATGCTCGCAATACTGGAAAAACCATTAAATTAGGATTAGAGTCTCGAGAACTGTATCAGGATCTGATCTCAGAAGAGTCCTTGGAGTTCGACCAGACTTCCTGCGGGATCTTACATTTTTACAAGGATCCGCAATACTTCCAGGCTGCGCAGTCAGTGAAAGAACTATATAATGCCAACGGGTGCGAATGGGACATACTTTCTCCCAAACAGACACAGAGTCTCGATCCTGCTCTCAAAGACCTACGAGATCTACAGGGCGGAGCTTGGACACGTTCTGATTGGACGGGAGACATACACAAGTTCTGTTCGGAACTAAGGCAGATTTTACAAAACAAATATCATGTGGAATTCCAATTTAATCACACAGTGGATTGGAAAAAAGCCAATGACTTGTTGAAAGACTATGATCGTATAGTGGTGTCAGCAGGTGTGGGATCTACAGACATAGCAAAATACTACGGAGATCACTTGCCTATCTATCCAGTCAAGGGTTACAGCATCACTGTAAACGTAAAACCAGAACAGATGAGACATGTGCCGCGTGTTAGCCTGTTGGATGATCAGGCCAAGATAGTCACCAGCACACTGGGCAACAGACTGCGAGTGGCTGGCACCGCGGAGTTGGCTGGTGAAAACTATGACATACGCAGAGATCGCATCGAACCTCTGTTGCGTTGGGTCCATGTTAATTTCCCAGAAATAGATACCAGCGACTACTCCAGCTGGGCTTGCCTGCGTCCCATGACTCCTGACATGATGCCCATAGTCCGACAGAGCCCGAATAATTCCAAAGTTTACTACCACACCGGCCACGGACATTTAGGATGGACTCTGAGTCCTGCCACGGCCAAGCAGTTAGTGAACCTCATCCAACAGAACAGCTGATACGGTGAAAGTCAAACACAGAACCAAAGGCAAGTTGGTCGAACGGGCTCTGGAATTCCGTGCCGCAGTGATGAAGGACACCTTTGGAGTAGAAGACGATCGAGACCAATGGGACACCATAGCGCATCACGTGATAGCGGTAGAGGGCAGAGAAGTCATAGGCTACTACAGAGCCATAGAAGACAGCGAACTGGGATTTTATACAGAAAGCGAGTTTGATATCAGCGGATTGGCACTGCCCAGAAATCAGATATTAGAGATTGGTCGTGCTTCGGTGCGATCCACCAATCCCATAGTGATGTTGGGATTGTGGAAAGCCGTGTTGGACCTGGCCAAGCAGTTAGACAAGAGATATATCATAGGCACCGCCAGCCTTAAGGACTCAGTGGACATCGAAGCGGCTATGGCAAAATGGCGACAACAGTATGGCTACCTACAGAAAGGCTGTGCCGTGCCCAAGAATCCTTTTTTCGGAGTTCCTGCAGGCGGCGACGGCATACCTAAATTGATACAGGTCTATGAAAAGATCGGTGCTGTTATCGCCAGCGATCCTTGCTGGGATCCAGTTTTCAACACCGCAGATGTGGTCACTGTGGTAGACATAGACCATATCAACGAACGTTGGTTGAACAAACTGTTAGGTGATTAGAGATCTGAGATTGACACACATCGATTACTGTCATAAAATAACAGCATGTCGAACTTTACGATAAATCAACCAATCCCGGTTGAAGGAGATGGAGCAAATATCACGTTCTATACCAATGATACCGAACTGCTCAAAGTCTCCAGCGATGGATTCTACGTGCGAGGTAAAAAGTTAGACATAGATGACAATGAAGCCAAACATGTCTATCGAGCATTTAGAGAATTTTTAATTTGGTCAGCCTTAGTGAGATAATATGGAAAACAAAAAATGGACTGTAGAGATCGAGGAAGATCCCAATGATCCTGAGCAGTTGATCCTTCCTCTGCCCGGCGAGATGTTGGAACAGGTAGGATGGCGAGATGGGGATACGCTGGATTGGCAAGATAACGGAGACGGTTCTTGGACACTGACCAAGATTACCCCTACTCAATCCGAATAAATTGGACCGACGATCGGGGCACTGTCTGGTGGAACGAATGTTGTGCCATGGTCTTAGAAGTGTTTGGATTGCCTGGTAAAAAGTTCAAATATACCCCATACTTAGATTACATGACATTTTCATTCCGCGACGAACGAGATGCCATGATGTGTAGACTACTGCTCAGCGATAAAATATGAAAAAAATCGGATTCGCCTGTAAATGGATCGACTTCCCCCATCAAGTAGACGGTATCAAACCCAAGGACGACTGTAAGAAATATAATACAGGTTCTACCACCGTTGCCTGGTTAAATAGACAGAGACGGGACGTGGCCTGTGAAAAACTATGGTCCTTGATGGAGCAGAACATCGCAGCCTGCCACTTGCTGGTAGAAAGGGTAGGAAGATTAGATGAAACTCTTAGAATGGTTCGATTGGGCAGCGATATACTTCCTGTATACACTGAGCCGAGTTGGAGCTGGTTTTGGCGGCAATCCGATGTCAGAGATCACGCCCATAGAGCTTTCGGACGAGTTGGGGATCTGGCCCGTGAGACTGGTGTTCGCCTCAGTTTCCATCCTGGTCAGTTTTGCGTCTTGGCATCTGATAATGACGATATCGTAGATCGCAGCATCGAGGAGTTTGAATATCATGCAGATATGGCCCGTTGGATGGGTTTTGGTCAACAATTTCAGGACTTTAAGATCAACGTCCACATCGCGGGTCGCAGAGGTCCCCAAGGCATACGAGCCGTCATCCCACGGTTATCCCCAGAAGCAAGAAACTGCCTCACCATCGAAAACGACGAAATCACATGGGGTCTCGATGCGAGCTTAGAGTTAGTCAACGACTGCGCTCTGGTCTTAGACATCCACCATCATTTTATCAAAACTGGAGAATACATTGAAACCACTGATCCGCGCATTGAAAGCGTTATTAGTAGTTGGCGCGGTGTGCGCCCTGTTATACACTACAGCGTTAGCCGTGAGGATCTACTCACAGCACATCCCACAGGTGCCCGGCCCGATCTTCAAGTTCTCTTAGAACAAGGCTATAAAAAAAGCAAGCTCAGGGCACATTCAGATTTCTACTGGAACACAGCAGTAAACGAATGGGCTCTGAGCCATCTTTCCTGGGCAGACATAATGTGTGAAAGCAAGGCCAAGAATTTGGCTTCTCTTTCATTGAAAAAACAAGCAACAGACCTAGGACTTCTTTGAAGCTGGCTTGCGGCCCCTTGTGGTTTTGGCAATTGCAGCCTTAGTCTTTTCTTTGACCTTTTTAGCAGCGACCTTAGCATCTTTAACAGTTACTTTTCCATCTCCGTTTTGGTCTAGAACCTTTTTAACTCTAGTTCTAGTTTTTTTCACTACTTCTACAGCGTCTTTAATGTTAACCTTTCCGTCGTTATTGACATCTAAAGAAATCGACGGAGCGACTGTCTCAACTGGTTGTTGTGTAGTTGTCGGTACTTCTGTATTGCTATCTTGAATTGGTTGATCAGAAGTATTTGATGATTTCGTGGGTTCTGATTTATTAAAATAAAAAATTGCCCCTAAAAACACTACAGAAACTACGATTAATAAAAGAATAATATCCATTGTAAATCCTTTCGAGTATAGGTCCATTATTTAACTATCTATAAATAGTTAGAGAAAATTTTAAAGGAGAAAAATAACAAAAATATTTTAATTTTAGGTATAAAAAGGAGAAATAAAATGCCTAAAGAAGAAGAATTTATCGACGAAGAGTTTATCGAAGAATATGACGATTATGACGAAACTGATTTTGGATTTATCATAAGTAGCACAGGAGAATTAAAACATCTAATGATTCCTGAATTACTAATGGATGATCCGCCCGTAGAAATCAAAAAAATACTAAAGATTTTTGGAATCAAAGATATACATGGTTTAGACGACAGAACTCTTCATTAACTGTATTACATAAATACCCTATACGCCTTGCTATAGGGTTTTTTATGGATCAATACTATTTCAATTGGGCCAGTACTGGATCTTTAGGTACTGTTCTTTTATACAGCGCTTCCGAACTTAAAGTGGAGGTAGAAACCAACTCTCCTTCCACTTTTAATTACAGATTGACTTCCGGGAACCTTCCACAAGGTTTAGAACTGTTAGAAAACGGTCTTATTGTAGGTAATCCCACGACATCTTCGACAAAACTAAATCAGGTCTTTATTTCAACATCTACTACTACTATTTCTATAAATTCCAGTACCTCAATATTCACATACGGTGTGGATATCAGTACCGGTACCAATTTTACTAAACTGAAACTCGGTGATTATGTATATTCTTCTAATCCTGGAGTTTCAACTGGATCTAGAATTGTAACCTTAACTACAAATACTTTTGAAATTTCCACAGTTACCACAGCTACAATGACCACAGGCACTGTGATTTCTTTTTATAGAACCACCGCAACATTTACTACATCTACTTTTAGTGTTTCTATAGGAAAAGTAGGAGGGAAATCAGTTTCGACTGCAACATTCAGTATTTCTGTAAAAAATGAAAAAGAAAAAGAATTCTGTGAAATTTATCTCAAACCATTTTTATCATCTTCACAAAGATCTATTTGGCATAGTTTAGTAACAGACAATACTATTTTCGATGAAGATTCTATATACAGATCAAGAGACCTGAACTTCTCTGTACAAAAAGAGCCTAGATTATATATTCATTACGATTTTGAACTATTAAATTTAAGGAACCTTTCTGAGATAGTAAAACAGAATTTTTATAAAAGAAGATTTACTCTTTCCAGCCCTAAAATAAGATATGCTAAGTCAAATAATCAAATTATCTATGAAGTGGTATGTTTAGATATTATAGATTATAATGTTACCGAGACCGGCGATTCGGTCCCTAAAACAGTGTTTATCAATGGAATAGGTTATTATCCATCCTCTACTGAAAATATGAGAAAACAACTGGAAAACAATGGAGAAATCAATCCTTTGATAAGACCTTTACATTTCCTGACCTTACAAGAAAATGATGTGAGAGTAGATGGATATGCTCCATGTGTGATCATTTGTTTCGCCAAACCCGGTAAAGCTAAATCTATTTTACAAAAAATTGAAAATAAAAAAATAAACTTTCAATCGTTAGACTTTGAAGTAGATAGAATTTTTGTAAAAAATCATACAACTAAAGAAACAACAACACTACATCTAGACCAAAATCCTAGAATAACCTAAAACAGATACTTGATAAATAAAAAGGTATTCAATTAATTTAAAAATATGACCACAACTCGTCCAGATCTCGTTAATCTACCAGAATTAACCAATCCCACTGATGAACAAACTAAGTTCGTTATACAAGATTCCGGCGTTAACCAGACTCTGACCGCCCAAAGAACCAGGGATTTTTTAGGTAATCAAATCGGACCTACAGGTCCGCAAGGACCTACAGGTGTTAAAGGACCTCAAGGTCCACAGGGAGTCCAAGGCCCGCAAGGACCTGCGTTCGTAAGTTATTCTAGTTCTACGGTCACTCCACAGAATTATGGTACTGTAATTTTAGCAGTCACTACCAGCAACCATTCTTTCCAAACTGGAAATAGAGTAAGGGCTATAAACAGTATCACAAACTACTTCGAAGGCGATCTAGAACTCAGTGGGGATCGATTAGGCTTTACTGTATATGCTGATTATGCTGTTGGATTTATTACCAGTAATACCTGGGTAATAACCTTAGCAGGCGAAGTAGGCGCTACAGGACCACAAGGACCCCAAGGTGTACAAGGCCCTACTGGACCTTCTTTAAGAGTAACTTCGAATACTACGGCTACTCCAGCAAACAGTGGTACTATTCCACTAGTGGTAAGCACTTCTAATCACGCATTTATAACTGGTCAGCGTGTAATTGCCTCTAGCGGTGTTAATAATTTCTTCGAAGGTGTTGTAACTATAATCGGCGGGATCACTTTCAATATCGCCGCAGATTTTAATATAGGAACTACTCCTGCTAGTAATTGGGAAATTAGTATAGCAGGACAGAGAGGTTCTACAGGACCTCAAGGACCACAGGGCGTACAAGGTCCTACCGGCCCTGGTCTTCTAGTTACTTCTAATAGTCTTGCTACACCAGATGGTATTTCACTCACTACTCTGATTGTTAATACCAATCAGCATGTATTCGTACAAGGTCTACGTGTTTTAGCTATCAATACCAATTCAAATTTCTTCGAAGGAACTATAACTAACAACGTAGTAGGTTCTACTACTTTTATAATACAGCAAGATAGCTACCAAGGCGGAACACCTGCTACTAGTTGGACAGTAGTAGTAGCTGGCAAAGAAGGACCTCAAGGACCTCAAGGACCAATCAATCCATTTGCCACAACTAGCACTAATATCGCAGGAGGCAGTTCCGGAACTATTCCTATACAATCTGCACCTGGTATAACAGCATTCATAGCTGCAGGAACTTCGGGAACAATACTGGCCTGGCAAGGAACTACAGCAACTTGGCAAACTACCGCATCGATCAGTGTAGGAACCGCAGGTGCAGCTCTAGGAGTTCTGGCTAAAGATTATACTACAGCTGAACTTTCTCCTCTAAAATCTATAGCGATCCTAGATTTCGCAGGTGTAGGAACTCCTAGCGACATAGGGCATCAAGCATCACTAGATTACAACACTAATCTAGAAAGATTAGAAGTTAACAAATTATCTCTGTCAAGCTCCGAAGCATCGACCGGAACATCTAGCGGTGCTTTAAGTGTCAGTGGCGGTGTTGGAATCACTAAAAACATCATAGTAGCAGGGGATGCTTCTGTGGCTGGTATCTTTACCGTCACAAATACTACTCCTTCGACATCTCCTACAACTGGAGCACTACAGGTTAGAGGCGGAGTAGGAATATCAAACGACCTCTACGTAGGCGGTGAAATAGTAGCACAAAAACTAACAATTGAATTAACCACTGTTACTACTAATCTCGTTACCACAGATGACATTATCAAGACCACCAATGCTACTGCAGCCACTAACACGCAGTCCGGCGCTCTACAGGTCACAGGCGGTGCGGGCATAGGTGGGGACATACACCTCGGCGGACAACTTTATGGAACGGTGACAACTGCTACCAATCTAGCTCAAGGAGCGCCTGGTACTTTAGTTTATCAGATTAACACAGGCCAAACTGGGTATGTAGCGATAGGTGGCACCGGTACTGTTTTAGTTTCCGGGTATGATCAATCTCCTGTTTGGCAAAATACGCTAACCTTATCCAGCACCGAAAGCGCAGTGTCAACTACTTCAGGGGCGTTACAGGTCGTAGGTGGAGTAGGAGTAGGTGGTGATCTTTATGTAGGCGGTACTATCGATGGCAGGGTTACTAACATCGCAGGCGGAGCTACAGGGAGCCTATTTTATCAAATAAGTCCAGGAGTTACTGGGTTCATTCCAATCGGTGCTAATAATTATATTTTAGTATCAAATGGAACCACTGCATCTTGGGGTCCAGCTACAGGAATTGTAGCAGGATCTGCTAATACGGCTACTTTTCTAGCCAATGGTGCTCAATATCAGATCCCTTATCAGACAGCTCCGGGCATAACAGCTTTCGAAGCCGGATTCGAGTACGATTATACCATCAATACATTCAAAGCAGACAATGTATCTGCTACCAATGCTACATTCGCGAGTACGGTAACCATATACGGTAATAATTCTGCTACTTCGACACAGAGCGGAGACTTACAGGTAGTAGGCGGAGTAGGCATAGGCGGAGATCTCTATGTAGGCGGCCAAGTAGTAGCACAGAAATTAGTGATCGAGTTTACTACAGTGACTACAACATTGGTCACTACTGATGATATCATCAAGACCACTAATGCTACACAATCCACTGGCACAGACTCAGGAGCCTTACAGATCACAGGCGGTGCCGGTATAGGTGGCGATCTTTTCGTAGGCGGAACTTTAAATGTATCCGGTTTAATCGCAGGTTTAGCTACCACTGCCACAAACATAGGAGGCGGATCACCTGGTCAGGTGCCTTTCCAAACAGGTACAGGTACAACTTCTTTCTTTGGCCCAGGTACGGCTGGAGATGTATTAGTTAGTGGTGGGACATCAGGACCGAGATATCAAAATACTTTAACACTGGCCAGCACCGCACAAGCTGTTTCAACAGAGACCGGAGCATTAGTTGTTAAAGGTGGTGTGGCTATAGCAGGAAACCTCTATGTAGGAGGCAGTGCTGTAGGTATTATCACCACTGGAACTAATTTAGCAGGAGGATTGCCAGGATCTATTCCATACCAGTCTGCGACTAATGCTACAAGTTTCATACCCAGAGGAATAACTGGAACTGTTCTAGTATCTCGCTTTAATCAAGAACCTGTGTTCCAAAATACGCTGACATTAGCTGGCACCGATTCCGCTATTTCGACGCAGAGTGGAGCATTACAGGTCGTAGGTGGAGTAGGAATAGGAGGTGATTTACATGTCGGCGGAACAATATATGCCACTGTTACCACTGCTACTAATCTAGCCAATGGTGCGACAGGATCAATACCGTATCAGGACAATCCAGGATCTACTAAATTCATACCTATCGGAGTCAACGGTTATATATTAGTTTCAAATGGAACTACTGCGAGCTTCCAAGCACCTACAGGATTAAGTGCAGGGTCTGCTAATACTTCCACTAACCTCAAAGATGGTGCTCAATATCAAATACCTTATCAAACAGCACCAGGTGCTACTGCATTTGAACCAGGATTCGAATATAGATACGATATAGATACATTTTCTGTGACCAATGTTACAGTGTTCGGTACTACAACCAGCATTAGTAGCACCACAGGTGCCCTACAGGTAGCAGGCGGAGTAGGTGTACAAAAAGATATAAATGTCGGCGGCGGTGGCGTGATCGCAGGCATACTGACCATAACCAATACCACATCTGCCACTAACACACTAACTGGCGCTTTACAGGTATTCGGCGGGGCTAGTTTCCAAAACGATATACACGTCTGGGGTAGTATATTCGCCAGCACTCTCGTAATTGATGTTACTACAGTTAGTACTAATTTTGTCGTAACCGACGACGTCATACAGACCAACAATACCACTAACTCAGTGAGCACCAGCACAGGTGCTTTGATAATCAAAGGTGGTGCGGGATTTGGTCGAGACGTGTATGTAGGAGGTATCATATATGGTACCGCTACTAATGCTTTCACAGCCACGACCGCTACCAATTTACTAGGAGGCACGGTAGGACAGATACCATTCCAGACTGCTCCCAGCACCACAGGATTCTTTGGTCCTGGTGTGACCGGTACCGTTTTAGTCAGCAGAGGCAACTCTGTAACAGGACCTGTATTCCAGAATACGCTGACTCTGTCCGGTACTGAAAACTCTACTTCTACTAATTCAGGTGCTCTACAAGTAGTAGGAGGAGTAGGTATAGGTGGGGACCTTCGTGTAGGTGGAGTAATATATGGATTTGCCAGTGTATCAGGCGTGATCACTTCTGCGACCAACCTCATAGGTGGCACTGCCGGACAAACTCCTTTTCAAACAGCGCCAGGTGTTACTAGTTACTATGGTCCAGGTACAGGCGGAGATGTATTGGTCAGTAGAAGCACGCTTGGTCCTATATACCAAAACACACTGACTCTGTCAGGTACTACTGCTGCTACTAATACTACTACAGGTGCCCTTCAGGTCCGAGGTGGTGCGGGAATAGGTGGTAATGTCTATGTAGGTGGGGATCTTAACGTAGACGGTCAAGACATAACATCCAATAACAGTATCTTTAATCTGTTAGTTAACAATGTAACACAACTAGGATTCGCACAGGCAGCTACCACTATCATAATGGGTGCTACTTCAGGATTTACAAATGTAAGAAACCTGTTTACATTAACTAACACCACCAATGCCACATCTTCCTTTACAGGTGCTCTAAGAGTAGTAGGCGGCGCTGGTATAGGTCAAGATCTAGTTGTTGGCGGAATCATTAAAGCCGCAGCGGATATGAATTCCACTTCCACTACCACAGGTGCTTTACAAGTCACAGGTGGTGCTGCGGTCAATAAAGATCTCATAGTAAAAGGCACGATCAAAGCCATAGGTAATACCAATGCCAACAACACCACTTCGGGAGATTTACAGGTAATCGGAGGAGTAGGTATAGGTGGAGACCTATATGTTGGAGGAGTAATATATGGCCTAGGTAGCGTTTCTGGAACCATTACCACTGCTACAAATCTAGCACTGGGAACCGCAGGACAGATCCCTTATCAATCAGCTCCTAGTACTACACTTTTCTTCGGTCCGGGCACAGGTGGAGATGTGTTAGTCAGCAACGGTACCGCTGCTCCTGCTTATAAAAATACCCTAACACTGGCAGGCACCACTGCTGCTACTAATACCACTACAGGTGCCCTTCAGGTCCGAGGTGGTGCGGGAATAGGTGGAGATGTATATCTAGGACAGATACTTAATGTAGCAGGAAATACTACATTACAAGGAGATCTAGCGGTCAATGGTGGTGATATAACATCATCCCAGACCACCTTCAACTTGCTGAATTCCGGAGTCACCACTCTGAATCTCGCAGGTGCGGGAACCGCGGTGACTATCGGTACTACTACCGGATTCACTAATATACGAAATCTATTTACTCTTACTAATACTACAAATGCCACATCAACCATCACCGGTGCCCTACGTGTAGCTGGCGGTGCGGGCATAGGACGAGATCTCTATGTAGGTGGTTTGATCTATGGAACTTTAGCCGGCGGATCTTCAGCATCGAGCTCTACATTGGTAGTATCCACCTCGGGATCAACTGTTCATTTCCTAACATTCGTTGACAGTAATAATGCCACAGCGACAGCTGAAAACTTCTACACCACTTCGTCGTTCAGCATATCACCGAACAATGGCAACGTCAGCATCGCCGGTATCACTACAGTTACTAACACCACTTCTGCTACTTCTACATTAACCGGAGCCTTACAGGTCAAGGGCGGTATGGGCATAGGTGGTAGCATGTACTTAAATGGATACCTACAAGTAGGATTTACCAACACGACATCTTACTCTACAGGAACCAACGGTGAAATCAGGGCTACTAACGAAATTACTGCTTACTTTGGTTCTGATATCAATCTTAAAGAAAACATCAGATTGATCGAATCTCCTGTAACATTGATCAATCAAATCAGAGGTGTATATTTTGATTGGAAAGATAGTTACATAGAAACCAGAGGTGGCGAGGACGGTTACTTCGTGCGTAAGGCTGACATTGGAGTTATAGCGCAGGAAGTAGAGAAAATCCTACCTGAGATCGTAGCAACTAGACCGGATGGGTTCAAAGCAGTCAAATACGATAAAATGGTTCCATTGCTGATAGAAGCCATCAAAGCATTAAGTCTAGAAATAGAAGAACTCAAGAAAAAGATAGGTTAAATCCATTACCTATAAATATTTCACATTGGAGTTATAAGTGGCCAGCACTGTTACATTTTTCAGCAACAAAATCGACATCAATTATCCTGTAGTAGGACAGGACAACAGCACACAGGGATTCAGAGATAACTTTTCTGCGATCCAGTCTGCGTTTGCTGTGATCAGCTCAGAAGTATCCGATCTCCAAGACAACGGTGTGAAACTCACCGAAACCAATGATTTTGGCTATAACACTATCAAAAATGTCACATTCCAAAATGTAGGGGAAACCGTAAAGATACATAATCTAGAAACCGTGTCGACTAGTTTTGCCTACGTTTCTTTAGATTATACAGAAGCATCATATCATAAATGTCTCCTAACGTTAGATGCTAGTAATACAGGTACCTATGACTTCACTGTGGTTAATTGGCCAGATTCAGGGATATATGGTAGACTGTACTTAGAAATCAAACCGGACAGCACTTCAACTGCTACGATTTCTATACTAGGAGACACTAAGATCATAGGATATACCACAGTTACTAGCATAACTTATAATCAAACTGCTACCATATTCTACGAGTTATGGACCACTGACAACGGATCAACTATTTTCGGAACGTTGACTACTGGATAAAAAATGGCCAGTACTGTAACACAGATCAGCCAGAATATCGATATTAATTTTCCAGAACCAGGAAAACGTATCAGTTCGGTATCTGAATTCCAAAGCAACTTTAAAAAGATCAAAGAATCTTTCGATCGACTTGTAGACGAATTCGATGCTCTAGACAACGAATCTGTAAAGAAAACACTTTCCAACGATTTTGGGGGGAACATAGTAAAACGTGCCCAATTCGTAAATCATTCTCACAGAGTCAACGACCTCGGTCCTGTCGCTAACGGCATCGTCAATCTAAATTACCGAGAAGGGTCGTATCATAAATGCCTAGTAGGCACAGGATATTATACCTTTAATGTCACTAACTGGACTAGAGATCGCACTCTTTCGAAAATAAGATTAGAGTTAAGGAACGATTCTACTGCTACTACTTCTACATTTTTCATCGGTTTCAGTGGAAATATCACATACTTTGGAACACCTACCTACCAACTTTCTCTCACAGGAAATTCGTCCGCATTCTACGATCTGTGGACCGTAGATTCAGGTGCGGAAGTGTTCGTCAGACCTATAGGTTCGCTGTCTTCTCTGCCCCCTACGTACTTCTCAACCGGAACTATGTCTACCGGCTCAACTTCCACCGGACTTTTAGCACCATCTATAACATTTATTATTCCAGAATATTGGACTAACTTCGGTGGAGACCTCGCCACTGTCTACGGAACGAACTTCCTCGGAACACCTACGGTAAAAGTCAACGACATTACCGTAAACCCGGCATTCGTCAGCATATCGACTACTACCGAACTGACATTTGTTACACCTTCTGGATCAGTAGGGCCTGCCGAAGTCAAGATCGTGACGACCGCTGGATTTACTTCTACCGTAATAACCTATTACGACAACAACGATACAGGTGGATGATGTTTAATCCGTTGATGCCTGATCTCTCAAAACTCAAGAATGAAGATATAGAACAGAAAATAACCGATCTGATGAAAAAGTACAGCATAGCCTCTAGATCAGGTCAAGGTACAGTATGCCAACAGATATCTGTAATATTAGAGTCTCTCAAAGAAGAGCAGAGGAAACGCTACGAATCTGCTAACAAAAAAATGCAAGAACAGAACAAAAATTTGGATGATTACATCCAAATAGATGATTGACTTTTACATCTCAGTAAATTATAATTAGTCAATGGACATTGACAAATTCGGAAGAGTAACAGTCACAGAAAGAGAGGCGCTAGAAAGCCTATATTCTGGCAAAATCGAAGACCTCACTGGATTATTCTTCGAAGAAGCAGTAGCAGAAAAATTTAACAGGTCTTTAGATACCAATCGAGATGATTTCCAAAAAATAAAAAACAAGAATCATATCGATCTTGATATAAAAGAGTTCGATCTAAATTTACAATCTCGTTGGTTTATGCCCGAAGAATATCAAAACATAGATATAGAAGGGTACCTAGTAAGAGTCTGTCCAGAGGAAAATCACGAAAGATTAGTAGCAGAACTAGAGGAATTCGAGAAAAGAAATCTCTACCCTTTGTTAAGACAAATCAAATACCTAGTAGACTGCTTTAGACAAAACAACATAGTATGGGGGGTGGGCAGAGGAAGCAGCGTGGCTAGTTATGTGCTGTTTTTATTAGGAGTACATAAGATAGATAGTATTAAATACAATCTAGACATCCACGAATTTTTCAAAGGAGAAACCGAAAATGGGTAGAATTTATAGATCTATGCAGGGCAAAGAAGTTGATATGGACAAGTTAATGGCTAAACACGAGACGATGCCAGCGATTGGCAATGCTGGCGTTAACGCTAGAGGAGATGAAATCGGGCCCGGAGGTAAAGTTATTAGGACTAAAGAACAAGTTATGTCCGAATATTACGAGAAAAACCCTAAGGTAAAAAAAGTAGTTGCTAAATCAGATGATATTAATGTAGAATCAATGAGCACAGAGAATAGAGGAAAAAATGAAAGTAAAAGGAAAAATTAAACCTTTAAGAGACTTAGTGTTTATCAAAAATATGAATTTTGATGAGCAAAGGACCAGCAGTGGCATTTTTATTCCTAGAGACGATGGCAAAGTCAATGGCATAAGACCAAGGTGGGGTCAGGTTTGGGCCATTGGTCCAGAACAGAAAGAAATCAAGATAGGTGAATGGGTATTGATTGAACATGGTCGATGGACGAGAACCGTGGAAGTAGAACAAGAAGATGGAAGTATTCTAGAAGTACGCATGGTAGACAACAACGCAATCATGGCAGTCAGTGAAACTCTTCCAGAAGGAACAGCATGACGCAGTTCTATCATGGAACACCAAATAAAGTCAACAGTAATGGTCACATACTCGTAGCCCGCCAAATGGCACTAGGTCCTAATATAAACTCAACTTCTAAAAAAAAGAGATTAAATATGAAATCAAAATTTAAACGGTGGATTCGTAACTGGCTACGAGACGATAAAATGGAATTAGAGTCGGTTACCGACTCTGAGTCGGTGGTGGTGGAAAGCCATGAACTAGACTCCAATAGTCCCCTACGCATCACCGTACACAAGGCCGCAGGAGGAATGGTAATAGAAACTCGCACCTACGATCGCGTCAAAGATCGAAATTTTCAGAGTTTACACATCGTCACTCACGATCAAGATCTAGGTCAAAGCCTAGGGAAGATCATTACTATGGAAAATTTAAAGGTTTGATATGAAAGTAGGATTTACTGCGTCTACATTTGATCTGCTCCACGCTGGACATGTTGGTATGTTACGAGAAGCCAAAGAACAATGCGATTATTTGATCTGTGGTTTACAGATGGATCCTAGCGTTGACCGCCCCAACAAAAACAGTCCTATACAGACCATAGTAGAAAGATATACTCAGCTCAATGCTGTAAAATATGTAGATGAAATAGTTCCTTATGCTACAGAAAAAGATCTCGAAGATATATTGGAAATGTATCATATAGATGTGAGGATCTTAGGGGAAGAGTATCGAAACAAAGATTTCACAGGCAAGGATATCTGTAGGAAAAGAGGTATCCAGCTGTATTTCAACAAACGCGATCACAGATTTAGCAGCAGTGATCTAAGAAAAAGAGTAGCCGAAAAACACGCCAAATGAACTGTAAAATCTGCGACCGAGATCGTTCTCCCACCTGCGACTGGAATCAAGGAAGATGCCCGCATCGTCCACTACTCATTGACTTCAAAAAAACTAGGATCTATAATCTAATCAACTTCATAAAGAATAGGTTTAAAAAATGAAAGAATTATGGACGGAAAAATACAGACCACGCCGCGTGTCCGAGTATGTTTTCAGAGATGAATCTCAGAAAAAACAGATACAGTCGTGGATCAAGGATCGCACTATTCCTCATCTATTGCTAAGTGGAAGTCCTGGCATCGGTAAGACTACCCTTAGCAAAGTTTTACTTAATGAGATCGAAATCCCAGAGTTCGATATCTTAGAAGTCAACGCTAGTCGAGAAACAGGCATTGACTTTATCAGAGAAAAGATCGTTCCTTTTATTTCTATGATTCCATTTGGTCCCTTTAAAGTAGTTTTGTTAGACGAGGCGGATCGATTAAGCCAACAGGCGCAGGATAGTTTAAAAGGAATCATCGAGGAGTATTCATCTTCTGCGAGATTTATCTTAACCTGTAATACTCCTTCCAGGATACTACCTCCATTACACAGTCGCCTTCAACATTATCATTTCAGTAGCATCGATCAGACCGAGTTTACTGCTCGTGCCGCTACGATTTTAGTAGAAGAAAGTATAGATTTCGACCTCGACACTCTAGATACATATGTGAAATCAGTATATCCGGATCTAAGAAAATGTATTAATCTATTACAGCAGAACTCCGGGGATGGTGTTTTATCTAATCCCAAGGACGAAGACAGCGGAATCACTGACTACAAGATCGAAATGGTAGAACTGTTCAAGCAAGGTAAGATACACGAAGCTAGGAAATTACTGTGTGGACGAGCCAGACCAGATGAGATGGAATCAATCTATAGATGGTGTTATGATAATCTTGATTTGTTCGGATCTACTGACGAGGCCAAAGACAGCGCTCTTCTAATCATCAAACAAGGGCTAGTAGATCACAGCATCATTGCTGATCCAGAAATCAATCTCGCAGCCACATTGGTAAAACTCGCAAGATTAAAATAAAAGGTCGGATCTCTATGCAGGTTGAATGATCCGACCTTGACCCTTTTTACTCTTCTTCTTTGTATATTTTAAGTATTTCTTTTACCACAGGATGACGTTCTATGTCTTTGGCCTCAAAGTTAACCATAGCGATCATACGTTGCTCACCTCCTTGATTGTATAGATCACAAAATTCTAAGAGTCCGTTGGTTTCCGGTCTGTCAGCCTGATTTAAATCTCCTGTAACTACCATTCTAGAATTTTCTCCCAATCTAGTTAGCAGCATTTTCATCTGAGATGGTGTGGCATTTTGCATTTCATCCGCTATGATGAAAGCATTTTTAAAAGTCCTACCTCTCATATAGGCCAGTGGACTAATTTCAATAACACCGTCCTCTAGCATAGATGCTATTTCTCTAGGATGATAGTATTCTTCAAATACATCAAAAATTGGTCTTGTCCAAGGTTCCATTTTTTGATTCAAAGTACCTGGCAAAAATCCATGTTGTTCATCTACCGACACTGCTGGCCTAGTTACTACTATTTTACTGATGAGACCTTCTTTCAGCATCTTGATAGACATCTGTACAGCCAACATAGTTTTTCCGGTTCCAGCAGGACCTATCGCAAAAGTTATGTATTTTTTAGGATTTTTTAAAATTTCCAAATAACTTTCTTGCGAAGTATTCCTTGGAATTATCACAACCTGCTGCCTTCTTCTGAGATAAGGCTTCAGTTGTATCAAATTGCTGGTCGAATCTTGATGATGTCTTGGGTTGATTTCTAAGTGCATTTCTTTTTGTCTTCTTTTTGCTCTAGACAAGTTACTTCCTCCCAAATTGAAAATTTCTCAACCTGCTATGTATTTAAATCCAAAAAATAAAAATGGGCGATAACAGGGTGAAAAACTATTCTAACCTTTTTTATAATAAATAAAGTAATATAAAAAGAGAAAACCATGCACGATATCTTAGACGTCATTAAAAATCTCCAGACCATTAGCGAAAATAATACGGCTTTTTCTATCCTAAAAGATTTCGAGCGAGTGATCGACGAATTAGATATCTATGTGTTTAAAAACTGGGAAGATGGTGAGCTGATATCTGGACCGCATGTCAATAGGCATGATGTAACTTGTAAATTCATGTGGCCGAAAAAATACATGCCCGATCCAGAAGGGGGACGCAGGTTAGATAATCACGGATGCAGGGTAGTTTACGAAAAAACTCGAATATTGATGCCCAGAAAAATCAAAGATCCTAGCGATTATAGACCGGGTACCAGAAAAGGTAAAATTGACGCACATCCTGTTTGGATTGTAGAAATCGCCATGCCTAAAAAGTTAATGCAGGATGTTAGTATCGGTAAAAGAAACAAAGATGAGAATGACATGGCTACATTGATGAAATACCACGGGCAAGCCGTAACACCAGAAAACGCAGCACAGGAGCCAACCGATGCTACAACTTAATGCTACACTAACCGAAGGTCTACAGAGAAACGACCTAGCCAACTTTGTCAGCGAAACCTTTACAATAGATCAGTACTCAAGCAAGATGGGAGAAGACAAAGATATAGTAGTTTTATCCTTTCTGGTTAAAGAAAAAGGGCCTGCTACAGATCTTATGGAGTTTATAGAAAAGGGTTACGATTTTATCCTAGACGCTGATATGAGTACTGGGGAAGAATCTAACGGAAAATACCAAGTGTTTGCAGAAATACAGAGAACAAACAAAATTTCTGAACATATATTACAATTACTAGATGGTATTGGTCAACTATGCGACTGCCAAGATTGGCATTTTAAATATCAAAAAAACGACCGTGTTATAGAAGTCAGCAGAGATTCTATCAACGAACACGTTCCAGTTAGCCCCGAAGCCTATGAACAAAAAATATTAGAATTCAAAAGAAAAGATCTCAACGACTTCTTCGATCAAGGTAGTGTTGAAGTTATGTTAGAATCTGATAATACTCTGATTTTTTCTAAACCATATTCCGGAAGTATTAAATCTAAGTTCATAGCAATCGGTGAATATAATCATGTAAAAAACACGATACCTGGAAAACTTAGTTTAGACGAAGGTAGTCAAGGAGAATGTTTGTTTTTAAACAAATATTTAGGAAATTATGATATTGATAAAATCGGTGATAAGTTCCTCATACAAAACGGGGAGCAAGCAATAATAATATCCAAAGAAAGATGGTAATCATCAAGGAGATAAAGAATGGCATGGAAATTTAATTTCACACAAGATCAGCTGTCGCAGATTATCGTTAAAAACCCATATACCGAGTATTGGTATAATGCTTTAAATCAAATACTTCCAGAATATGACATAGATACACCTGCGCGAGCAGCAGCCTTTATCGCGCAATGTGCCCACGAATCTGGAAATTTTCGATTCCTTAAAGAAAATCTTAATTATAAATGGCAGAGCCTAAGAAAAGTATTTCCTAAATACTTCCCCACAGATGCTATAGCACAAGATTATGCCAGTCGTCCTAACAAACAAGAAGCCATAGCAAATCGAGTTTATGCCAATAGAATGGGCAACGGAGATGAAGCGTCGGGAGATGGATTCCGATATCTAGGTCGAGGATTAATACAGCTGACCGGTAAAAATAACTATACTCTTTTTGCGGCCAGTATCAATACACCTTTGGAAGATATACCCGAATATCTTGGAACTTTCGAAGGAGCGATACAAAGTGCTTGTTGGTTCTGGGATCAAAATGGTCTCAACAAAGAAGCAGACGCCAAAGATATCAAATTGATGACTAGAAAAATCAATGGCGGATTCATAGGTCTAGAAGATAGAATCAAGCATTTTGAACATGCTTTACATGTATTCGGAGCGCATTAAATGTTTGGGATAGGCGGAATATTCAAAGCTATAACAACATTGATCGTTGTAGGGATTATCGCAGGCGGTATCTACTATATCACAGGATTAAGAGCAGATCTAGCTGTATCTGAGATGAACAATCGTCAATTAGAAAAGGCTGTAGAAGATCAGAAAGCAGCCATAGAAAATATGAAAGCCGAGTTTGAAAAAATAGCCCAGCTGAACGAAGAACTTAATAACACTATCAAAGCCAACGAAAAAGATAAACAAGACCTTCAAGACAGATTTAATAAAACCATAGATGGTATCAAACGTGACTTCGGAAAAGCCGCTGCAGAAAAACCCAAGAGTCTGGAGCGTGCTGTTAACCGAGGAACCACAAATGCTTTGAGATGCTTGGAGATAGCATCAGGATCACCTTTAACGGAAGCCGAAAAAAATGCAACCAAACCCAGTGAAATCAACAAAGAATGCCCAGCTTTGGCCAATCCTAATTATAAGCCTGCTTCTGGTCAATAGTTTATCAGGATGCGCCAGTATCGGATTGCCTAAAATTGGGGGCAATGTTAAACCTATAGAAGTGGTTACAAAACCACTCGATAAAACTCCTCTTAATATCAAACTACCGGATCCTATCAAAACCAACCCTTTAGAATGGGTAGTGGTCACACCAGAAAATGCTGAACAGATATTCAAGCAGCTAGAAGAAAAAGGACAAAACAAAGCGTTATTCGCTATGACGCCCGACGGTTATCAGTCATTGGCTTATACTATCGCGGATCTTCGAAATTTAATCTCGACACAGAGACAGATCATACTAAAATATAGAGAGTATTACGAACCTCAAATAGAAATCAAACCTGAAGATAAACAGGAAACAAAGAAGTAATTCCAAGGAGGAGCGATGGAGAAAAAACTTGGGTGGTTTACGAGATTGTTTCGTAAAAAAATTAAATTAACATATTGGATTAATCAGCAGGCATATTCAGCTGAAGTCAGCGATTTTAAGGAAAAAGGTCCTAATTGTATAATTTACAAAGATTATCTTACACAGAAAACTACGATGATCAAATACAATAACCCGATCCCATATATGTTAGAACAAATGAAATGATCAAACGTTTCCAGAAGAACAGCAGATATAATCCCTATGATTTAAATAGAGATGGTATTGTCGCCGATGAGGAAATGGATTTGAATCAAGAAATATTGGAATTAGAACTAAGAGAAGAAAAAGCAGATAGTCAGCGTAGGATGGCCTGGATGGCTATGGCATCTATGGTATTGTTTACTGTATTTCTTTTTCTTCCTGTAGTATCCGATAGCAGAGTAGAAGCATTGGCTGATCTTTTAGGACTATTTTATATAGCACAGGCAGGTGTGGTAGGGGCCTATATGGGAGTCACTGCCTGGATGAGCAAGGGATCATCAGGACCTGTGAGTAGATTTGCCGCGACTACTCCCAAGCGTGTTCCACCAGCGGCTGAACCAGAACTATAAGGAGCGTTGATATGTTAGATATATTATTTTGGGTAGCGATTGGTGCATTCATAGGTTGGAACTTACCTCAACCTTTTTGGGCTAAAATGATTCAAGATAAAGTCCAATCAATGCTGGCTAAGAAATCTTAAGGAGCGAAAATCATGTTTGGATGGATTAAGAAGGCAGCCAACACCGTAGCAGGTGGCGTGACAAAAGCAGCGAAAACAGTAGCAAAAACTACTGTTAAGACTGCTAATGTCGTAGCGAAAGAAACTACCAAGGTCGCGACCAAAGGTGCTAAGTTAGCAGAGAAGCAAGTAGTAGGTGCTGCCAACAACGTCAAAGACGGCGCTGAGAAAATGGGAACCAGCGTAGTCAAAGGTGATATCAAAGGTGTAGCAGAAGGTGCCATGCAGGTAAAGAAAGGCGCCGACATGGTCAATCCCAAAGCAGTGGCGACCAACGCAGTAATAAACGAAGTAAAGAAAAAAATCTAAAGGAGATAGAAATGAAAGCATTAGCAGCAAGTGTATTCGCAGGTATGATGGTATTCGGCACAGCAGCCTGCGCTAAGGATGAACCAAAGAAAGAAGCAGTAGCAGCAGAAGTTAAAAAAGAACCCGAAGTCAAGACAGTGTGCCTTGATGTCCAAGGTAAAGATGGCAAGCCAGTGATGGATCCTAAAACTGGCAAACCCAAGCAGAACTGCACCAAGGTAAAGGTTCGCGAAAAGTTTGAAGGCACTAAGATCGAAGACGCTAAGAAAAAATAATAAAAATTGACCTCTGTCAGAAGGTACAGTATAATTAATACTGTACCTTTTTTAATGATAACAATAACAATATGAAAGATTTTTACTCAATACTCGGTGTAGATCGCACAGCAGATCAGGAAACCATAAAGCGGGCTTACAGAAAGTTAGCCGCACAAAATCACCCCGACAGAGGAGGCGATACTAACAGATTCCAAGAGATCCAAGGTGCATACGACACACTAAGCGATCCACAGAAACGTGCTCAATATGATAATCCACAGCCACAGGGATTCCATTTCCAATTTGGAGGAGGATTTCCGGGAGGAATACACGACATATTTGAACAGCACTTTGGAGGAAGTCCATTTAATAGTTTTTTTGGAAGACCTCCTCAAAGAAACAAAAATATCAATCTACAAGTGCAGATATCTCTAGAAGAAGCGTTCCGTGGCAAGGATCTATTAGCTAATGTACGACTTCCTTCGGGCAGAGAACAGGTGCTAGAAGTTAAGATCCCCCCAGGAGTAGATGACGGGACAACAATTCGGCTGTCCGGGATGGGGGACGACACGATACCAAATCTACCACGAGGAGATATCATGCTAGTCATACATGTGCTTCCAAAAGAAGGATGGCGCAGACAAGGTGATGACCTAATAGTCGGTTTCAAATTAAACTGCTTAGATGCTATGATCGGAAAAATCATAGATGTATATACCATCGATAACACAAAATTACAGGTCAATGTTAAACCTGGAACACAACACGGATCTATACTCAGTATACCCGGTTATGGAATGCCAAACTTAAATACTCAACAAAAAGGAAAGATGTTTATAGAAATCAATATATTTGTGCCCGATAATCTAACTGATCTCCAAAGAGATCTCATCAAAAAAGCAATGAATTCGTAAAATCATAGGAAAAAATAAAAATATATGCCGATCCAGCCCAGCAAAAATCTAGAGCAAATTTATGAAAATGCTATAAACCTGGCTTTTGAAAAACATCACGAATACATTACACTGGAACATTTTTTACTATCAATGATCAAGGATGAGCAATTTAAGTCTCTCCTAGACTCATTCGGGGCTGAAACAAATACACTGATCAAAGATTTAGAATCCTTCCTAGACAATGAACTCAAAGATATAGAAGACGCCAATATCGATCGACCTAAGAAAACCATGGCTATAGATCGAGTTCTAAATAAAGCATTCGCAGCAGTATTGTTTAATGGTAAAACCTCTATCGATACTGTTGACTGTTTCATCAGTATTCTTTCAGAAAAAAAGAGTCACGCACTATACTTCATCAAAAAAGCCAATATCGATAAAGAAAAATTTCTAGAATTCGTCAAAGGACAACAATCAGATACAGAACAAGACGTAGAATCCGGTGAAAATGCTGCTGCTAACTTTGAAAAAATACTTTCGAAGTTCTGTGTGAATCTAACGCAAAAAGCGAAATCGAAACTGATCGATCCTGTCATCGGCAGAGAACAAGAGATTGAACAGATCACTCTTTCATTGGCTAGAAGAAATAAATCTAACGTCATCATGGTAGGAGATCCGGGAGTAGGCAAGACCGCGATCGCAGAAGGATTAGCGAGAAATATCGAAGAAGGCAAAGTACCAAAATTCTTAACTAAACATGAAGTATATAGCCTAGATATCAGTGCCTTGTTGGCAGGATCTAAATATCGAGGGGATTTCGAAGAAAGATTGAAAGCAGTTTTACTATCTTTAGAAAAAAAAGGCAAAGTGGTACTATTTATAGACGAAGCACACATGATGAACGGAGCAGGTGCATCAAATGGCAATAGCAACGATATGGCTAACATGCTAAAACCTGTGTTGGCCAAAGGAACTGTTAAAATCGTAGCATCAACTACATGGGAAGAATATCGCAAATATTTTGAAAAGGATCGCGCACTTATGCGTAGATTCCAAAAATTATCGATAGAAGAGCCTAGCGAGGCCACTGCCATTAGGATCTTAAAAGGTCTCAAAAAATACTATGAAAAATTTCATAAAGTCAAAATAACCAATCAAGCCATCATAGATGCCGTTAAACTTAGTAGCAAGTATATGTCTGATAGAAAACTACCAGATAAAGCCATCGATCTCATAGACTGTGCATCTGCTCGATTTAAATTAAAGGATCAAGAGTTAGGTGTAGTTGATTCAGAACAGATCGTATTTGAATTAGAAAAAATCACCAATATACCTGTAGAAAAACTATCAAACAAAAAAGATATCAATGTATTATCGATAGAAAAAACCATCAAAGGATCTATCTTCGGTCAGGACAGCGCTATAGAAAATCTTCTTAACAAGATCTATATTGCACAAGCAGGACTCAAAGGAGTTGATAAACCCATAGGCAGTTTCTTATTCGTAGGACCCACTGGAGTAGGCAAGACCGAAGTAGCCAAACAACTGTCAAATGCCTTAGATGCCAAACTGGTAAGATTCGATATGAGCGAGTATCAGGAAAAGCATTCAGTATCGAAGTTTATCGGAAGCCCCCCGGGATATGTAGGATTTGAAGAAAACGCAGGTCTACTAATAACTACCATACAAGAAAATCCTAACGGAATATTATTATTCGACGAAGTAGAAAAAGCGCATCCAGATGTGTTAACTGTGCTGCTACAGTTAATGGACAATGGATTTGTCACTGGCAGCAACGGAAAAAAAGCAGACGGTCGCAACATGATCATCATCATGACTAGTAATCTAGGGGCTTCTGAAGCAGAAAAAAACAGCATAGGATTTTCTAGATTAGAAAAAGATATAGATCTCAGCACCAGCGTTGACAAATTTTTCGCTCCAGAGTTCCGTAATAGATTAGATGCTGTGATCAAATTCAATAAACTTTCGCAGGAAACCATGCAAAAAATCGTTAGAAAGTTCATAGACGATCTAAATCATCTCCTTAAGGACAAATCTATATTCGTCAAACCAAATAAACAGAGCATAGATTTCTTGATAACAAAAGGGTTTGATAGCAAGATGGGCGCTAGACCTCTACAGAGAACTATCAACGAACATGTCAAACTTCCATTGAGCAAAGAAATACTTTTTGGAAATCTAACCAACGGCGGAGTAGTAGATTTAATCGTAGAAAACGATCAATTAAAACTATGTTTTAACGAAGTATTCGCAACTAAAAAGTCAGTAAAGACGCAAAATCAAGAACAGGAGATCCCGGCATAAATATTACATTATGCCAGCCCTAAGCCAAAATCTAACATTTACCGTAAATAACACATCCTCTGTATCTGTAAATTATCCTAATACAGCCACCGAAGCGCTAACTTATATCAGTGATAGGGTTAAAGGGGATGGGTATTACGGGAATAGCGACGGATTTCATACCACACAGATTCAGACTACCGACTTTGTAGGAAAAATCGAAATACAAGGTACGCTAGCCGTTGATCCAACAAACACTGATTGGTTTAACGTCAGCTTGTCAAATAACTACACTACTAGTACTTTCCATGTTAGTTATACCACAGCGACTTCTGCAGTATTAGGTTATAACTTTATAGGAAACATAGTCTGGGTAAGGTCAAAGATTTCAGAATTCACCCAAGGTAGCGTTAACTTTGTTAGGTATAATCATTAGTAATCAAATATTATAATCAATAAATCATGCGTATTATAGATCTTATAGAAAACGACGACTTAATAAAAACAGGTGATATATTCTCTATCGAGATGGACAACGGTCTGTTGATAGAATCTACCGTAGTGGGTTTTATGAAAGACGGCGTGGTAATACAGGGCGACGATGTAATATTATCGTACTTAAAACACCAGCCTGTCAAAGAATCCATAACTAGATTCACTGAAATGGAATTAGCAGTCATGGAAGGTGGAGGCAGCATACAAGATCTCGAAGAAGCCAAATATCAGGGACGTGAAGTTCCTTTAGGTAAGCCAATGGCAGGGGATGTAAAAAAATCAAAAGTCTATGTTAAAGGCCCCAAGGGCAATGTTGTTAAAGTAAATTTCGGTGATAAGAAGATGAAGATCAAAAAATCTAATCCTAAACGCCGTAAATCATTTAGAGCACGCCATAACTGCGATAATCCCGGTCCACGCTGGAAGGCAAGGTACTGGTCATGCCGTGCTTGGTAATATAGGATAACGTATGTTTCTAACAGAATTTTTCGGCAAACCAAAACAGATACATCTCAAGCCAGGTAAAACCAAGGATGAGAATCAGATTGACAATGAACTTTTTTGGTTCATATTAGATAACGATCACCTACACAAAAAATACTTTTTCCCTTTATCGAAAAAAATCAAAAAAGATCACGATCGAGTTGAAATCTTAGATCAGATGATGGAGATGGTCAAACAAGGATGTAAAGAATATTACGCTAAAAATAAGATGGAAGGCAAGTTAGGTAAGGTATTTCCTGAAAAACTAAGGAAAGATGTTTGCCAAAAACTATACGATCATTATAAAGAAAATCTGCCTAGGCTAATGGAAGGTGGTAATGTAGCCATCGGCGGAGAACAAGCACAACAGATTAACTTACAAGTAACTGATCGCAGTTTCATAGTTCCTGTTCTAGATCGTCTTTTAAAAAATATCAGTGGTCAATTTCAGTCTCAGTTTAAGGTTCCACTTTGGAGCCCAAAACTGATAAAGAATCAAAAGTTCCTTAGCGGATCTTCCTTACATTTTTTCAACCTCAAAGGAATACCTGATAAAGTTTTTATAGAGAAAAAACCAAAAGTAGGTGATATCGATACGATGATAGACAAGACCTACGAAAAAAATCTAGAAACATTCCTTACCGATTACAGTGGTAAAACTATAGGTGATGCTAAACTGATCGGATTCCAGAGAGGTAATGAGCAATTTTCCAGCCTATGGGAATTAACAGATCCTCCTATTAAAATACAGATAGATCTAGAATTCGTAGATTATGACAAAGAAGAACCTACTGACTGGGCTAGATTCAGTCATTCTAGCTCTTGGGATGATCTCGACCAGGGCATCAAAGGAGTTTTCCATAAGTTCTTGATACAGAGTTTTGGTGTACTAACCAAAAAGCCTTTCATACTGAGAAAACAAAAAGGTCGTGGCAAAGATAGAGCGTGGGTAGACGAACCTGCCGAAGACACGATGTTGAGTTTCGCTGTGAGCAGCAAAGAAGGCGGCGGCTTACGAGCCAAATATACTCCAGTGGTTAATCCAGAAACCAATGAACCGGAGATCAAAGACGGATTACCAGTGATGTTGGCGCTGCCAGCTTCAAATTATGAAAAAGACATCAGCAAGATATTCCAGAGCCTGTTTGGGGTGAGATTAGACAGCAAGCAGATCAAAAGGATGTCCGAAAACTTCTGGTCTTTCACTGGTTTGTTATCTGTGATGAATCAGATATTAGACAGCGAAGAAAAGCAGAGGGTCATGGGGTCTTTCATTAACAAGATTTTCGGTAAAGGCGCTCAAGGTCTTTATAAAAATGATCCAGATAGAGACATCTCAGAAAAAACCGCTGCTTTAAATGTCATGACCTCTATGCTGAGAGTACAGCCTCCAGAGAGCATAGACGTTGATAAGATGAAAGATGAATATCGGTCTTCGTATAAGATGACCGAAGAAATAGTAGACGAGGCAGATGATCCTACATCGGCTCCAAAGCCCGACTATGCCCGACAAGGCATCCAACATATCTATAACAGACTGCCAGATGGTCGTGTCAGCAGCGCAGAAATGAAGGACGCCGACTTCATAGAACTCTGTAAAGAAATCGCAGACAATGGCGGCACACTAAATGGTATACAGGTCAATCTCAAAGTAGATGGTGCTGGTATTAGATTTGGTAAGGACGAATCTGGTAGACCGTTCTTCATGACCAGCAAAGTTACGCAGCCGTTGTACAAGGACAACATAGGATTTTTCACAGACTTCGGTAGAGAAAAAGGACAGAATCCAGAACAACTGGCTCGCACACAAAAGTATGACGATGCTCTGGATCTCATAGTTAACAGCGAATTCATACAGAGGTTGCCAACAGACACTATCGTTCAAGCAGAGATGCTGTACAATCCCATGGCACAGGAAGCCAACGGAGCACTGAAGTTTGTCAATATTCCTTATGATAAGAAAAAATTAGGCAATCAAATGACCTTGATTCCTTTTATGGTTAAAAAATACAGCACAGGCGAACCTGTCTCCGATCAAGCAGACATCATCAAAAATTTAGTATCCAACAGCAGCAAAGACATCAAGATCATCTCAAACAATCTACAACAAAAAGGCATCGATGTCAGCAAGATCATAGAACCTGTATTAGGATTAAATCCCTCTGACAAAAAATCAAATAAAGAAATACTCGACAAGGCTCGCAAAGAAATCAGCGATGCTATCATAGATAGCCCACAACTCAAAGGCAAGGATGCGTTAGGGGATAACATGGAAGGCATAGTTATTAACATGCCCAGCGGCAAGTTAGTAAAAGTGACTAGCGCAAGAATGAAAGAAATCATGGCAGGAAAATCATCCCAGAGCCAGACCTTCGGTGATACTAAGACAAGGACTGCGGTAGTGGCTATAGGCAATTTCGCCGGACATCGTGGGCACGAGCAGTTGATAAATTTCGCCATAGACAAAGCACAGGAACTAAATGGAACTCCGTTCGTATTCGTAGGACACAAAGTAGGACCGGATGATCCTATAGATATCAACACAAAATTAGAAACTCTAAGAAAATTATTCCCAGGCGTCGAGATCAGCGTAGTACAGAATCAGATCGATGCCAGTGGGCAGGAAACACAGGGAAATATCTTTAAAAAGATTGAGTATGAACTGATCAAAAAAGAACCGTATTACAACAATATCGTTATCGCAGTAGGCAGCGATCAAGCAGGATTAACTAAAACCGCCGATCAGATGCAGAATCGATACAGCAAGTTTCCCCCATTGTCTCACGTCAAAGTATCAGTCTATGTGACTCCTCGTAAAGATATAGAAGGTGGTACTGGTATCAGCACCACGCAATTACGCAACGCCCTAAAGACCATGCCAGAGGATCAGGCATTCCAAATTTGGAGCAAGGCTTACAATGTAGAAAAATTAGGAGCTGATTGGGTCCGGCATCTCATGGACATAGCGAGAAAAAACATGGGCATAGCAAACAAACCACAGACCCAACCTGTAGCGGAGAGATTATTCAACGCATTGGTTAGACCTAGATTAAATGAAAACGATCCTGCTGTTAGATCCGTACAGGCCTATCTCAATACTAAAGGTGCTAACTTAGACATAGACGGAGTGTTAGGCCCTTTGACTAAAAAATCAATCAAAAAATACATGCCCAAAGCAAAGACCGGATCTTCTCCAGAACCAGATAAAACCACTGCCGTTCAAGGTAAAGAAGTCAAAGAACGTATGATACCTGCCAGCCATTTTGCCGGTACTCCAAAGAACAAATTAGGTCCTGCTGCGCACCTAAAAGGTAAAATGAAAAGACCTGCTCGTCAAGGTGATCTTGTAGGCGATGCGCAGGAAGAGAGCATCCGCCAAGTATCATTAGACGAATCAACAGAACAACAAATGGCCCGACTAATAGGCAAGATACTGCTACGCGAATTAACAGGTAAATAAAAATATGGAACAACTCGTACAACTCGCTAAAATCGCTTTTGCCAGCGAATTCAGTTTTTATCTAAAGGCGCATCAGTTCCATTGGAACATAGAAGGACCTGATTTTTATCAATATCATGAATTGTTCGGAGAAATCTATGAAGAAGTTTTTGAATCTATAGATCCTTTCGCTGAACAGATCCGTGCTATGGGCAGTTATATGCCGGGCAGTTATACAAGATTCAGCATGTTGACTCGAATCGATGACGAGGAGCAGATCTTATCCAAAGATCAAATGGTCACAGAATTAATACAAGACAACGAAAAGATGGTCGTTATTTTCAAAAAATTGTTCGAAGCCAGCGAAGCCAATAATGAATATGGTTTCAGCGATTTCGTAGCAGCGAGATTAGACGCACATCGTAAGCATGGATGGATGCTAAGAGCATCTATGAAGAGATGAGAGCAGGAGAATTTGTCAGCGAAGACGCAGAAAAGAAATTACGAATGGCGTCAAGAAAAGCACTGCCTCACGTGACCCAATTTCGTGATATTGACCAATACTACGGATATTATAGATTAGGATTAGCGATGGCAGGTTCACCAGAAAATGGAACTCCTAAAGAAGGACCTGCCAAAGACGTTCCCTCGGTGTATCCTTACAGTGACGCAGATGAAGAAATCGTCAATAGGGCAGCAAAGAATCAAGGTATTATAGGAAAGACCTTAGTTGCTAAGGGGCGAAGTGAAGAATTACCCAGTACCAACACAGTTAGCCCTGTAGCTCAATGGAATAAAAAATCATGAAAAACTTTAAAATCATAACCACCCCAACGACCACACGTTACATTTTAGAATCTATGACAGCAGGTGCTACAGGTAGCAGTAGCATCGCAACTGCTGAAAGGCCCATAGGATCTTTGATCACCAGAGAGGGTGACAAAATCACCGTGCCCGTGACACAGAAACCAAGACAGGGCCCTTTGCGCCCACAGACAGGCGGGGGGGCACATCGTGATAAAAAGAAAGAACAGAAACAGGGTAAGGAAAAGCATCGCAGACCATTCGCTGAAGGTCATCAAGATCATGAAGTAGAAATGGCACAGGCTGACACATATCAATTGGCCAAACAAGCAATGGCACTACACAAAATGCTGATGCGTGCTAGCGAGATGCAGGGCCTCGAAGGTTGGCAGCAAGCCAAGATTACCAAAGCAGCAGATTATATCAATGCTGTCTATAAAAATCTCAGCCATGATATGGCCATGGACGGAGATATCGACGAAACTCGAGATATGGAAGAAGGTAGCAGCACTGCCAAATATAAGGTAAGATCTATAGGTGTAGATAGCAGAGGTGATTATTATATCAGCCCAAGCACCGGCCAAAAAGTCTATAGATCAGGTGTAAAGGTAGGTGACCACGAAAATCCAAATACTGGTAAAATAACCCCAAGTATAAAAGAACAAGCCGATACACCAGAAGAAGAGATGGACAAAACAGTCAGCGATCTTCACAAAGATGTCTATGGCGTAAGGCCGGATCAAGAATGGGGCCGAGAGTGGATGGCCATGAGCTACGACGAAAAATTAAAACTGTATTACAGCATGATAGATCAGTTAGACAGGCAAGGTGTGGCGGAAGGCTCTTTTGGTATTGATGATAAAATCAAAGGTAAGATTCAAAACATTGTCAGCAGGTTGAGCGATGAATATGGCATGTGGGATCACAAGGCACAGACCTTTACACCCGAAGGCCTTGAACACTTAAAGAGTATTCTAAAGTTTAACGACAAGTATATCAAGTATGCGTTAAGTTTAACCAGTAGAGATTTT